>Ga0065720_1001192_pt1 | contig 33150 bp, 32 predicted proteins | sample Thericmetagenome_FD_59107 | JGI IMG/M metagenome (GOLD analysis project Ga0065720, IMG submission 59107) | Thermophilic microbial communities from the Joint Bioenergy Institute, California, USA of rice/straw/compost enrichment - eDNA_2 v2... | ecosystem: Engineered > Solid waste > Grass >... | reverse complement strand
TGTCCGAGACAAGAGTTCGCAAGAACGAAACCATTGACGCTGCGCTGCGCCGCTTCAAGCGTTCCATTGCGAAGGACGGCGTTCTGGCCGAAATCCGGAAACGCAAGCACTACGAGAAGCCGAGCGTAAGGCGCAAGAAGAAGTCCGAGGCTGCGCGCAAGAGAAAGTACTAGGAGGATTCTTCCCACGATGACCCTCGCCGAACGGCTGAATGAAGACTTGAAACTGGCGATGAAAAGCCAGGACAAATTCAAACTTTCCGTCCTGCGAATGGTTCGCGCGGCGATCAAGAATCAGGAAATCGAGCGCAGACGAACGCTTGACGACAGCGAAGTGATCGATGTCCTGAGCCGCGAGATCAAGCAGCGCAAAGATTCCCTCCAGGATTTCGAGAAAGCCGGCCGCACCGATCTGGCGGAGCAGGCAGCCGCCGAGATCGAGATCATCGGCGCATACCTTCCCAAGCCGCTCACGGAAGAAGAAGTGACAGCTCTCGTACAGCAGACGATTCAGGAGACCGGCGCTTCTTCCAAAGCCGACATGGGCAAAGTGATGGCGGCCTTGATGCCGAAGGTGAAAGGCCGGGCTGACGGCAAGCTGGTCAATCAGATCGTGTCGCAGCATCTCAGTTGACAGTGCAAGCAAAGCGCTCCGTACGGAGCGCTTTTCTGCTTCGCATGCGGCGGTGCTGCGGCATGAACTGAAAGCGCTGCAAAAAAGTCGGCCGCAAAACATTCATCCGCGCGGCAATCCTACATCATCAAAGGGAGGCGAGACGCATGCGTGCGATCATCATGCGATGCCGGCTTCGGGCGGCGGTCGCGGCCCTGATGCTGCTCTCCGCGCTGCTCGCGGCGTTCGTTCCCGCGGCGCAAGCCGCGGATGGGGGCCAGGTCGAAGGCGGCGCCGGGCCGGCCGTCTACGTCATACCGGTCAGACAGACGATCGAATCCGGGCTCGAAGCGTTCCTGAAGCGGGCGTTCCGCGAAGCGGAAAAGGCGCGGGCCGAGCGCATCGTGCTCGTCATCAACACGAACGGCGGACGGCTCGAGAACGCGCAGAACATCGGCGACCTGGTCGGCGCAAGCCCGGTTCCGGTCACCGCCTTCGTGGAAAGCAAGGCGTTCTCGGCGGGCGCGTACATCGCGCTCAACGCGGACCAGATCGTCATGCGGCCGGGCAGCTCCATCGGCGCGGCGGCCATGGTGGACGGAGCGGGCAATCTGGTGGACAATCCGAAGCTGATCTCGGCCTGGACGGCGGAGATGCGGGACGCGGCGGAAGCGTCCGGGCGCGATCCGGACATCGCCGCCGCGATGGCCGCCCCGAACTATCGGGGCGAGATCCCCGGCATCGGCCGGGATCCGGGCGGCATCCTGACGCTGACCGCGGAAGAAGCGCTCCGCGTCGGCTACGCCGATCACCTGGCCGATTCGGTGGACGAGGTGATCGCATGGCTCGGTCTCGGGCAGCGCGCCGTCGTGCACGTCGAGCCTTCGCTGGCCGAGAAGGCCGCCCGGGTGCTGACGCAGCCCGGCGTCATGCTGCTGCTCCTGATCGTCGGCATCGCCGGCATCGTAATCGAGATGCTGGTGCCGGGATTCGGCGTGCCGGGGATCACCGGCATCGTGGCGCTCGTCCTGTACTTCTTCGGCCAGTATGTCGCGGGATTCGCCGGCATGGAGTCCGTCGCCCTGTTCGCCTTGGGCATCATTCTGCTCGTGCTGGAACTGTTCGTGCCGAGTTACGGCGTCCTCGGCATTCTCGGCGCGGCCGGCATCATCGGCGGCATCGCCACCGCGGCCTACGATGCGGGCGACGCCGTCACCACGCTGCTCTATGCCCTCGGGGCGGCGGCGGTGCTGGCTGCTATCGCGGGCTATATTTTCCGAAGGCGGGGGGTCTGGAACAAATTCATTCTGCGTGAAGCGCTGACGTTCGAGGAAGGCTATCTGTCGACGGAGGCACGGACGGATCTGGAAGGCAAGACGGGCACCGCGTTGACGCCGCTCCGTCCGGCGGGCGTCGTCCTGATCGACGGCGAGCGGATCGACGCCGTGTCGGAGGGCGGCTTCGTCGAGGCCGGCGCGCGGATCAAGGTGGCGCGCGTGGAAGGTCTGCGGCTTGTGGTGAAGGAGACGAAGGAAGAATAAAACATGCGGCAGTCCGCCGCGAATGGAGGCTGTGAAAAATGGATCCGAATTCGCTCATTGCGGTCTTTCTCGTCATTGCGGCAGTGGTCATCGGGCTGATTGTGTTTTTCAGCTTCTTCCCGGTCATGCTCTGGATCTCGGCGCTGGCGTCCGGCGTCCGCATCGGCATCATCACGCTTGTTGCCATGCGGCTCCGCCGCGTCGTGCCGAGCCGGATCGTGAACCCGCTCATCAAGGCGACGAAGGCCGGACTCGGACTGACGATCAACCAGCTCGAGAGCCACTACCTTGCCGGCGGCAATGTTGACCGCGTCGTCAACGCGTTGATCGCGGCGCAGCGGGCGAACATTCCGCTTGGATTCGAGCGGGCGGCGGCGATTGACCTTGCCGGCCGGGACGTGCTGCAGGCGGTGCAGATGAGCGTCAACCCGCGCGTCATTGAGACGCCGTTCGTCTCGGCGGTTGCGAAGGACGGCATCGAGGTCAAGGTTCGCGCGCGGGTGACGGTGCGCGCGAACATCGACCGGCTCGTCGGCGGCGCCGGCGAAGAGACGATCATCGCCCGCGTCGGCGAGGGCATCGTCAGCACGAACGGCTCCGCCAACTCGCACAAGGAAGTGCTCGAGAACCCGGACATGATCTCGCGCACGGTGCTGAACAAGGGTCTCGACGCCGGTACGGCGTTCGAGATTCTGTCGATCGACATCGCCGACGTGGACATCGGCAAGAACATCGGCGCGCAGCTCCAGACGGAGCAGGCGGAAGCCGACAAGCGGATCGCGCAGGCGAAGGCGGAGGAGCGGCGCGCGATGGCGGTCGCGCTTGAGCAGGAAATGCGCGCCCGCGTCGTCGAGATGCGCGCACGGGTCGTCGAATCCGAATCGCAGGTGCCGCTCGCGATGGCGGAGGCGCTGAAGAGCGGCAAGATCGGCGTCATGGATGTGCTCAACATGCGCAACATCGAAGCCGATACGCTGATGCGCGATTCGATCGGCAAGTCGGGCAAGCCGGCGAACGACAATGACGAAGCGTGACGCGGCCGCCGGCAGTGCCGACGGGGCGGAGGTGAACCATGGAAGCGATCTTCTCGTTTCTGTTCGATAATCCGTTTCTGTCGATCCTCTTGCTCATCATCCTGTTCTCGATGCTCGGACGGTCCGGCCGGAAGAGCGGCGGCGGCAGTCGGATGCCCGATTTCGGCGGCGGGCCGGGGAGTCGGCGAATGCCCGGGCAGGGGACGCCGGACGGATCGCGCCGCTCCGGCGAAACGCCCGGCCGGCAAGATGCTTCGCGGCATCCGGAAACGTCGGAGCAGCCGGACATCCCGCGGCGGCCGGAACGTTCGGATGCCGGCGGATTTCCGCGCGAATGGAGGTCCGGGCGGCAACTGGACGAGTATGGGCAGGAAGTGATCGCGGACGTGCGCCCGGCCCGCGCGAGCGGCCCTTTGCCCGGGACTGGTCAGACGGACCGCCACGCGGCGCCGCCGGCGGCATCCGACGACGTGTGGCCATCCCCCGCATCGGATGCGATCGCCGCGCGTTCCGACGCCGCATCCCAGGTTGCGCCCGCCCTGCAGGTGGAGCACCGGGCCGCCCGCCCGATCGCCGGGCAGGACGAAATGCGAAAAGCGATCATCTGGGCCGAAATTCTCGGCCCTCCGCGGGCGCGCTCCCCGCATGGCCGCCGCCGTATCGGGCGTTGAGCTTCGCGCTGCCGCCGTTGCGGAATCAGGAAACATCCCCCTTGTTCTACCGGTGCATGGCAGGACAAGGGGGTTTTTGTTTCGATGTCCGTTTCCGCTGGCAGATTGCGCTTCCGCTGACAGAAGTATTGAGTCCGGGACTGTTGTCAACGCGGAAGTTTGTGTTACATTATATTTGATCAAGTTTTTTCGTTTTTGATTGAATCTGAATACATTTGGGTGCCAGATATGTTTGCTGAGAAACGTTTGAAAAAAGTGAAAGAGCTGCTGCACCAATACAAGACGATCGAAATTTCAAGCCTCAGTTCCATTTTGTCCGTATCGGAGGCAACTGTCCGCCGTGATTTGGACAAACTGGAAGCGGAAGGTTTGATCAAACGCATCCACGGCGGCGCCATGCTCATCGAAGAAGAAGAAGACGGTCTGACCTTCCAGGAACATTTGCGAACGATCGCGAATCTGGAGGAAAAAAAATCCATCGGCCGCATCGCGTCGAACCTGGTCCAGAACCACGACGTCATCATCATCGGCTCGGGCACCACTTGCTTTCAGTTGGCCTGCCATCTGAAAGACAAAAAGAATCTTACGATTGTGACGAACAATATGCTGATCGGCATGGAACTCAGCACTTGCAGCGACATCAAGGTGATCATGACGGGGGGGCATGTGTACTGCACGGAAAGCTCCATTTCGCTCGTCGGCGATTTCAGCAACAAGATGCTGGAGGAGATTCACGTCAACAAGGCGTTCATGGGCGTGGACGGCGTCGATATCGACAACGGGTTTTCCGTCAACAGCATGGAATTGGCCCTGGTATGGAACCAGGTTGTCAAAATTTCGGAAAATGTGATTGTATTGTCCGACTACACGAAATTTAACAAAAAAGCCTTTATCAGGCTGGGTCCGCTGGAAATGGCGAGCAAGATCGTCACGAACGACAAAGTGCCGGACGTGTATAAACAATTTTTCTTCGAGAAGCAGATTCCGATCTACACCGGCTATCAGTTGAATCAGTAGAGCGGTTTTCGCGTCAGAGAAGGGGATAGAGAGATGCTTCTTCTGGAAATGTCCCAGGTGTCGAAAAGCTATTCGGGCCGGCAGGTGCTCAATCGGGTGGATCTGCAAGTCCGGGCGGGCGAAATTCATGCCCTGGTCGGCGAGAACGGCGCGGGCAAGACGACGATTGTCAAACTGCTGCTCGGACTGGAGAAGCCGGATGCGGGCGAGATTCGGCTCGAAGGCCGCGAGCTCAACGGATTTCCGTGGCAGAAACGCAAAAGCAAAGGAATTTTCGGCATTTTCCAGGAAGCGAATCTGCTGCCCAATCTCGACATACTCGAAAACGTTTACATGGGGTTCATGGCGTACAAGCACAGTCCGCTGGCTCCGATCCGGTGGAACCAGGTCAGGCGGAATGTCGACCGGATTCTGGATCGGCTGCAAATTCCGGTGGACGCTTCCGCCAAAGTATCGTCGCTCACCTTGCTGCAGAAGAAGCTGGTGGAAGTCGCCCAGGCGCTCTGTCTGGGCGCGCGTGTCATCATTTTGGACGAAGCGACCGCCGATCTGGACGAAGCGGATACGGCCGTGTTCGTCCGGACGCTTAAGCAGCTCCGGCAGTCCGGTCTGGCGATGCTGTTCATTTCGCACAAGCTGAACGAAGTGATGAAACTGGCGGATACGATCAGCATTATCCGCAAAGGCAGCATCATTGCGCACGGCCGCGTCGATTCCTACAGCATCCGGTCGCTGATCGACGTGCTGTCCGGCCATACGGTGACGAAACCGTATCCGAAAATCGAAATGTCCCGGTTTGGCGAAGAAGTGCTGCGGGTCGAGAACCTGAATGTCCGGCACGTGCTGCGAAATATCAGCTTCACCGTGAGAAGGAAAGAGATTGTCGGGCTTACGGGTTTCGCCGATTCGGGAAAATCGGAAGTGGCCCGGGCCATCTTCGGACTCAACCGCGAATGCGAGGGGCAAATCTACGTCAATCGCAAGGAGCTGCCCTTGCATTCGCCGTTGGAATCGGTTCGGCGGCGCATCAGCTACATTCCGAGCGACCGCAACGAGAGCCTCGTAAACCAGATGGACGTACATCACAATATTTCGCTGTCCAATCTGAAGACGCTGACGCGGATGGGATTCATCGACAGCGCGCTGGAAAAGCGGGTGACGGATGACTATATCCGCCAGTTGAACATCCGCACCGTCCATTCGGGGCAATCGGTCCAAACGTTGAGCAGCGGCAACCGGCAGAAGGTCATGATTGCCAAAAGCCTGCTGATGCAAGCCAAAATCTGCATTATGGACGAGCCGACCAAAGGGTTGGACATCACCTCGAAGGTGGAACTGTACAACCTGATGAACGAAATGGTGCTGGAAGGCGGCGCCATCCTCGTCATTTCGTCCGATCTCGAGGAGCTGCTCGGGATGTGCGACAGAATCCTGGTGCTTTATCGCGGCGAAATTGTCAAGGAATTGCGGCGACCAAACATCAATGAACGCGACATCATCTACTACGCATCGGGAGAAAAATAATTCGCCGGGCAACAAGACCAACCGTCCCGGACGCCGTCAAAGCGCGAAACAAGCTTGTTTTCGCGCATTTTAGTTTTCGCGAAGGCGCGAAACCGCACAAATCCTGCACCGGTAATGATAACAATCAATCAAAATCAATCAAATATCTTGCACAAAACGACAAAAAGAGTTATATTCGTGTTGCACGCCGTCTCGGGAACGAGGGGGGATGACAGAAAAAACGATGGAGACGGCAAGGAAAGGCAATGCGCGTAATTTCAGGATTGCAGAAATCAGGAGGGGAACAGCTTGTTTTCACAAACGAAAAAAACATTTCAATTTCTTGCAATCGGGTTGATTGTTCTGGCGCTGGCCCTTGCCGGTTGTTCGGGCAGCAAAAACAGCGGTTCCGGCAATACGAACAGCAATTCCGGCGGCTCGTCTTCCGCCGGCCAGTCGTCTTCGGGCGGCGGTAATGAAACCGCTTCAGGCAATGAAACATACGATTTCGTCTTCATCCCGAAGGTTGTCCACCCGTGGTACGAAGCGGTTGAGGCCGGCGCGAAACAGGCGGCCGAAGAGTTCAAGGCGCAAGGCATCACGATCAACATTTCCTTCGACGCTCCGGCGCAAGCCGACGTTGTCGAGCATGCGCAGAAGATCGAGTCCGTCGTGTCCCGGAAGCCTGATGTCATTGCGGTCGCCGTATTGGATGAAGCGTCCGACGCCGCCGTTATCGACGACGCGATCAATGCCGGCGTGAAAATCATCACGTTCGACACGGACGCGCCGAACAGCAAGCGCCTCATGTACGTCGGCCATGACAAAAACGAAGCGGACGGCGCAACGCTGGCCAAGTTGCTCGCGGAAAAAATGAATTACGAAGGCGAAGTCGCCATCCTGGCGGGTTCCCTGAGCGCTCCGAACCACTCGCAGCGGGTGGCGGGCTTCAAGAAGGAAATGGAAAACTACCCGAACATCAAGATCGTGGCGGAACAGGCGGACGACGACGATCTGGAGAAAGCGGTATCGCTGGCGGAGAACATTTTGCAAGCGCATCCGAATGTCAAAGGCTTCTTCGGAAGCAACGCCAGCAACCCGATCGGGATTGCGCGCGCGGTGAAAGACTCCGGCAAAGCGGGAGACGTGTTCATCGTCGGCATGGACGATCTGCCGGAGACGATCCAATTCATCGAGGAAGGCGTCATTACGGCCACGGTNGTGCAGAATGTGTCGGACATTGGCTACAACGCGGTGAAATACATGGTGGACATCATGCAGGGCAAGGAAGTTCCCGATGAACATCCGACCGGCGCGTATGTCGTAGACGAAAGACAACCTGGACGAATACTTACGCGAAAAACCGGCAACTGACCGGTCAACATGAACGAGCGGGTCATGTTCCGACGAGCATGACCCGTTTCAATCTTGCATAAGGATGGTGCGGATCTTGCGGGATATCCTGGAACTGCGCAATATACACAAGAGTTTTCCCGGAACGAAGGTGCTGCAAGATGTCCATTTCACGTTGCGCAAGGGCGAGATCCATGCGCTGATCGGTGAGAACGGCGCCGGCAAAAGCACGTTGATGAACATCCTGATGGGCATCCATCAGCCGAGCGAAGGAACCATTGTCGTCCGCGGCGAGAAGCAGGTCATTACCTCGCCGAGCAAAGCGCAGGCGCTCGGCATCGGCATGGTTCCGCAGGAGCTCAATCTGGTGCCGCAAGCCACCGTCGCGGAAAATATTTTTCTCGGCATGGAACGGCTGAGCGGCCGCTTTCCCCGCATCGCATGGCAGAAAATGCGTTCGGAGGCGGAACAGATCATGGCCCGGCTGGGCGTCCGGATTGACGTCGACGCTCCCGCGGGGTCGCTGAGCGCGGCATATCAGCAGCTCGTGCAGATCGCCCGGGCGCTGGCTTTCGAGGCGGACATTCTGATCTTCGACGAGCCGACCGCAAGCCTCACGATCAAGGAGGCGGAGCGTCTGTTCGGCATCTTGACGCAGCTCAAGAACGAGCAGCGTTCGATTATTTATATTTCCCACCATCTGGAAGAAATCAAACGGATCGCGGACCGGGTCTCCGTCATGCGGGACGGCCGNCTTGTCGTNACCGGCGAGACTTCCGGGATGTCGGTCGATGAAATGATTCGCCATATGATTGGCAAAGATATGGAGCAAATCCATGTCAAGCGGCGGCCGGACACGGCCGGACGCAAGGAACTGCTGCGCGTGGAGCGATTCAGCCGGAAGAAGGAGTTCCGGGATGTCAGTTTCCACATCGACGAAGGCGAGATTCTCGGCATTGCCGGCCTGGTCGGCGCGGGCAGGACGGAATTGGCCAACGCCATTTTCGGCGTCAGCAAGCCGGACGAAGGCGAGATGTACTGGGAAGGCCGGAAAATTCATATCGGCTCGCAGCGGGACGCGATCGGCATCGGGATCGGATACGTGCCGGAAGAGAGAAGAAGGCTCGGCATCTTCCCCGTGTTGTCCGTAACCGAGAACCTGACCATGCCGCTGTTGTCTGCCGTTTTGAAATGGAGCGGCATCGACAGTTCGCGGGAGAGGAAGCTTATCCATCGGTATATCGGCGAGTTGAAAATCAAGACGTCTTCTCCCGACAAGCAAATTCGTCTGCTCAGCGGCGGCAATCAGCAGAAAGTGATCCTCGCGCGCTGGCTGGCCAAGAAGGTGAAGCTGCTCATTCTCGACGAACCGACGCGCGGCATCGACGTGGGCGCGAAGCGGGAGATCCACGAACTGATCCGGAAGCTGGCCGCCGAAGGCATGTCGGTATTGCTCATCTCTTCCGAACTGGAGGAAGTCATCCAATTGTCGGACCGGATCATGGTCCTTCACGAAGGCAGGGTGAAAGGTTTCTTCGACGCCGCCGAAGTGACGAAGGAACAACTGCTGAGCACCGCGCTCGCATAAACGACAAGGAGAGAGATCGATGGGACAAACGCAAGAACGTCAGGCGGGCGGCTTTCAGGCGTCTCGAATCGGAAAATTGCTCCGAACCCCCGAGAGCGGCATATTTCTCGTTCTGGTCATCATCTGCATCTTGATGGCGCTCGTCAGACCGAACTTCGCCGACAGCTACAACCTCAGCATCCTGGTCCGCCAATTTTCGTTCGTGGCGATTGTGGCGCTCGGACAGACGCTCGTGCTGCTCAAAGGCGGCATCGATCTGTCCGTCGGATCGGTGGCGGGGCTGTGCGGCATTCTGACTTCCTGGATGCTGGTCAATACGGGCATTCCCGTCTATCTGTGCGTGCCGATCGGCATCGTGATCGGCGCCGCATGCGGTTTCGTCAACGGTCTGTTCATTACGAAATTCAATCTGAATCCGTTCATCGTCACCCTGGCCACGGGCGAGATTTTCGCCGGCATGATCNTGGTGATCACCAAAGGATGGGCAATCCGCAACCTGCCGGANAGCATCCTGTTCCTCGGTCAAGGAATGGTCGGACCGTTCCCCGTTCCGTTCATCATCATGGTCGTCTTCACCGTCATCTTCATGTATGTGCTCCGCAATACGCCGTTCGGCCGTTACATCTATGCGATCGGCGGCAATGAATCGGCCGCCCGCCTGGTCGGCATCAAGATCGACAAGGTGAAAATCGCGGTATACAGCATTTCCGGCGCGATGGCCGCGCTGGCCGGCATTCTGATGGCTACCCGTCTGGCGGCGGGACAACCGACGATCGGGGAGGGCTGGCTGATGGCTTCCATCACGGCCGCGATCATCGGCGGAACGTCGCTCAGCGGCGGCGAAGGCCGGGTCATCGGTTCTGTGATCGGCGCGGCGCTGATGGGCGTGCTGTCCAACGCCATCGTCCTGCTGAACATTTCGGCCTACTGGGAGCGGGTCATCATCGGCGCCGTGGTGCTCATTGCGATCGTGTTCGACAGAATCAGAACCCGAATGCAGAAGAACGGTTGATACGGGCGGTTCCCCGCGGACCGTTGTTAGCCATAGCGGGATAGGAGAGTGAGACGAATGGGCAACAAGATGATAGAGATGAAGAAAAAAGCCGTACAGATCCGGATGGAACTGCTCAAAATGATTCATCGCGCCAAGGCGGGACATACGGGAGGATCGCTCAGCAACACCGATATTCTGACCGTTCTGTATTACAGCGCCATGCGAATCGATCCGGCCCGGCCCGAATGGGAGGACCGCGACCGCTTCATCGCCAGCAAAGGCCACTCGGTGGAATCGCTCTGGTGCATTCTGGCCGACCTCGGTTTCTTCCCGAAGCGCGAGCTCGAAACGTTCAGCCGGTTCGGAACGAGGTTGATCGGCCATCCGAACAACAAGGTTCCCGGCATCGAGATGAACACGGGNGCGCTCGGCCACGGNCTGTCGATCGCGGTCGGCATGGCGATGGCGGCCCGGATGGACGGCAAGGGCTATCGCGTGTTCTGCCTCATGGGCGACGGCGAACAGGCCGAAGGTTCCGTCTGGGAGGCGGCGATGGCGGGAAGCCATTACAAGCTCGACAACCTGGTCGGCATCATCGACCGCAANCGGCTGCAGATCACCGGCCCGACGGAAGAGGTCATGGGCCTCGAACCGCTGGATGAAAAATGGCGCGCTTTCGGATGGGAAGTCGTCCCGGTCGACGGCCACGACATCGCCGCGCTGGATGCCGTACTGCATCGCGTTCCGGCATCGCCGGGCAAGCCGACCCTGATTCTGGCCAACACCGTGAAGGGCAAGGGCGTATCCTTCGCCGAAGGGCGGAAGGAATGGCATCACAAAGTGCCGAGCGACGCGGAACTGGAACTGGCGCTGAAGGAACTGTCCGATGAGCTGGCCCGCTTGCAGAAAGAAGGTGACGAGCATTGAATACGATTCCGAACCGTCAGGTCGTCTGTGAAGCGCTGATCGAGCTCGCCGCGCACGACCGGGACATCGTCGTGCTGACCAGCGATTCCCGGGGGTCGGCGGCCATGGGGCCGTTCGCCTCGGCATATCCGGACAGGCTGATCGAGACCGGCATCGCCGAACAGAACATCGTCGGAATGGCCGCGGGGCTGGCCCGCAACGGGAAGAAGCCGTTCGTTGCTTCGCCGGCTTGCTTCCTCAGCATGCGCAGCATCGAACAGATCAAGGTGGATGTCGCCTACTCCGCGACCAATGTCAAGCTGATCGGCATCAGCGGCGGAGTCAGTTACGGCGCGCTCGGGATGTCGCACCATTCCCTTCAGGATATCGCTGTTGCGCGGGCGATCCCCGGACTGAAGGTCGTCCTGCCCGCCGACCGGCACGAGACGCGCAAAATGATGCAAGCGCTGGTGAACGACAACGGCGGAACCTACGTCCGCATCGGGCGCAATCCGGTCGAGGATGTATACGAGTCCGACGATTATGAATTTGTGCTCGGCAAAGCCGTCACGTTGCGGGAGGGCGGGGACATCACGATCATCGCGGCGGGCGAAACGGTGAGAGCCGCCGTCGACGCGTCGGACGCGCTGCGCCGGGAAGGCGTCTTCTGCAGGGTGCTCAACATGCACACGATCAAGCCGCTGGACGAGGAGGCGATCATCCGGGGCCGCCAGGGAGACCGGCCGCATCATTACGGTCGAAGAGCACAGCATTCACGGCGGACTGGGCGCGGCGGTGGCCGAAGTTGTCGTGCAGCGCCACCCCGTGCCGATGCGCATCGTCGGCATTCCGGACGAACCGGCGATTGCCGGCAAGTCGGCGGAAGTATTCCGCCACTACGGCATGGATGCCCCGAGCCTCAAAGCGCTGGCGCTGCAAATGTTGCGGTGACGGAGGGGCGGTCCGTGGCGAAGACATACATTTTGGCCGTGGATCAGAGCACATCCGGCACGAAGGCGCTGGTCGTCGACGCGAGCGGCGCCATCGCGGCCAAAGCGGCGAAGGAGCACAAGCAGCACTATCCGGCTCCCGGCTGGGTGGAGCATGATCCGCTGGAGATCTACGAGAACGTGAAATGGACGATGCGCGAAGCTGTCGAACGGGCGGGCATTTCGGCCGGGGAATTGGCGGCCGTGACGATCACGAACCAGCGCGAGACGGCCGTCGTATGGGATGCGGAGAGCGGCCAGCCGATCCACCATGCCATCGTGTGGCAGTGCCAGCGCACGGCCGATCTGTGCGAACGCTATCGGGAAGAAGGCCACGAGGAGCTCGTCAGGGAACTGACGGGGCTCAAGATCGACCCGTACTTCTCCGGGACCAAGTTTCGGTGGCTGTTGAGCCATGCCGCGGGGGCGCGGGACGGACTTGCGGCGGGCCGGCTGATGGCCGGCACAATGGACAGTTGGCTCGTCTGGAAGCTGACCGGCGGCAAGGTGCACGCCACCGATCTGACGAATGCCAGCCGCACGCTGCTGTTCAACATCCATACGCTGCAATGGGACGACCGTCTGCTGGATCTGTTCGGTGTCCGCCGCGGCCTGCTTCCCGCGCCTTTGCCGTCCGACGGCTTCTTCGGATTTGCGGAGGACGTCTGGCCGGATGCCAAAGTGCCGATCACGGGCGTTATCGGAGATTCCCATGCCGCCTTGTTCGGACAGATGTGCTGGCAGCCGGGCAAGGCAAAGGCGACGTATGGCACCGGCACTTCGCTGATGATGAACGTCGGCGACCGGCCGGCCGCGACCGGCGACGGCCTGGTGTCGACAATCGCCTGGGGCTTGCGAGGCCGGACGGTGTATGCGCTCGAATCGGTCATTCGGACGTCGGGGGATACGATCCGGTGGGTAAGGGATCAGCTCGGGCTGTTCGAGACGTATGGGGAACTCGAGCAATGGATGGAGCGGACGCCTTCGAACGACGGCGTCTATCTCGTCCCCGCCTTCGTCGGGATGGGGGCGCCGTATTGGGACCCGTACGCGCGGGCGGCGATCGTCGGAATGTCGCGGAGCGCGCACAAAGGCCACGTCATGCGCGCCGCGCTGGAGAGCATCGCATACCAGGTTCGCGACGCCGTGGAACTGATGCAGGCGGAGTCGGGCATTGCGCTGGAAGAGTTGTACGCGGACGGCGGAGCGTCCGATAATGCCGCCCTCATGCAGTTCCAGTCGGATATGCTTGGCCGGCGGGTCATCCGCCTCGGCCGGTCCGAATATTCCGCGCTCGGCTCGGCCATGATCGGCGGAATTGCGGTCGGGTTCTGGGATGCCCGCGATTTCCGGCCTTTCCGTCCGACGGAACGGACGGTTTATTCCCCCCGCATGGACGACGGCGAGCGGGAGCGGCTGTATCGGGGCTGGAAACAGGCGGTCGCGATGGTCGTCCATCGCCGGGCTCGNACCGAGTAAGNCGATCGTGTGAGAACACCGCTGCGAACGTTCGGGCTGCCGAACGGTCGGGCGGTTTTCGCNTTTTTCGCATGCGTGCCGCCGCTGTCCGCCCCGTACCCAAGCCCCCTTCGCCGTTTTCTCGACTGTCCGGACCACTCCGCCGCCGTTCACCACGGCCCAGCGTCCCGCCCCTCATCCCCCGCTCCGCTCTCTCACCGCGCCCTTCGCTCCCCTCATATTTCCGCGTCCCGCCGCATAGTTTTGTAAGGTACAAGGGAGGGAGCGGATCCGCCATGCGCCGAATCAACCACCGCTTGCGCCAATGGACAGCCCGGGTGCTCGAACTTCCGCAAGATGTCGTGTTCGACCTGCCGCGCCTCACGATGATCGGCGACCGGCAGCTCTATATCGAGAACCACCGGGGCGTGCTCCATTTCTCGCCGGACATGCTGCGGCTCAAATTGCCGAACGGAAAGCTCGAGGTGTCGGGGAAGGATCTGGTCATCCGCGGAATCTGGACGGAAGAAGTGTTCGTGGAGGGCATCATAACGCAAGTTTCGATCAACGGATAAGGGGCGTGGAACGGGTGAAGGTGACGTGGTTTCATGCCGTGCGCGGCTGTGTGACGATCCGCATCGCCGGATCCGGGACGGAACGGTTGCTCAGCGAAGCGGCGGGGGACGGGATCGAACTGCTCGCTTTGCGCCGGACAAGCCGGGGGGAGCTCGAATGCGTCGTGACGGTAGGCGACTTTTTCCGGCTTCGTCCGCATTTGCGCCGGACAGGCTGCCGGCTTGAGATCGTCCGCAAGCGCGGGCTGCCGTTTCAACTGGCGCGGATCGGCCGGAGGAAGTCTTTCGCGGCGGGGCTCGTGCTGTTTTTCATCGGACTCTACGCGCTNTCCTCGCTCGTCTGGCGCATCGAGATCGAGGGGAACGAGCGGCTGACGGACGAAGAGATTCTCGCGGCGGCGCGGGCGGAAGGGCTGTATCCGTTCCAGTGGTCGTTCCGTCTCCCGGGCGTCGGGGAACTGTCGCGGCGGCTGAACAACAAGTTGCCCGGCACGGCCTGGGTCGGCGTGGAGAAACGCGGCACGATGATCACGATCCGCGTCGTCGAATCGACCGAGCCGGAGACGCGGGAACTGCTCAGCCCCCGCCATCTGATCGCGAAGGAAGACGCGGTCATCACCCGCGTCACCGCGACCCGGGGCCGCCCCGTCGTGAAAAAGAACCAGCGTGTGCGGAAAGGCGACGTTCTGATCTCCGGCATCCTCGGCACCGAAGGCCATTACATGACCGTTCCGGCGGACGGGACGGTGCGCGGCCTCGTCTGGCACGAATATGACATCACTTCGCCGCTCGTCCGCAAGGCGAAGACGTACACGGGCGAGCGGCGCACGGTCTGGCACGCCGTGCTGGGCGGGCGCAGCCTGCAGGTGAGCGGGTTCGGCGAGCCGCCGTTCGCCAAGTATGAGTCCGTCCTCCGGCAGGAGAACGCGGCCTGGCGCGGCATCATTCTTCCGGTCGGCCGCATAAGGGAGACGCAGCTCGAAGTGAGGTTCGAAGAGCGGCGGCTGACGGAGAAGGAGGCGGCGGCCGAAGGGCTGATGCAAGCCCGCGCCGACATCCTGCGGAAGGCGGGCGCGGACGCGGAGATCCGGGCGGAAAAGATTTTGCATCGCAAGACCGGGAATGGTAAAGTTTATATGAAAGTACTGTTCGAAGTGGAGCAATCCATCACAGACGAAATGCCGCTAGTAAAACCACAAGGAGAATGACGTTTGCACGAGAAGACGGGAACCGTCAGAATTCCGCTGGCGAGCGCGGCGGAAGGACTGGCTCTATTCGGTCCGCAAGACAAGTATATGCGGCTCATCGAACGCGGAATGGAAGCGGAGATCCGCTCCCGGGACGCCGAGATCGTCATCACGGGTCCGGAGCATGAACTGGCTGCCCTCGAGCAGCTTTACATCGTGCTGCTGGAGCTTGTCCGGGGAGGCTACACGCCTTCCGAACGGGACTTCGCCTATGCGCTGGAGCTGGCGCGGGAGCTGAAGGCNGACGANNTGCTCGANCTGTTCAAATCNTCCATTACGACNACTTACCGGGGCAAGCCGATCCAGTNCAAGACGCTCGGCCAGCGCCGCTACGTCCAGGAAATCCGGAAGAAGGACATCGTCTTCGGCATCGGCCCGGCCGGCACGGGGAAGACCTATCTGGCCGTCGTCCTCGCGGTCGCGGCGCTCAAGGAAGGCAAGGTCAAGCGGATCGTGCTGACGCGGCCCGCGGTGGAAGCGGGCGAGAATCTCGGCTTCCTGCCGGGCGACCTGCAGGAGAAGGTCGATCCGTATCTCAGGCCGCTGTACGACGCCCTGCACGACGTCATGGGGCCCGAACAGTCGGCGAAAGCGTTCGAACGGGGCATCATCGAGGTCGCTCCGCTGGCCTACATGCGCGGCCGGACGCTGGACGATTCGTTCATCATTCTCGACGAGGCGCAGAATACGACGCCCGAGCAGATGAAAATGTTCCTCACCCGCCTCGGCTTCGGTTCGAAAATGGTCATCACCGGCGACGTGACGCAGATCGACCTGCCCCGGGGCAAACACTCCGGGCTGATCGAAGCCCGGCGCATCCTGGGCGGGATCGAGGAGATCGGCTTTGTCGAACTGTCCGAGTCGGACGTCGTCCGACATTCGCTTGTGCAGCAGATCATCGCGGCGTACGCGCGCGCGGAAGAAGAGGCGGCCGGAAGATAGCGCGACCGGGCGGAAGGGGCGGAAGAAAGACCGCCGGAAAACCGGTTGGCCCGGCAGGCCGGCGGCCTGTCGTGCCCTGAAGGGCGGGGCCGGCCGGTGAACGCCCCGGCGCCGGCGCCGCCCAGGCAGCAAAGGAGGAATGCCGCATGAGTATAAGCGGTGCGGCGGTCCGGGAGTCGGGCCGCGGACGGCCTGCGGGATGGAAGCAGAGCGCGGCGGTGCGCTGGCTGCTGCTGCTCCTGTTCGTGCTGCTGTTCTGCGCCGTTCTGTCGCCGCGGCTCATTCCGAAGACTTACAATCTGGAGCTCGGCAGCGTCAGCACCCGCGACATTGCCGCGCCAAGGCAGTGGGAAGACGAGCGGGCAACCGAGCTGGCGAAGGAGCAGGCGGCGGAAAGCGTGGAGCCGAAATACTCCATCGTCGCGCTGCGCAACGAGACGCTGGTCGACCAGATCGTCGCCCGCATGGAACAGCTCAACGCGGACAAGGACGTTTCATTCGACAACAAGGTCGAAATCTATCGCCGCGAGATTCCGGCGCGGTACGACGCGTTCGCCGACCGGTTCGTCTCCGACAACCGCGATTCGGAAGCATACAACCCCGGCCTGCTGGAAGAAATGGCGCGCAACGTCAAAGAGCAGCGCTACACGATTCCGGAGGAGACGTACTTCAAGCTGCCGCTGCTCTCCGGCCAGCGGCTGCAGGCGATCCGCCAGGTCGCGGCCGAAGCCGTGCGCCGGCTCATGTCCGAGCAACTGGCCGACGCCGAGACCGCCCGAGCGAAAGTGGCCGAGCTGATCAACACAAGCTCCCTCGACGACCGCACCGACCGGGAAATCGCCGCCGAGCTGGCGCGCTTCGCGATCATGCCGAACAAGTTCTACGACCAGCAGGCGACGGAGAAGGCGCGGGCGCAGGCGCGGGAGAACACGCCTCCGGTCGTCATCAAGGAAGGCGACATCGTCGTCCGGAAAGGCCAGACGATCACGCCGGAAATCTACGAACGGCTGGAAGGGCTCGGGTTGCTCAAGAGCTCCACGAACGTCTGGCCGTATTTCGGCCTTGTCATCTTCGCGGCGCTGTCGACGCTGGCAATTTACAGCTTCCTGGAGCACGTCGGCCTGCCCGGCAGCGGGCCGAACGCGAAGTACGGCAATTCGCAGCTTCTCATGCTGCTCATGATCTTCGCGCTGAACTTGCTGGCGATGGCGATTGTGGCGCTGATCCAGACGTCGGATACCCGGTATCTCGGCTATCTGGCGCCGGCCGCGCTCGGGCCGGTGCTCATCGCGCTCTTGCTCGACCTCAACCTCGCGATCGTGTCGGCGGTCGTGTTCGCGGCGGCGGGCAGCATTTTGTTCAATACGGAGAGCGGGCGGATTTTCGACTTCACGTTCGGGTTCGTCATTCTGGTCATCTCGCTCGCGGCGGTTTTCGCCGTCCACAAAGCCGGACAGCGCTCGACGCTTCTCAAAGCCGGCGCCCTGGCCAGCCTGTTCGGCACCGCGGCGGTTCTCGCGCTGATCTCGTTCGCCGAGCTGCCGCCGCGCGCGGAGATCGTCTATTCGGCCGCATGCGCGTTCGCCGGCGGGCTGCTCACCGTCGTGCTCGTCATCGGCCTGATGCCGTTCTTCGAGCTGTCGTTCGGCATCCTGTCCGCGCTCAAGCTGNTCGAGCTGTCGAACCCGAACCATCCGCTGCTGCGCAAGCTGCTGACCGAGACGCCGGGCACCTACCACCACAGCGTCATGGTCGGCAACCTGTCCGAAGCGGCGGCGGAGGCGATCGGCGCGAACGGCCTGCTGTGCCGCGTCGGCTCGTTCTATCACGACATCGGCAAGACGAAGCGGCCGGGCTACTTCATNGAGAACCAGAACCATATGGAGAACCCGCACGATTCGATCGATCCGAAGCTGAGCCGGTCGATCATCATCGCCCACGCGCGCGACGGCGTCGAGATGCTCAAGGCGCACAACATACCGAAGCCGATCCGCGACATCGCGGAACAGCATCACGGCACGACGCTGCTGAAATTTTTCTACCACAAGGCGCTGAAACAGGCGGAGGAGGCCGGCGTCGAGCCGGACTTCACGGAGGATGATTTCCGCTATCCCGGCCCGAAAGCGCAATCGAAGGAAGCGGCCATCGTCGGCATCGCGGACAGCGTGGAAGCGGCCGTGCGATCGCTGCACAATCCGACGATCGAGCAGATCGAGTCGATGATCAACAAGATCATCAAGAGCCGGCTGGACGACAACCAGTTCAACGAATGCGACCTGACGCTGAAAGAGCTGGACAAGATCGCGCAGACGCTGAAGGAGACGATCGTCGGCATTTTCCACTCGCGCATCGAATATCCCGAAGATGTAAAACCGAAGGAGAAAGCATAAATGGGTCTGACGCTCGAATGGAGCAACGAACAGGAGACGATCGAACTTGAGGACGGATGGATCGCGCGGCTGGAGCAGTTGCTCCGGCTCGCCGGCGAAGCGGAGGGCGTTGCGGACGGCGACGTGGCGCTCACGTTCGTCGACGATGCCCGCATCCATGAATTGAACCGCGAATACCGGGGCATCGACCGGCCGACCGATGTCTTGTCGTTCGCGATGACGGAAGACGGCGGCGAGCCGGACATCGTGTTCGGCGAACTGGAAGACGGGGAAACCGACCCGGTCTCCGGCATGCTCGGCGACATCGTCATCTCGCTGGAGCGCGCGAAGGNGCAGAGCGAGGAGTACGGCCATTCGCTGGAGCGGGAGATCGGCTTTCTGTTCGTGCACGGTTTTCTCCATCTGCTCGGCTACGACCACGAGACCCCGGAGGATGAGGCGGTCATGTTCGCGAAGCAGGAGGAGATTTTGCGGCGGGCGGGGCTGACCAGGTAATGCGCCGCTTCCTGTGCAGCCTCAAGTTCGCGGCGAGCGGCATCTTGCTGGCCGTCCGCAGAGAGCGGAACATGCGCATCCATCTGATCGCGACGGCCGCCGTCGTGCTGCTCGCGCTCTGGCTTGGGCTGCGGCCCGTGGAATGGGCCGTCCTGTTCGCCCTGTGCGGGCTCGTCATCGGTCTCGAGCTGGTCAATACGGCGGTGGAGCGCGTCGTCGATCTCGTCAGCCCGGAGCGCCATCCATTGGCGAAGGCGGCGAAGGACGCGGCCGCGGGAGGCGTGCTCGCCGCGGCGCTCTTCGCGATCGCCGCCGGGCTGATCCTGCTTGGTCCGCCACTGTGGGACAAGCTGCGCGAGCTGTTCGGGCTCTAGGGTGCTGTTCGTGCGCCAGGGTCCCGATTTTCCGAAATTGAGGCAAGCATCGCACATCCGCAACAAACGACACAGACAGACGGAAAGGAGCGCCGCCACCATGAGCGGTAACGCGTCAATGAATGGTAACGCGTCATCCCCGATCGGCGAGCGGGAAGCGCTGGCCCTGCTTGAGGCGGCCGCGGAAGCGCGGACCCGCGCCTATATCCCCTACTCCGGCTTCGCGGTGGGCGCCGCGCTGCTGGACGCGGAAGGCGTTGTCCATCCCGGATGCAATATCGAGAACGCCGCCTACGGCCCGACGAACTGCGCCGAGCGGACGGCGCTGTTCAGCGCGGTCGCGGCCGGGCGGGCGCCGCGCAGCTTCCGCGCGATCGCGGTCACGGCGGATACGGCCGAACCGGTGACGCCGTGCGGCACGTGCCGGCAGGTGCTCGCCGAGCTGTGCGCGCCGGACATGCCGGTCGTGCTCGGCACGATCCGCGGCAAGTGGCGGGTGACGACGGTCGCGGAGCTGCTGCCCGGCGCGTTCTCCTCGGCGCAGCTTGAGGAAGATGAGGCCAGGAAAGGAGGCGCGCGCCCGTGAGCGAGCGGACGGGGAGCAAGGACGGCCAGGACGCGCGAAACGGGCGGGACGACCCTTTCCGCTCCGGCTTCGCCGCGATCGTCGGCCGGCCGAACGTCGGCAAGTCGACGCTGATGAACCANNTGATCGGNCAGAANGTCGCGATCATGTCGGACAAGCCGCAGACGACGCGCAACAANATNCACGGCGTNTACACGNCGGACCGGGCGCAGATCGTCTTCCTNGANACGCCNGGCATCCACAAGCCGACNTCGAAGCTCGGCGACTACATGAACCGNTCGGCGGACAGCGCGCTGNCGGANGTCGACGTCATCCTGTTCCTCGTCGACGTNTCGGAGGAGCTNGGCGGCGGCGACCGCTTCATCATCGAGAAGCTGAAGCGGACGAAGACGCCGGTNTTCCTCGTGATGAACAAGATCGACAAGGTGCANCCGGACGCGCTGCTGCCCGCCATCGTGCAATATCGGGAGCTGCACGGGTTCGCGGAGGTCGTGCCGATCTCCGCGCTGAACGGCAACAATGTGGGCACGCTGCTCGAGCAGATCATCCGCTATCTGCCGGAAGGCCCGATGTACTATCCGGCCGATCAGGTGACGGACCATCCCGAGCAGTTCATCGTCGCCGAGCTGGTCCGGGAAAAAATTTTGCAACTCACCTACGAGGAAGTGCCGCATTCGATCGCCGTGGCGACCGAGGAGATGCGCGTCCAGGAAAACGGGGTCGTCTACATCCGGGCGGTCATTTATGTCGAGCGCGATTCGCAGAAGGGAATCATCATCGGCAAGCACGGCGCGATGCTGCGGGAAATCGGCGCCGCCGCGCGGCAGGACATCGAAGCGCTGCTCGGCTCGCGAATCTATCTCGATCTCTGGGTGAAGGTGAAAAAAGACTGGCGGAACCAGGAACGGGTGCTGCGGGATTTCGGCTTCCGGCCGGACGAGTGACGGCATTCGGATATTCGGCGGGCGGCTCAGGCGGCTTGAGGCGGGGAAAACCGGGCCTTGAAGCGGCGGCTGGTCCGAACTCCCTCGGATAGCGCGCCGTCGGGCGTCGCATCCTAATCTGCGCAAGAAGCGTGCATTTCTGGCCGAACGCGGGCCCTCTGGCGGACCGGCTTCGGCGGCGTAGAAAGGATGGAGTTCGCATGCGCGATTTCTCTTGGAAGATTTTTACGTTGACCGGAGATGTGGATGCGTTCTTGCTGTACCGGGAGATGGACGAACTGGGCGAGCGGGAGAAGAAGCCGACGCCGGAATCGCTGGATTCGCTTGACAACTGGGACGAGATGGCGGACTGAAGCCGCCGCGAAGCGTCCGGCGAAAGGGAGAGGCGTGAGGGCGTGCTGATTCGGGTACAAGGCGTCATTATCCGATCGATGGATTACGGGGAAGGCGGCAAAATCGTCACGCTGCTGACCGGGTCGCACGGCAAGACGGGCGTGCTGATCCGCGGCGCCAGCAAGCCGCGGAGCCGCTACGGCTCGCTTGCCCTTCCTTTTACATACGGCGAATTCGTCTACTTCAAAGGATCGGGGCTCGGCACGCTGTCGAGCGGCGAGATCATCCGCTCCCACCACAAGCTGCGCGAACAGATCGATCTGGCCGCCCACGCGGCGTATGTCGCGGAACTGACGGACCGCGCCCTGCAGGACGAGGAAGCGGGGAGCTGGATCTTCAGCCAGCTTCTCGCTTGTCTTGCCGCGCTGGAAGACGGGAAGGACGCGGCNGTGACGACGCACGTCTACGAGATGAAGATTTTGCAGGCGGCCGGTTACGCCGCCGGTGCTCGACCGCTGCGTCTCNTGCGGCCGGNCGGACGGGCTCGACGCGCTCGCGCCGGCGNTNGGNGGNGCGGTCTGCCCGGCGTGCCGCNCGGGCGACCGGCAGGTGCTTCCGCTCGGCGAGAAGGCGATGAAGCTGCTGCGCCTGTTTGCGGCCGTCGACCTTCGGCGGCTCGGCGAGGTGAACGTCGGCCCCGAGACGAAGGCGGCCGTCCGCCGCGGGATGCGCGCCCTGGTCGACGCGCATCTGCCGCACAGGCTGAAGTCGCGGGCGTTCCTCGATTCGCTGGACGCGCTCGAGCAGCCGCAGATCCCGCCGGTCCCGCCGGCCGCGGACGGCGAAGCCGGCGCGGAGGAGAATGGCTGACGGCATGCGGCCGACGGCGTGTTGCTGGATTTTGCAAGTGACGATTTGACATGATAGAGGCAATCTGGTATATTATTTCAATATGAATATGGACGATGACGAAGAAAGTAGTCGGCAATCAGACGCGCATTAGCGAGCCGGGGATGGTGAGAGCCCGGCCGGTCTGGCCGGATGAAACGGCGCTTCCGAGTCCTTTGCTGAATGAAGGCGGGCTGTCCGCGTGTGGCAAGCGGCCAGCCAAGCAGGGTGGAACCGCGGGAATGCTCCCGTCCCTGCGTCCGGATGCGGACGTGAGGGACGGGAGTTTTTTGGCGTCCCGAACGGCCGGCATGCCGACGGCGCCCCTCCGGGGCCGCTGGATGAAATCCATTCGAGTCGAAGGAGTGCATGGCATGAACTTTCAGGGCATCATCCTGACGCTGCAGCAGTTCTGGGCGGAACAGGGCTGCGTCGTCGTCAACCCGTACGATGTCGAGACGGGCGCGGGAACGCTCAATCCGATGACGTTCCTCAGGTCCATCGGTCCGGAGCCGTGGAACGTCGCGTACGTCGAACCTTCGCGGCGTCCCGCCGACGGCCGTTACGGCGAAAATCCGAACCGGCTCTATCAGCACCATCAGTTCCAGGTCATCATGAAGCCGTCGCCGGACAACATCCAGGAAGTGTATCTGGAGAGCCTGAAACGGCTCGGCGTCGATCCGCGGCACCACGACATCCGGTTCGTTGAGGACAACTGGGAGCATCCGGGCCTCGGCGCGTGGGGGCTCGGCTGGGAAGTGTGGCTGGACGGGATGGAAGTGACCCAGTTCACCTATTTCCAGCAGGTCGGCGGCCTCGAAATGAACCCGGTGGCGGTCGAGATCACGTACGGTCTCGAACGGCTCGCTTCCTATATTCAGGACAAGGAAAACGTGTTCGAGCTCGAGTGGGTGGACGGCGTCACCTACGGCGACGTTTTCCTCCAGCCGGAGTACGAGCATTCGAAATATACCTTTGAAGTGTCGGACACGTCGATGCTGTTCAACCTGTTCAACCAGTATGAAGAAGAAGCGAAGCGCTCGCTGGAGCAGAACCTCGTGTTCCCGGCCTACGACTACGCGCTGAAATGCTCGCACACGTTCAACCTGCTCGACGCGCGGGGCGCGATCAGCGTGACGGAGCGGACCGGTTACATCATCCGCGTGCGCAATCTNGCGCGGCAATGCGCAGCGGTCTATCTGGCGGANCGGGAGCGGCTCGGATTCCCGATGCTCAAGAAGGGGGTGACGNCGAATGGCTGAAGATNTNCTNCTGGAGATCGGCATGGAAGAAGTGCCCGCGCGGTTCGTCCGCGGCGCGATGGACCAGCTCAAGNCGAAGACGGCCNAATGGCTGGATTCGTCGCGCATCGCGTACGANTCGATCGAGGCTTATGCGACGCCGCGCCGGATCGCGGTGCTCGCGCGCGGCGTGGCCGGCAAGCAGGCCGACATCCGCGANGAGGTGCGCGGTCCGTCGCGCAANATCGCGCTGGATGAAAGCGGCGGCTGGAGCAAGGCGGCGCTCGGCTTCGCCCGCAGCCAGGGCGTNNAGCCGGAGCAGCTATTCTTCAANGAGAACGGCGGCGTCGANTANGTNTATGCGCTGAAGAGCGGCGAAGGNNNGCCNNNNGCCGANCTGCTGCCGGANGGNCTGGCCGGCATCATCACGTCGATGACGTTCCCGAAGAGCATGCGCTGGGGCAGCTACGATCTGCGGTTCGTGCGGCCGATCCGGTGGATCGTGGCGCTGTACGGAAGCGCCGTCGTGCCGCTCGAGATCGCAGGCGTCCGAAGCGGCAATGTGACGCGCGGCCACCGGTTCCTCGGCGCGGACACGGGTCTGGCGAAGCCGGAAGAATACGCGGCCAAGCTGCGGGAGCAATACGTCATCGCCGACGTGAAGGAACGGGAAGCGGAAATTCTCCGGCAGATCGAGGCGCTTAAAGCCGAGCGCGGCTGGAACATCGCGGTGAAGGACGATCTGCTCGAAGAAGTGCTGTTCCTCGTCGAGTACCCGACCGTCCTGTTCGGCTCCTTCGATCCGGCGTTCCTCGATATCCCGCAAGACGTGCTGATCACCTCGATGCGCGAGCACCAGCGGTACTTCCCGGTGCTCGACGGCGANGGCAAGCTGCTGCCGTACTTCGTTACAGTTCGCAACGGCGACGCCACGTCCATCGAGCTGGTGCGGCGCGGGAACGAGAAGGTGCTCAGGGCGCGCCTCTCGGACGCGAAGTTCTTCTACGAAGAAGACCAGAAGCTCAAGATCGAAGAGGCGCTGGCGAAGCTCGAGACGATCGTCTGGCACGAGGAGCTTGGCACGCTGGCCGACAAGGTGCGCCGCATCCGGCGGACGGCGGATGCCGTCGCCGCCCGCGCGGCAGACGACGNNGCGGCGCGGGCGGACATCAGCCGCGCGGCGGACATTTGCAAGTTCGACCTCGTCACGTCCATGGTGTATGAATTCCCCGAACTGCAGGGCATCATGGGTGAAGATTACGCCCGCAAGCTGGGTGAGTGCGAAGCGGTATGCCGCGCGGTGAACGAGCATTACCGTCCGCGCCACGCCGGAGACGAGCCGGCTTCGGGCATCGTGGGCGCCGTCGTCGGCATCGCCGACAAGATCGATACGATCGTCGGCTGTTTCTCGATCGGCATCGTGCCGACCGGTTCGCAGGACCCGTACGCGCTGCGCCGCCAGGCGGCCGGCATCGTGCAGACGCTCATCGCGCACAAGCTTCCGGTGACGCTCGGCGAACTGTTCGGCATCGCGCTCGACGTCTATGAGGAGCGGGGGCTGAAGCGCGGCCGCGAAGAGATTCTGCGCGACCTGTACGAATTTTTCGGTCTGCGCGTCCGGAACGTGCTGTCGGAAGCGGGNGTCCGNTACGATGTGGNCGACGCGGTCATGGCGTCCGGCTTNGACGATCCGCTGNTGGCGGTGAAGCGCGCGGAAGCGGTCGCGAATGCGGTCGCGCAAGGCGAAGCGTTCAAGGCCGCCGTCGACGCGTTCAACCGGGTGTGCAATCTGGCGGCGAAGGCCGGGCAGACGGACGTTGACCCGGCGCTGTTCGAAGACGAGGCGGAGCGGAAGCTGCACGAAGCGCACGGCTCCGTGCGCGTCCGCGCGGAAGAAGCGCTGTCGGCCGGCGACGCTGCGGGGGCGCTGGCGGCCCTCACGGAGTTGAAAGACCCGATCAACGCCTATTTCGATCGGGTCATGGTCATGACGGACAATCCGGCCGTCCGGACGAACCGTCTGGCTTCGCTAGCCGCCGTCGCGGCCGACATCCGGCGGATCGCGGACTTCGCGAAGATCGTCTGGTCTTGATGCGCGGGAAGGTGCGGCGCCATGAACGGCCATCGGATGGATGATGCACCCCGCCACGCGGTGATCTATGCCGTCTCGGATTCGGCCGGCGAGACGGGCGAAGCCGTCGTCCGCGCGGCGGTCGCCCAGTTCCATTCGGCGCGGACGGAAATCCGGCGCCGTCCGTTCGTGACGGACAAGTCGCATATCGCCGCGATCGTCGCCGAAGCGCGGGACGAGCGGGCGATCATCCTGTACACGCTGGTCTTGCCGCATCTGCGCGAAGCGATGGCGCGGTATGCGAAGCGGGACGGCGTCACGGCAATCGACGCGCTCGGCCCGCTGCTCGACGCCCTTGAATCGCGCACCGGAATCCGGCCGAAATACAAGCCGGGGCTGAACCATCAGCTCGACGCGGATTATTTCCGCCGGGTGGAAGCGGTCGAATTCGCCGTGAAGCACGACGACGCGAAGGATCATTCCGGCATCCTGAAAGCGGACATCGTGCTGATCGGCGTGTCCCGGACNTCGAAGACGCCGCTGTCGATGTATCTNGCCCACCGCAAGTTCAAGGTGGCGAACGTGCCGCTCGTGCCGGAGCTGAAATTGCCGGANGAGCTGACNCGCGTGCCGCGGACGCGNATCATCGGGCTGACGATCGGCAAGCACGATNTGAACCAGATCCGCAAGGAGCGGCTCAAGGCGCTCGGTCTGCCCGACACCGCGCCGTACGCGACGCCGGAGCGGATCGAACGGGAGCTGGCCTACGCCAGGGAAGTGATGGACCGGCTCGGCTGTGTCGTCATTGACGTCTCCCGCCGGGCGGTCGAAGAGACGGCCAGCCTGATCATGGAGCATGTCCGGAACGCCGGGGTCCAGCCCTTCTGACAGCAACCGCTCGCCGCAGCGGGGTGTGACGGGGGACGGAAGGAATTGCGGCTCGTATGACGAATATATTTTTTATAGTAGGAATAAGAACGTAAGACGGCGGTGATGCGTTGGTGGGCGGCGGGAATGTCCGGATCGTGGTGGATGCGGATGCCTGCCCCGTGAAGCGGGAGATCGCCGACACGGCCCGGGAATTCGGCGTTCCGGTGGTGTTTGTCGCTTCGTACGATCACGCGCTGGTCCCCGAGCCGGGCGTCGAGGTGCGGCAGGTGGAGCGCGGGCGCGACGCCGTCGATCTGTACATCTCGAACCTGATCCGTCCGGGCGACATCGTCGTGACGCAGGACTTCGGGCTGGCGGCGATGGCCTTGGCGAAACAGGCGGCGGTGCTCTCGAACCGCGGCCAGCGGTACCGGGACGAGACGATCGACTTTCTGATGGCGAGCCGGCATGACCAGGCGAAGGCGCGGAGGGCCGGAGGACGGACGAAGGGACCGCGGGCGATGACCCGCGAGGACCGGATCCGATTTCAACAAATGCTGACAAAAGTTTTGCGGGATATGCAGGATAATGATGACAGGTAGAGAATACTAATACGTGTTATTCGGGATGAAGGTGATGTGGATGGCCGGCGGCAGAATACCGGAAGACGTCATCCAGGCTGTCCTGCGGGCGCATGACATCGTCGAGACGGTCGGCCGGACCGTGCACCTGACGAAGAGCGGCAAGTATCTGAAAGGACTGTGTCCGTTTCATTCGGAGAAGACACCTTCGTTCACCGTTACCCCTGAGAAAGGGATTTTCCACTGTTACGGCTGCGGCAAGAGCGGCAACGTCATCCGATTTCGCATGGAGCTGGAAGGCTACTCCTTTCCGGAGGCCGTGCGCGTCATGGCCGAGGAAGCGGGAATCCGCGCTCCCTCGCGGCGCGGGCGTTCCGGACGGAGCCGACTCCCGCTCAGCTCGAACGGCAGAAGCTGATCGAGGCGCATGAATACGCGGCGAAATTCTATCACTATCTGCTTCAGAACACCGAGCACGGCAGGGAGGCCAAGGCGTACCTGAAACGCCGCGGCATGTCGGACAAGCTGATCGATCAGTTCATGATCGGAATCGCGCCCGAACGCGGAGACCTCCTGACCGGGTTTCTGGAGAAGCGGGGCTATGATCTGCGGCTGATGGAGAAGGGCGGGCTGGTCGCCGCGCGCAGCGACGGCACCGGCTTCTTCGACCGGTTCCGTGGCCGCGTCATGTTCCCGATCCGGGACCGCGAAGGCCGCGCGATCGCCTTCGCCGGCCGCATCCTGCATGACGGACAGCCGAAATATTTGAATTCGCCGGATTCCATGCTGTTCAACAAGAGCCGCGTGCTCTACAACTTCCACGAAGCGCGGCCGGAAATCCGGAAATCGGGGAGGGTTGTCCTGTTCGAGGGCTACATGGACGTCATACGGGCTTGGGACGCCGGCGTGCGGAACGGCGTCGCGTCGATGGGCACATCGTTCACGGAAGAGCATGTCGCCATGCTGCGCCGCGTCGCGGACGAAGCGGTGATCTGCTACGACGGCGACGATGCGGGCCAGTCGGCGGCGCTGAAGTCGGCGGCGATGTTCGAAAGCGCCGGCATGCCGGTGAAGGTCGTATTGCTGCCCGGAGGACTGGATCCCGACGAATACATCGGGAAGTACGGTCCGGATTCGTTCGTGCGCGACATGGTCGGCCAGCCGGTGTCCGCCGTCAAATTTAAATTAATATTTCTGCGCAAAAACCATAAACTGCTAGAAGAAGAAGGGCGCAAAGACTATTTGCTCGAAGCGGTGCGCATCATTGCCGGTCTCGATTCGCCTGCCGAAAGGGAGTTTTACCTGAAGGAACTGTCGCGGGAGTTCGAATTTCCGCTGGAGACGCTGAAACAGGAAGTTTCCGAAATCCGGGCCGCCGCGCAAAAAAACCGCCCCGCCGGGGATAAGTTGGGCAATCGGTGGAATAATGGTAGGAATGAAACGGCCCGCCCGTCCGNTTTACGGNTGCCGGAGCCGCCGGGACGTCATCACATCGAACGCACGCTGCTCTACTGGATGATGCACGACGCGGAAGCAGCCGAATATGTGCATGACAAACTGGGAGACGCCTTCCAGGTGGAAGACCACGCGGCGATTGCCGCTTATCTGTANGCCTACTATGCACAAGGCCACGAGCCGGATGTCACCCGATTTTTCTCGACNCTCCAGGACGAACGATTGGAACGGACTGCTGCCTCCATNCTCAGCATGGAGACCGTGCCGCCCTGCACGAGCGACAATTTGGACGCTTTCGCGGAGGAGGTTCTGAAACGGCAGAGACTCACGGCATTGAAAGAACGGGTGGAAGAACGAATTCGCGCCGAACGGGCTGGCGACGCGCTGCGGGCCGCGCAGATCGCCATCGAGATCAATACCTTGGAGAGACAGTTGAGAGGAAAGGCCACGCGACCGTCCTAGGGAGGAGGGAGTCGGAGTATGACAAACGATCAACATACGGAACTGGATACGGAACAGAAACTTGAAAGNGTCAAGGAACAACTGATAGAAGCGGGCAAGAAGCGCTCATCCTTAACGTACAAGGAAATTATGGAAAAACTGTCCCCGTTCGATCAGGAACCGGAGCAGATTGATGAATTTTTCGAACAGCTCGAAGACCTCGGCATCGAAGTGACGAACGACAGCGACGACCATCCCAATCTTGCGGGCGACGACGATCACGAGCATGACGATTTCAACTTCGACGACGATCTTTCGCTGCCGACCCGGCATCAAGATCAACGACCCCGTCCGCATGTATCTGAAGGAGATCGGACGCGTTCCGCTGCTTACGGCCGAGGAGGAAATCGAGCTGGCGAAGCGGATCGAACAGGGCGACGAAGAAGCGAAAAGAAGGCTTGCGGAAGCGAATCTCCGCCTCGTCGTCAGCATCGCCAAGCGGTACGTCGGCCGCGGCATGCTGTTCCTCGATCTCATCCAGGAAGGCAACATGGGGCTCATCAAGGCGGTTGAGAAATTCGACCACGGCAAAGGCTTCAAGTTCAGCACCTACGCCACCTGGTGGATCCGTCAGGCCATCACGCGGGCGATTGCCGATCAGGCGCGGACGATCCGCATACCGGTGCACATGGTCGAGACGATCAACAAGCTGATCCGGGTATCGAGGCAGTTGCTGCAGGAACTGGGCCGGGAACCGACGCCGGAAGAGATCGCGGCGGAAATGGATCTGAGCGTGGACAAAGTGCGGGAGATCATGAAGATCGCGCAGGAGCCGGTCTCGCTCGAAACGCCGATCGGCGAGGAAGACGATTCGCATCTGGGCGACTTCATCGAGGATCAGGAGGCGCTGGCGCCGGCCGACGCGGCGGCTTACGAACTGCTGAAGGAGCAGCTCGAAGATGTGCTCGACACGCTGACCGAGCGCGAAGAGAACGTCCTCAGACTCCGCTTCGGGCTGGATGACGGCCGCACCCGCACGCTGGAGGAAGTCGGCAAGGTGTTCGGCGTCACGCGCGAGCGGATTCGCCAGATCGAGGCGAAGGCGCTGCGCAAGCTGCGGCATCCGAGCCGGAGCAAGCGGCTGAAAGATTTCCTGGAATGACGGGAACGCACGGGACCTGACTGCATCGGCAGGAAGGTCCTTTTTATCACCTGGGAAAGGCACATCCGTGCGCCGTTCCCGGAAAGGAACGAATGCGGGATGAACGAGGAGCGCCGCAGAACGATCATCCGTGAAATTGAATATTGGCGGAACAACAAACTGCTGCCCGATCAATATTGCGATTTCCTGATGAATCTGTACATGACGGACGAGGAAATCGGTCGGCCGTCGTCCGGATGGGCGGGGCGCGCCGTGTCCGTCGTCAACAGCGCAAGCGGAAAGCAGTGGNTTCTTGCATTTGGAATCTTTTCCGCAGTCTGTCTTGTCATCCTTTATTTTAGCGTGTTTCACCCCGTATTGCAAACGGCGCTGGCGCTGNTNGCCGTCGTGCTGCTGCTCTNNTTCGGGCTNAGNCGNNGGCGGGCGAGCGAGGCGATCGGNCTCTCGCTGATCAGCCTCGGCATGCTGACGCTGCTCGTCGCGGGAATCGCGATGCTGCGGCTGCACGGGCTGGACACGCCGACGTGGACGGCGCTGTTTCTGATCGGATGCGGCCTGTTCTGGGTCATTTTCGGCATCGCGGCCCGGTTCCCGGTGCTTCACTATATCGGCTGGCTGGCGATCTTCCTCGTCTACGCCATGCTGCTCGCGCGGGGCGACGAGCAGCCGCGGTGGTACGAGGTGCAGCTCTTCTGGCTGCCCGCATCCTTCGTCTTCGGCTGGATCAGTTGGTTCGTCCACCGCTGGTCGAAGCCTTCTTCCGCGGTGCTGTTCGCCGCGGCGGCGACGCTCTGGTTCATGCCGGAGCTGCATGCCGCCTTTCTGATGGATCAGCCGGCCTGGATTCAGCTTGCGCTCATCGCAAAGATCGCGATTGGCGGCGGCCTCATCTTCGCGCTGCGCAAGCAATGGACGGTGTGGGTGGCGTGAAGGCGGCTCATGTTTCGGGACGGGGATTGTCCCGGCGTCTTCAGGCCATCGCGGATCTGGCGCCGCCGGGGGCGCGCGTCGCGGACATCGGTTCGGATCACGCGCTGCTGCCGGCTTGGCTCGTGTCCTCCGGCAAGTCGCCTTGCGCGATCGCCGGCGAAGTGCGCGACGGCCCGCTGAAGGCGTCGGCGGCCCGCGTCGAAGCCGACGGGCTGGCGGACCTTGTGGCGGTCCGCAAAGGCGACGGGCTGGCCGTCGTCGCGCCGGGAGAGGTCGACTGCGTCGTCATCGCGGGCATGGGCGGAGCTCTGATCGCCTCGATCCTGGAGGCGGGCGAGGCGGCGGGCAAGCTCGAAGGCGTGCGGACGCTGGTGCTGCAGCCGAACGTCGGGGAGGACATCGTCAGGCGGTGGCTTTTGGAGAAGGGCTGGTATCTGGCGTCCGAGCGGATCGTGGAGGAAGACGGCAGATGGTACGAGATTCTCGAGGCGCGGCGGGTTCCGGATGCGGAAAGGCTGAACGGGGCGCTGTACGACGGGTCGTTTCTCAAACTCGACCGGACGGCCGAACGGAAGCGGGAGCTGCTGCTGCGCATGGGGCCATGGCTGCTGCGCCAGCCGGATGATCGGCTTACGGGCAAATGGCGGTCGGAACTGGAGAAGCTGGAAGGCATCTGCAGGCAGATCGAGCGGTCCGATTCGCCGGAGGCGGAGAGGAAGCGGCGGGAGATCATGGAAGAAATCGGGTTGATCGGGGAGGTGTTGGCGTGTTTGCGAACGGACAATTCGTCATTCAGTTGATGGAACGGCTTGCGCCGAGGCGGCTGGCGGTCGAGGGCGACCGGATCGGCTTGCAGGTCGGCACGCTGCAGAAGGAGATCCGCAAGGCGCTCGTCGCGCTTGACGTGACGGATGCGGTTGTCGATGAGGCGATTGCGGCCGGGGCGGACCTCATCATCGCGCATCACGCGGTCATTTACCGGCCCCTTCCGGCGATCGACACGTCGACGCCGGCGGGGCGCGTGTATGAGAAGCTGATCAAGAATGACATCGCGGTCTACGTGGCGCACACGAATCTGGATTCGGCGGAAGGCGGCATGAACGACTGGATGGCCGAGCTGATCGGCATCGAGTCCGAAGGATGCCTGGAGGAGGTCCACGTCGACCCGCTGCTCAAGCTGATCGTCTATGTGCCGGAGACGCACCGGCGGCAAGTGCAGGAAGCGGTCTGGCGGGCGGGCGCCGGGCATATCGGGCGGTACGATTGCTGCAGCTTCGAGGTGGAAGGGACCGGCACGTTCCGTCCGGGCGAGGGGACGAATCCGCATATTGGTGTGACAGGCCAGCTCGAACGGGTGAAAGAGCTCCGGATCGAGACGATTTTGCCCGAGTCGCTGAAAGGACCTGTCTTGCAGGCGATGCTTCGGGCGCACCCTTACGAGGAGCCGGCATATGATCTGTTTCCGCTCAAGCTGGAGGGGAAGGTGAGCGGTCTCGGTCGCTTCGGCCGGTTGAAGGATGCGGCGACGCTGGAGGCGTTCGCCCGCCGTGTGAAGGAGGCGTTCGACATGCCGTTCGTGCGCGTTGTCGGCGATCCGGAACGGATCGTCCGGCGCGCCGCCGTGCTCGGCGGCTCCGGGGCGCGCTACATGCGCCACGCGCTTCGGGCCGGCGCCGACGTGTTCGTCACCGGCGACATCGACTACCACACGGCGCATGACGCGCTGGCTGCCGGACTGGCGCTCATCGATCCGGGGCACAACGCGGAGAAGATCATGAAGGCGAAGACGGCCGAGCGGCTGTCGGCGGATCTCGCGGCGGCGGGCTATCTGACCGAGGTAATCCCGTCGGCCGTGCCGACCGAGCCGTTCCGGGTGCTGTAGACGGGTTGGCGGGACGCAGCCGGGAGGCGCGATAACGGCATTTCGTGCCGTTAATGCGGGGTAGGGCACGGCAACAT
>Ga0065720_1019194_pt1 | contig 33201 bp, 25 predicted proteins | sample Thericmetagenome_FD_59107 | JGI IMG/M metagenome (GOLD analysis project Ga0065720, IMG submission 59107) | Thermophilic microbial communities from the Joint Bioenergy Institute, California, USA of rice/straw/compost enrichment - eDNA_2 v2... | ecosystem: Engineered > Solid waste > Grass >... | reverse complement strand
ACCTATTTTTGGAGATGCACAAGATTTGCTGTCCACTATATGACTCCAAGATAATACATACATAGACATTATCTTTCATGAAAGGGTAAAAATGTTATTAATTTAACTCTCAGAGATGGCTAAGACTATTTAGAGGGTACTTTTAATGAGGATTTTTAGGCTGATCTATAATAGATTCGAGTTTAACAGGGTAAGAGACTACTTGAAAGTGAGAAAACTCTATAAAGTTATTACAACTCTTTACAAAACCATTGGATTCCTATTCCTCGTACTTCTAGAAGGATATCTTCTTGGGGCAAGCTCGGCTTCATCTTGTAGATTTTGATTTTGAGACATCCCTGAGAATGGCTGTGAGTTAGAATTCTCATCATTGTTCATATTCCTGGATCTGCTTCTCGTGTTAATTAGCCTTATCTTAGTTGGCTCCTCCTCATAATCGTCCAACTTAGTCTCATGGCCACTATGATTGTCGCCATCTCCATCAAAATCATCGTTGGATTCATGGCCATTTTTCTCCTGTTCAAATCCCTCATCTCCATCATCTACATGTTCAAAGAATTGTGTGAAGGTTCTCTTGTTCCTTCTCAATTTGCTTTTATATCCCTCATCCTCAGCCTTCTGCTGTTTCTGCTCCTTCTCTTCCTCATCCAGCTCTTCCACCGTATACTCATCAGCCAAGGACTCATTTCGGGCCCTCATTGTAGCAGACTTTCTGAGCAATTTAAGCTTAGTACCACCCCGTGTCCTAGTCTGGGGTAAGACATCCTCCTCCTCCTCTTCACTATCATCTGCAAAAGGGTCTTGGAGATTCAGGCTTCTATTCGTGCTTCTAAGCCTTCTGGAATATGGGTTGGACCTTTCAGGTCGATTATTATTCTGAGAGTGATCTCTTGAACGAGTACTTATGGTTGGCTGCTGATACACAGGAACGTGCTCCTCTTCCTCATCAGCCACAATATTTCTGGTTCTTCGGGCCTTAGAGCGAGTTCTGATCCTCCCTTCTTCTTCTTCTTCATCTTGCAGCAAGGGAATTTCAACTATAGGTTCTTCATATTTCTCCTTAGGCTTTTCTCTAGTTTCCCTTGATCTAGTGGGATACTCCTTCTTTTCCTCTTCAGATTGGATCTGAAGAGTGGACCTTCTTTGAGATCTTGTCTTAACAGAATCAGCCATCTCTGCTTTAAGTTTGGCGGGGTCGTAAGTTCCGTCCACTATTTGCTTCATGTATGTTATGAGGCGGTCGGCCCAGCCAGTAATGGGAGCATCAGCCTGGTTGTATTTTGTACAGTTGATCTTGATGAGGTCGATGTCTGATTTGATGGCCTAGGAGAGTTATTAAGATTGAAGGTTTCTTACTTCTTTGTGCCTGTAGTACATGTTGAAGATCCTTCTCTTTATCTTTTCGACATTCATCTCGAAAGGAACTGCCAGGAGGTAGTCTGTATAGATTTTTTTATTGACCTCATCAATAAAAGGCTCGAATTGCTCGTCTTCCTTAACCAGCTCGTCAAACTGGGCAATGACTCTTGATTCAAAGTCTTTATCCAAATCCTAGAATACTATAAAGAATCTCAAGATCCTTACATTGTCTCTAGGGACCTCCCATATATCTTCATCATAGAAGATATCCCAAGGGCTAGCATAAATTAGGGCCTGTTCTCTTCTGGACTTTCTAAGAGAATATCCTCCTTCGTCAGAATGATCAAACAGCTGTAGACAACACCATTTTGAATCAGGGAATGGCCCTTCCTCCTTAGGGGCTTGCTAAACACATTAAAATTATTACAATATTCCTTACATCAGCCAAGAAAGCCAGCTTTTTCTCACCATTATGCCATACAGTGACCTGATTTTCCTTTCTTTGTTGCTTGGCCAAAGCAATAGACTTTAGATATGTATTTCTAGGAATAATGAAATCCGAAAGGTCTGACTTAAAGTATGTCAGTCCAAAGGTCTGTCCTCTAGCTTCTTGTGGTTCCAAGACCTCGAATTCTAGCTTCATAAGGACATAGAACTGGCCCTTGTGGGATCTTCGTGGATTGAATGGGAAGGTGTACTTCAAGGAAGTAATCCTGCAGACATTTTCACCCTTGAGGCTGGGGATTCTTTCGAAAGGATATAGCTCATTCTGTTGGAATCTTAGATGATCAAAGTACTTGGAGACAAAGTCTTCATGGGCTTGGAAGATATAGGTAACAAGGTCACCCACCTGAGGGATATATGTATAAGGAATGAGGAGATCTTCGTTACACCATTCTCTATTCAGCAGGTTTCCGTAGACTTTCTCTCCCTTTCTCTTTCTCAGTATACACCAAAGACATGTGAAGACTCCTAGTTCACTATCTCTTCCATGTTTCTTGGCACAGCCTGAGTGGTAGCTCCTTCCACACCCTCCCACACATTTAACCCTAGCATTTTCAAGGTTGCATCTTGAACACAGAGCCTCCTCAAATGTATTCTCTTCGCTGATGATTCTTGTTCTAGCTGCTCTATTATTATGGGCCAGTACAGACATGGCAGTTCTCTGTGAGAGTCCTGTATTATTCACCAATTGTCTGTTTCTTCTTCCTGAAATCGCCCTATTGGATCTCTCATTTCTCTGCCTTGTCCATCTTTCCTCATTTCTTCTAGGAGCTTCCTCATATTTCTCGTCCTCGTCTTCATCTAACATTAGTCTCCTAGTGGACCTCCTCTCTGGAGGTCTTCTTTCCCTGTTGTGCTCCTCTTCACCAAAGAGAAGCTCCTCAGGGTCTACCTCTTTATGATCGCGAATTTCTTCGCTTGCTTCACCGTATTCTTCATCCTCGTCGATTCTAACTCTTCTTTGGGCTACAGATAAGACAAAATTCTTTAATCTTACTTCTTCTGCGACTGGTTCTTCTTGGGACAAAGTCTTCCTTTTCATCCTCGCTACCAGCTGGATTATAGTCACTTTCATCCATAAAGCTATAAACTTAAGGAAAAAAAATACGAAATAAGTACTCTTGGAGCTCTACATGCATAGTATTGGAAGTCTGGGGAGGGGCTGTGGGATGAGTTGCTGGAGCTCCTCTGGTGAGTCTCCTCAAATTTGATTTATCTTCCTTCTTCATTTCAAGAAGGGCTTCTGGCCTGACAAAGTGGCTGATTGAGCCGAGCTTTCCTTCCCTGGCCTGCTGCATGTAGAATTCCTCTAAACTTTTCTGGATTTCCTCGTGAGTTTTTTCTTGTAAAGTCATTTTCAAACTTTGGAAGCACTGAAGAGAATAGTCGTCTGATGTATTTGGGACGCCGCTATGTCTCTTTGCTTCAAGAGCCTAAGGAATAAGTATAGGCAAACTTTTAGGATTTACCTCAGAGTATTTTTCTAAGTACTTGTGCTCATCGAAATCAAGATAGTCTGTCTGATCTTGGAATAAAGGCTTATATATTTGTTGCTTTGAGGAGCCTACAGTTTAGACATAATGATGAAGAATTTACATAGAGGGCCTTTAGGGATAAGATGCATGTCTAGGCCTTCACTATTTGCGGCAATGACTCTATATGAGCCAAAGTCTATGTCAAATTCCTGAAATTCTTTCCAGTAAAATTGTTCAGTGGGGGTGGTGAGGAAGAGTTCTCTGTCTCCATAACCGTACATACTCACAGTGCCATAATAACTGGCCACAGCAAAGCCAAATCCGTCTGGAGAGAATCTTCCATCGAGAATAGGGGCATTGAAATTGGGATAGCCCAGGTGCCCGCAGTTCTCGATGAAACAGTTAAGTATGACTCCTAGTTCAATATTCCAAAGGACTATCTATAGAATTATAAAGAAATGACAGGATTTTTATACTTTTCCATCATAATCAGCACTAAGAAGCACAGCTTCATTGAAAGGATGAGGCTCGAGGATGAAAATATAGTTCTCGAACGGACTTCCATCGAAGGTTTTATCGAACTTGTGGATTCTGGCATTCACTTTAGTATCATAGACCTGAATATTGGAGAATATTAAGGAGTTATCCTCCCCTCTTCTAGTATTTATTTTCTTACAGAAAGAAGCAATGGCGTATCTTCCTCTGCAAGACCATGCTACTGCGCAGCACTTTATATCGCTTCCTTTGCCGAGCTCTCCATCAAAGACATAAATACATTTTGTATCCTTATTGGCAAGGAAATCGTCGCAGATCCAGGGCCAGAGTTTAGCTGTACCATCAAAGGAAGCGGTGATAAGCCTGGCTAATTATATACAGGATTCAAGCTATTACTTATTTCCTTCTTTGTTCCATAGAGTCAAATGACAATCTTTAGAATGTTCTGACTTGATAATTCTGTGCTTTTCGATATTATTAGTGTCAATGTTGAAGAGCTTGTCCCAGATGATCACATAGCCCTGGTTAGTTCCTGCAGCAATGAAGCCTAATATTCAATATTTCGATAATATAATACTATACCTTCAGGATGGAATTCTATCGAAGAAAATCCCTTTGAAGTCAAATTTCCACTGTGCAAGGTCAGGTGGTGCCTATTATGACACAGCATTCCACCACCTTCCGCTAAGCAATAGTTAGAGGGATCTCAAGAGTTCTATACCAAAATCTTCTTCAAAATAGATCTTTATAGTTCCATCATCAGAAGCCGAAGCCAGACCATTCCTCATAACCTTCCCTTCTGGAGTATATTGAGGAATCGAGAAGAAGTTTAATGAGCAGACTATGCCTTGATGATCTTTGAAAACTGCGATTGGGCTTCAAGATTATTTAAGAAATGCTGGACATACCTTCCATCCTCCATTTTCCATATTCTGACAACACCATCATTAGAACATGAAGCCAAATATTTCCCACATTCACTTAAAGCAGTAGCATTGATATCCGAACAATGGCCAATAAGGGTGTTGACTAGCTGGCCATTGGTGGTGGACCAAATTTTTATAAGGCTAAATCATAAACGATAGAGAGAAACATATATTACCCATCATCTGCGGCACTGATGACATATTGGCCTGTCTTGTCGTAGATAAGGTTGTATACTGGACTTCCATCTAGAGGATTAATTTGTTAATTTGTTAGGTTTACTGATAGGGTCATCGGGATCTAGATCTCTTTTAAGATGGCCGAAGAGGCTTTTGAATTTATTCCAGTTTTCAGTGAAGATTTCTACTGGGAAATTGTAGGCAGGGTCATTTCTGGTGCCTCGATACTTTGGATCTCTGAGCCTCTTTCGTCTTTGTTTATGATCGAATATATTATATTTCTCTTGCACATCCTTAACAATCTTGTCCTTCTGGGATTTTATCGAGTGCTGCTCTAGGGTAAGCTTGTATTGATTCTCAATCATATTCTTTAATATTGGTTTGTCAGAAGTGGGGATTTGTGATTTGAGATCTTCAAAAGTGCATTTCTTTGTTGGGCCGTCGATGCTAATCATTGATTGGAAGAGCCCTTTGGAAGAGAGCTTAAGGATGAGACGAAAAGAAATTTTGGGTTACTTCATTTTGTAATCTTTCACTAAGATCTTTTGAAATTCCCTGTTTTTCAAGGAAATCAACAATGAGATATGAAGTCAATCCTTCTAACTTCGAGTTTTCCATTGTCTTGTGCCTTAATTAGGATTTTGTTCCAAATCAAGCTTGATTTATTAATCACGTAGCGTGATTTAAAAAGGGGCGCTTTTAAATTATTTTGATTATTTCTCAAAAAGGCCTTTACGGAACCCGGCATATTACTCCAAGCCAACACCTAGTAACAAAAAACTGAATATGTAGAAATTTGGCCCCCGTGCAGCCCTCCCACTCATGCTAGTCTTATCTCCCAATTCTCATTTTTCACATAGAAAAACAAAAATATCTATCTGAATTCCGCGTTAACGAATAGTACCCTTAGCTAAATTTTATCTAAGAGAAAATTTTATTTCAAAAAGGTTTGACTAGAAAAAACTCAAACTTACATGATCATCATGAAATGCTCAACTAGACCCTTCAGTCTAGCTCCCAACTCAAACTAGATCATCCCTGTCACCATTATGTAACCATTAGTCCCTTTTCTGGGCTATATTATTGGGCAAATCAAGAATGGAATTGACTAAAAAGAATATATCATTCATTTTAGCATGAATCCCTAAATGATCAATTCCATTCCTAGAGAAGGTGTTTCCTGTTCATGGAGGGAGTGGACATGTTACTGAGTGTGAAATAGGTAGGAAGGTCACTATGAAAAAAATATTCAGAATTTGGGTTCTTTAGCAGTCTTGGCCATTTTTGTGAAGAAAAGAGGAAAATGAAAGATTGAAGTTGCTCATATTTGTTTGTTTTTGTTCAGAAATTGATTCCTAATCAAGTTAAATTTGATTAAAATTTGAGCCTCAGATTTATAATTAAGCAATACAAATCGGATCAAGTTATGGAAAACAGAGTTGTCAAGCCAAGCTATTACAGAGGACAAAACATTTTCAGGAGAATCATTGCATATTTGAATGACTTCTTTTTCCCTGCCTCCAACGACGGTAAAAAGAGAAGATATAAACAAATCAGAACTGTTTCCCTTTTCCTCGTCTCAACCTTGGTCTTCTATTTCTTTGAGGGAACAATCCAAAAGTTAGTCGCCATAGAAGCAAACGAAATCCATAGAGGAATGCCTGGATATCCCCCCACTCCCTTTTAATCTTGCATAAATCTATGTTTATAATGGTTTTATTCAATGGGGCCCACTGGTCTTATGTAATCACTACATGCTTTGAATATGCAGTAACATGATGTCCATATGAATATAATTCCAGTCAAATTTTGCCCTTCATTTGAAGATTTGAAAGATGATCTTTTGAAAATTTTCGTTAAGTCATAGTGTAAAATTTGTCCTTTGGACTTCTGTGATTTTTTTACTAGCTAAAATGACATCTCTCTTTCAATAATGCTCTTATGAGTTTTAACCAGATGCCCAATTATTCAGAATTCAGATTCCATATTGTATTTGTCTGTCAATCAAGTGCTTTCAGTGGACAAGACAGATATTCAATAATTTTTTTTAGATTACCGAGAACCCAAAACAATAAGTCAGCCTCGAACAGGCCTGATTGAACAAGAAGAATAGGAAATTAGGACTTTTATATCAGAGGTTAGATGCTATGACTGATGTGAGCAAATTAAGGCAAAGAGGTGTTCTACTTAATGAATATAGTAATACATAAAGAGCAGATCAGAAGAGCTGAAGATATCACTATGATATTCACTTTTAAATAGGTTATATATTTTTATTTCATGCAGCTGAGTGAAATAAGAAATCCAAATATTGAGATAACTAACTATGTTGTCTCAGGGATTTCATTTTTAGGAGAGATTCTAGTCCTAATTACTTATTGTATTGTCTCAGAAGTGAGAAACCTCAGGAGTAAACTTATAGTAGGACTGATTCTCTCAGATATTGTCGCCACTCTAGCTAATCTAACAGGATCTGAAATTTCTGATGAAGGATCGTGTATAATTAATGGCTTTCTCCGCCAATATGGTTTCACTAGCTCTATAGTGTGGGTCTCAATTATTTCTTATGCTTCACGCAGAGAAGTGCAAAATTTTGGTGAAGACATGAGCAAACTTTATACAAACTTTGTTCTGATAGCCTGGATGCTTCCATTACTACCCACCTTAATGTAAGGAAAAATGTTATATCATCTAATATGTTAGTCCACTTACTGGGAATGCGACGGGGTGGTTTCCAGGATATGTACCACAGTTCTATTGGTGCTCACAGAACCCCATTTTTATCCTGGTAAATTTCTACTCCTATATTGTTATTGGATTGGTGTATATCCTAATTCAATACTTTAAAATGCATAAATGTTTCAAGCAACAAGCCCAGGCAATTGGGGCAGAACAAATAATAGAATTAAAACGATTATTTCTGTATCCGACTATGCTCATGATATCTTGGATCCCAGCACTTGTGCACAGGATTTTGTATGCCTTTGGCCATGATGATGAGGTATTGACATTTCTTCATGTACTGGGCAGTCATTCACAGGGATTGACTAATTCACTTTTCTATCTGTATAGTCAGAGAGCTGCTTTCAGGCAACACTTTGCTAAGAAAAGTGTCGATCAATCACCTCCCAAGAAACACAGCGTGACCGTGTCCTCGGAGAAGAAAAGGGAAACAATGAAGGCTTCTCAGGATAGTAATCGTATGACCTCTGAGAAAGATGAGCTACAAAAGGTCCTTTTAATCTAAAGCTAGAGCCCTAGTAGAGAAGGGCCTTATCTACTGCGGACTTTATAATAAAATGTTCTTTCTTTTAATATTTTTCTAGTCATTTGTAATATTGTATGGAGATATGTTTTGTATACTCACAAAGGTGTTAGAAAAGTTCATTAGCTGAGCTATTTCTAAAGAAAATCACATCTTTTAAGACTTGTCCTTAACATGTTGGTATTTAAACTTGGTCTAATGCAAAATTCTCTTCGATTTATTTTTATTAATCTGCACAAGGAAGAAGAACTATAATATTATGAAACTAAATCCCCTAGCTACAATACAAATCCTGTTTTGTATACTTGGACTCTTCAAATATATTAAATGTTCCCAACCACTTAGCAAGTTTGATTTCTTTATGAATAGTATCACAGCACCCCATAAAAATGTATTTGTCAAGATGCACGATGAATTTGACAAGGGAGCCGACCAGCTCTCCCAATATCTGGGTTTTGCCCAGCTTGAGACTGAAAAGTCAGCTAGTCCAACAATTTCTGAGGCAATAGATGTTACAAATGAAGAAAATAATGAAAATATTTTAGATATATTTGAAGAAAGTGACTCTCAAGGGAGAATGCTTGCTGAGAATCAGTGCTATTCAGGAGGGGAATTAGTTACTACAACAAGATTGGACTATACTTGTTATGGTGAGAAAGTCAACAGATGGGAATATGAAAATTTTGGAGGAAGTGATAACCCAAATTGTAGTACTGCCAATGTTACTGCCCAGGCATGCTACTGCCCTATTGATTTCTATGGAGCGAGATGCCAGTATTTTGTAGGAATAACCTGCACAATAGAACAGCTTAACTTGTTAAACAATTGCAGTAATCCTGAGGAACAGGACTCTTTACTCTACAGTGGGGCTAATGCATGTATTCCAATCCAAGTTGGAGAGATTTTAGAATTAGAGTATTGATATGGAAAAAAATCTAATTGTTATAGGTTTAATGTTACCTGTACATATAGGAGAAGTGAATGGGCTTATGAAGGAATCAAAAGAAGGGACTATTATTTTGCCCCGGTGCCTGCTCCTAAAGAGTTTAACTACTCCTTCAAAGGACAAAACGTAAAAATACAATAATTTCTCTTTGATATTCATAGCTAAAACTAAGCTTTCCATTAGATAACTGCACATTGAACGTTAATTTTATTAACTTCAAATGGCTGACCAAGCCCCTTCGGTACAGTACGATAATCAAGAGTGGCCAACTTGAGCGTAAATTGGCTATTAAGTTTTTCTTATCATCTAGGGAATGAAGTCATTACAGTTTATGTTGTAGTCACTGATTGGATGAAAGAAAACATCCCGGTAGCAGGACGCTACTTCTATGAAGTCAGTAAGGAAATCTTGCTTCTTTTTTAACATCTAAGCGATATTTAATCCTAGATTGGGAAGACTGGGTTCTCAAAGTATAAGCGCTTTTGAGGTTGCATTTTATCAGGAGCCAGAGCCTAAGAGTGATACTGGCATTAAGGCATTAATTATAACTCTAGTTGTAGTGTAAGGGAATCACTGAGGTTGAATAATGAATTAGAGGATTGGTCCTTGTGTGCATGCTTTATTATTTCTTGGTCTATAGAAGGCAGAAGATGGAACAGAGACTATTGAGGGAAATGGTGGTCGAACAGATCATCGACGACGATACTTATTAAAAGATTTTCGGGTTCACGAATATGAATTCTTCTTAGTTTTGTTATTTATACTCCTTGTAGAATTCTTATACTTCTTACTTTATTACTATCACAACTTTTAACTTCCGAAAGCTACCAAAGTTGGCTCATACTACTAAAAGAATAAGACTCTGTATCTTGTTCTCACCACATACCGTTAGATTCAAGAATACTTAGGCTTATTTTTAGAGTGGCTTCGTTGAGATGCTTTGGGCTGATCGGGACTTATGGTTAGTATGGTGGAAGTAGATGAGAAAAAAGCAGGCTATTGTGGGCCAATTTCTCTTTTTTCTCAACTTTTATGAGATTGCAATTTGGTAATTAAACTCCTAAGTTCAATAAACTTAACATTAATTATTATGTTCGGCAACGATAATCAAGGCTCTGGAGCTCCAGATAACACACCCAAGATTAAGGTTGTTATCAGAAAGCGTCCCATCAGCAAGAAGGAACTCAGCAAGGGTGATGTTGATATTATTGACATTCGTGGACCTCAGACTGTTGTTGTTAGTGAAATGAAGTAAGGATAAATGAGATTAAGTTTTAAACCCGTCTAGACTTAAGGTGGATTTAACCAAGTATATTGAGGAACACAATTTTAATTTCGACGCCGCCTTCGATGAGACTGTCAATAACGAAGCAGTAATAGTTCATTTTATTAGAAGTAATTTTGCAGCTATATAATGCATGTGTGAGGCCACTTATTGACGCAGCTTTCAACGGAGCTAAAGTCACTTGCTTTGCTTATGGCCAGACAGGTAAAAACAAAATTACTTCGGATGAATCTCTTAGGAAGTGGAAAGACTTATACTATGATGGGAGATTCCGCGCGCTCAGAAAACAAAGAGTTTTCAGAACCCGTTCCAGGCCTTTACTTACTAGCAACCCAGGACATATTTAGACAACTTGAAAACGTAAAGTCTTAATTTGTATAATAACCCTTGAAGCCTAAATATCAACATTTGGCCGTTTGGGTCTCTTTCTATGAAATCTACTGTGGAAAGCTATATGATCTTTTGAATAACAAACAGCTCCTACACGCCAGAGAAGATGGAAAGCAAAATGTGAATATTGTGGGAATTCAGGAAAAGAAAATCAATGACGTTCAATCCCTTATGCAAATTATTGAATTTGGAAATTCCAACAGAGTCACAGGTAAATTATCAGAGATGCAAAATTGAAATATTCAGGTACAACTGGTGCCAATGCTGATTCCTCACGTTCTCACGCCATTCTGCAAATTGCAATCAAAAATAAAGACAAGACTCATGGTAAAATTCAATTCTAATGGACATAAAAGAATAGGAAAAATGAGCTTTATTGATCTTGCAGGTAGTGAAAGAGGTGCCGATGTCGTGGATCAGAACAAGCAGACAAGGTAAGACAGCACAAGACATATTCATATTTTAAGATTTGACGGAGCTGAAATTAATAAATCTCTCCTGGCTCTCAAGGAGTGTATTAGAGCTCTGGATCAAGATAAGAAACATACTCCATTCAGAGGCAGTAAACTGACCCTTGTCTTGAAGGATTCCTTTACTGGCAACTGTAGAACCGTCATGATAGGAAATATTTCCCCTTGTGCATCTTCTTGTGAACATACCCTAAACACTCTCCGTTATGCTGATCGTGTTAAGGAGCTAAAGAAGCCCAATACAGGAGAATTAGAAACTGGCCTAAGCAATCTTGACCTTTTAGCTAAGCAACTCATGTTGCCCAGACAAACAAGTATTTCCTCGCATTTTGAAGTATAATTCCCTAGAAAATACAGTCAAGATCCCCTTGGCTAACCAAAACTATACTGACCTCACCAATGCAGAGTTCAGAGCTAAACACAACTTAAACTCCAAAGCTAACAATGGTGTCAACCAAATTAACTCAAGCCGACCTCTAGTCAAAAATAACTACTTCACACCTGACGACCACTACCTAGAGCAGCAGCATGAACCCGATCTATTCCCTGATTATAACTCATATCAACCTCCCAAAACTCCTCAAAGAACGGAAAAGAAAGAGAAAGATCCTGGTTCAGTCAATAGAGGCCGGCCCAAGACAGGAGGTGGCGCAAGTCCTTTTATAGCCAATAAGGCCCAATCCCAGTCTACTGCGACTACTACCCATAAGGGTCCTCATTCAGATGCTAAGAATAATGATAAAGCTAAGAAGGCCACCAATCTTGTTAACGCATATTCTCCTAATAAAAACATGGGGCTCTATGCAAACCCTACACATAGCGAGCCCACTCATAGCAAAATAACGAAATCACCAAATGGGAATATAGATATACAAGATCTTACTAAAGAAGAAGTTATGCAATGGAAAGCCCAAACAGAAGAAGACCTCCATATAATGAGCCAGAAGCATGAGTCCCTGATAGGAGTCATCTTGGCCGAAGAGGAAGAAGTTATAGGATTGCATAGACAGCACATCGATGATATGGTCGAATTAGTCAAACAGGTAAAATTTTGTATGGGGATTTAGTAATGTTGTTAGGAAATGAGTTTGTTAAATGAAGTGGATAAACCTGGTTCAGATGTGGATGAGTACGTGGATAGCTTGGATGCAATGTTGGCTCATAAATTGGAGATAATAGCGTTGTTGAGAAGGAGATTGCACACTTTTAGGGAACATTTGAAGATTGAGGAGATATTGAGTAAGAAGTTCTATGAGCAAAGGGCTGAAATGGTTCCCGTTTTCAATTTGGATGATGGGCTTTTGAATAAAAATGATGAAATGCAATTGCTTGATAATCTGCCATCCAATCACTTGCCTTCCCATAACTAATCAATACACTAGATTGTTGTACGATGATCTCTTGTATTTATTGTAAGTTACTCTGTAAGGTTACATTTTTGTGTACTCTTACCATCCGAATTCGTTCCATGGTAATCAAATGAGTATGATAAATGTACTATTTACACTCTTAATTTGAAACCTTTAATCCTTTCCTATCCCAATTTTCCTTTAAATATCTTCTAATTATTGATACAAGACAGCCTGAAAGCTCTCATTATCATAATAGTAGTACATAAATTTGTTAAATAGTACAAGAAAGTAATCAATCATACAAAGAATTAAAGTTCATACTAACATCACTAGCATTATTTCTCTGAGATTTTCTAATTAGATACTTCATGTGCCTTGGCACTATACTCAGTCCAGCCATGGGATCCTCCTCATGTCTAATTTTAAATATCTGTTTCTGACAAATAGCAGCCCTCAAATTATCATGAACCACAGACCATTTATGTGTAGACCTTACACTACATATATCACTGTGATGTTTCAGATCCAGAATATTCTTAGCAGGCCTAAAGTGGGTTGCAGGTAATGCTTGAGATTCCACCAAGGCTTTGACCTTATTCACGAATCTATTCGCAATGACAATATTCAAATTATCCTTCTTGAAGTCAATCAACTCGGGATCCTCCTCCTCTTCCTGGTTGTCACTGATATTATCATCTAACAAAATTAGCTCAAAAGTAAAAAAAACTTTACCTATAAGATTTCCCAAAATCTTCTCATCAGCCACATCCTGCCCTCTATTTTCCCTGTAAGTAATATGCTTCTGTTCAGTTTCTTCTAGGATCGCAGGGTTGAACTCTATTTCTATATCCTTTTTCCTGCTCTTTGAGCGATCTCGTTTCATAGGACTGGATGGGCCATCTGTTGTACTAATCATATCGTCAGAATTGTCCTTATTCTCTACTTTTGTGAAGAATCTGGTCGTGCTTCTCATGAACTTTACCGTCTGTCTTCTTCTCATTTCCTCTTCGTTCTGTTCTTCTCTCATCCTTAGCTTCGCAGGCTCAAGCTTACTCTCAATCATAGCCGTAATCAACCCATCTGTTAACGCTTCTGACAGAAACTCATGGTATTCATTCAGGGCTTCCTTTTTCTTGTCTCTTTCAGACTCCACTTTTGAGGAAGCCTTTTGTGAGTATGTGCTTTCTTCCCGAGATCTTGATGTACTCAACTTCTCCGGACTGTAATAAGCTCCATCTGTGGCATGCTTGAAGGTTGTGAGGCTCAGAGTAGAGGCCAGTGCAGTTGACATAGTGGGTCCTGTGCTTTCAGAGCGAATGCTGGACAACAGGGGATTTGTGGGGTGATTTTGAAAGGGATTATTCGCTGTTTTCATGAGGATATCAGCAACACTAGTGGGCTCTTTCTCTTTTACTTGAGCAGGACTCATGGCTTCAATGTCAGACACGTTACTTGTCTGATGTGTTAAGCCAATATACTTTCCTAGTCCCTTCAGAATGTTCTTTTTCTTGCCGTCTGGGGATTTAGGATCTGATCTCGAAGTTACAGTAGGCTTTCGACTTCGAGTCAGCTGAAGGACGGGCTCTTCCTCCCTTGGTGACTCTTCCTCCTCAGGTTCTGTAACCACTGTTTTGAGCCTCTCTGCCACAAAACTCTTCTTTACTATCTTAGGCTTCTCTTGGACCTGGGGCTTAGTTTCCTCGATGATCTTCAGTTCATTTTCGGCCCTTTTTTTGATACCATCCCTAACTTCTTCCTCAACTTTCTTGACCACGTAGCTGCTCATCATTTGCTTCATAAAGTAGTTCTCTATCTGGTTCTCTTCATCAGCCTTCTTCAGACCTTTGGCTTTCTCTTCTATCTTAAACTTCAGGTCATCATTAGCCTTGAAAATTGCAATCAAGACAGGTCTTTCCGGGTCCTTTGACAAGGCTTTCTTTAGTACGACATGCATACCCCTGGGGTTTACTTCAAAGAATAACTTACTGAATAAATAGATCTTTGCTATCATTTCGATATCATTGGGGTATAGGCTATTAAAGCGCTGTAGTTTTTCATAAAGTTCTCCATAGCCCTTCTCAAAGAAAGCCATGATTGTCTTGATTTGAGAGTATTCAACGAGCATGTCTTCAATATAGTTATTGAGACATTCTTTATGGGGATTAAGCTCAAAGGCATTATCAAATACATCTCTTTCCCTCATGTACTTATCAAGGGTGTTTATTTGCAAAAGCATGAGGAATCTGTAGGTCCTAACAAGACTGGCGTTGAGTCTTTGTCGTACGAAGTCTTTAATATTGGCGAACTTCCAAAATGAATAACAATAAAGCATCTCACTTTTTAGAAAGTTGATCATTTGATTAGAGAAATCTTGGAAAGACTTGTAATCGCTGCACACAGCTTCTGTGTTGAAAAAGGTCAGTAAAATCTGCACTTGAGAGACTAAGTGCTTCTGTATGATTTTTTCGAACTCTTGAAACGAGAGATCTATAGACTTCCAGTTGGACATTGGAACTTCTCCTTTGCCCATGTATTTGTTGTAGTCGATTTCATCAAGATTAGCCCTCAGAGTCTCATCGTCATATTGAAAAACCCACTTATCTGGGTATTGCATAGTATATATTCTGTTGATAAATTTTATTTAGTTCTGGTCTTTTATCTCTATATTCACCATCCTAGCAACACTTGATTCTTTTTCAAGATCTGACGAAACACAGAGAACTGTATTTTCATTTCATTTACATTCATAAAAATATTTTCTTTAGATCTTGATATTTATACCCTCAAATATCGACATAATAGTGAAATTTATGATTCCTGATTGATCTGGATTCTCTTCACCAGTTTATAAAAGAACCCTTCTTGAGAGACAAGCTGCACATATCTGCCATTTTCCACAATAATTCCATCATTCATTACATAAATCACATCAGAATCCTCTATAGTAGAAATTCTATGAGCGACTATTATCAAAGTCTTTCTTGCCATTATCTTATGAGGGACTCTTGAACAACAGTTTCATTTTGGCTAACACACTTGTCACTTCATCCAATAATAAGACGTTCAGCTTAGTTCTCTTAGCCCTTGCACGAGCTATTTATTCTTTGTTCTTCGGATATGACTTCTCTTAGGAGCTACAATTCTTTGGAATCCAGTTCCTTGTCTCTATTGATTATTTCATAATATACATAAAAATTCTTAATAGCCAACTACCTTTAATATCAATTTTCTCAAGAAGGGTCCATTGGATTAGTGGATTTTTTTTACCTGATGTTATGCTCTATACTATCATTGAACAAGGAAGGTTCGTGGAAACTAATACCATAGATTGTTCTCAAATGTATGATATCACAGGATCTAATATCATCCCCATCTACATAAATCTCACAAGAGAAAGTCCATAAAATCTAAGAAGAAAGGATAGAATAGTTGTCCAAAGGCCCGCTGTACCTATTGCCTATTGAAATACTTTGAGGAAAGGCACGGCCTTTGGTTGTTCTTTTGAAAGATTAGTGAGTTTGGTTGTTGGCATGGAAATGTTATTGTTTGTAAAATATGTATTCTAACTTGGGAAAAGTCCACTAAATAGTAGGGATGCTCCTTGGTATTTTAGATCAATGGTTAGGAATTCGTCAATCTGAAGCAATTATCAGAAATTCTAACAAAATCATTGGATTCTTGAAACTGTTGAATCAAATCTAATTGATAAGATTAATTATTTTAAAATTCATGAATTTCACGCATAACTTTCTTCCCAAAGACAATAAAACAAGTCAAATTCAACTTCTCTAAGGAATAATTTAAGTTCGCAGACGTTGATAAAATCGTTCTTCCTACTCTAAAAGTATTTTAGAATATTTTTGATTTTAACAGAAAACTTTTCTGTAAATTAGATTCCTTGGACTTAAGTCATATTTTCTGAAATATATTAAGAGTTAACAGCGATTTTACAAGAACAAATTGAAGCTAATTCTTTGAACTAAGATTTCCAGATTCCACTTACTGTTTCAGACCCTCTTCTCTCCCTCTCCCCATCAAGGCATAATGTGAATTAATATGTCAGATAGAGGCCCAGGACATGATAATTTCAGAACAATTCGAGTATAAACGTAATTTCACTATTGCATGAAAAATTATTGACATAAAGATTTTTTGAATTAATATCTTTGTAAAGTTTATGCCTAAAGAGTCATGAAGGCGGTCTCAGAGGTGCTTAAGAGAAGGACTACAAACTTTCCCTCTGTTCGAAAGCTCAGGATTTAGATCCTCAAAATTAGAGCCCCATGAAAGCCTGATAATTGACTGCCAAGGTGATTTTCTCTTTTTGTAGATGCGTATTTGTCATCTAGGAAAACGGCATCAACTCATCCCATAAATCTCATAACTCGTTTTTTGTTAAATATTTTTAAGACTTAAGATCTGTATAAAATCACTGGAAATAACAATACTTTAAATATGAGTAAAGAGCACTTCCAAGATATAGAACTTCCACTCCTGGATAAATCCTCAAAAGCCCCTAAGGCCTCATCCTCAGGCCCTGACTATAACAGTTTGGGGGCCTTCTTGGACATTGCCAATGACCCTAGCAAGTTCAGACCCTTAACATCATGGCTCAAGTACTTAACATTCTACGATCAACTCCCAACACTCAAAAAGATCAACGCATCCAAAAAGAAGATCACTGTGGACGAGGTCCCACCTCCTTACTTTCATCAGAATGTTCCCAAGGACGCTGTGACTTTAGATCTACATTGGGAAGAAGAACTCAAGACCGGCAAGCCTTCAATCCTTAGAGCCCTGTACAAAACCTTCAGATATCAGATATGGAGAGCAGGAATCGTCACTTTCCTAGTCTGCAATGTCTATATGGTGGATACTTTCCTACTTGGCAGCATTACTAGCATGGTTTCTGAAATTTCCTTGGGAACCGTTGACAATAAGGAGGCAGCCTTTATCCTGGGAGCTGGTTTTTCATTCTCCTTTGTGGCTAAGATCCTTTTGGAGAGTTATTTCTTCTATTGTCACCAACAAACTACCGTTTCGATGAGGCTCTCAATTATAGGTCTTATTTACAAGAAGCTGAACTGCGTGTCTATGACAGCCCTCCATAAGCTCAATATTGGTAAGGTTATAAACCTTATGGCCAATGACCTCAACGAAATTGATGGAGGAGCAACCTCCCTCTGGCCCATGATTTTGGGTCCCTACAACATTATTGTTTGCTGCTATCTCATGAGCAGATCATTTGGATATTACTCAATCCTCGCCTTCTTCTTAGTCTTAGGCTCCCTCAGAGCCACCACTGCTATTGCTCAAAGATCCAAGAAAAATAAACAATCAAAGAACCTCATCACTGACGCTAGAATCAAGCATACTAACGAACTCATTGAAGCAATCCGTCTCATCAAAATCTACGCCTGGGAAAAACCTATCTGCAAGATTATCTCTGCTCTTAGAATTCAAGAACTTGATTACTTAAAAAAGATCGGAACAAATGATGCCCTGAATAGAGCTATAGCTGAAGCATCAGTCTATATCGTCATCCTGGTGCTCATTGTGGTCTACGTTCTCAATGGAGGAGTCCTTTCTCCTGATAAAATCTTCGCCACAATTTCCATTCTGAACTTTATGAGAAGAAGAGTCCTCATGAACTGGACCAGTGGAAGAAATTTCCTCGTAAGCGCAAAGCTGCTCAGACAAAGAGTTGAAGAGCTGCTTCTTATTGAGGATATTACTTCCTTGAAAGCAATCGTCGATGCTCAGAAAAACAACGACAATACCACCCCCATCATCATGCAAAATTACTCTGCCAGCTGGGGAGAAGATCTAAGCCAACCCTGCCTAAAGAACATCACAACTGAGATCCCTAGAGGCAAATTGACTGTTGTTATCGGAACAATCGGCTCAGGAAAAACCACATTCCTTCAAGCCTTCCTTAAGGAAATTCCTACAGTCTCAGGTATTATGAACTGTAGTGGTTCGATTGCTTATGTCGAACAAGAACCCATTGTCTTCTCTCAATCTATCAGAGACAATATCCTCTTCGGACAGCCATACGATGACGAATTTTACAGGAAGGTCCTCCTGGCATGCAACCTGGATGAAGATTTAATTCAATTTGACCATGGAGACCAGACCCTAGTAGGAGAAAGAGGTGTAACTCTCAGTGGAGGACAGAAGGCCAGACTCAGTTTGGCAAGAGCCCTCTATTCCCAAAGTGATATTTACCTCCTGGATGACCCTCTATCCGCTGTGGACAGTAGAGTCGCCCACCACATCTTCGAGAAAGCTATTAAAGGAATTTTGAAGGACAAAACTGTTATTTTGGTTACACACCATTTGAACTTTGCTAAGCAGGGAGATAAAGTGATTGTTTTCAACAAAGGAGAAGTTGAAGGACAGGGTACCTTTGAACAAGTTCAAAGGCTGAAGATCAACTTGCTAAATCTATTCATCAAGGATAATAAAGGAAAAGCAGGTGAGGATGGCAGGAAGAAGTCAAGTGTAGCCCATCAGGAGCTAAAACTAGTAGAAAAGAAGCAGGAGTTCAAGAGAGATGATACCAGACCTGTTACTTGGGATACCTACAGGAATTATATCAAGAGTAGCACCAAACATTGGTATGGTTGGGCTGCTCTATTTTGTGTCATATTTGCACATTTTTGTGTTGTTGGAATGACCAGATTGCTTGGATATTGGGCTGATGACCATGTGAAGGCCTTCCACGAGAGCCAGATCAATGGAACTCCTTATGAATTTGACAATACATTCTACCTTCTATCTTCCATATCCTTGCTAGGAATTATTGTATTGGGAATATACCTCAAAGGAGTCTTCATGATTAAGTTCATGTTGGATATCAACCAAAGCATCCACAAAAGACTCCTGGAATCCATCTCAAAAGCCGTCGTCTCCTTCTTTGACAAGACTCCTGTCGGAAGAATTCTCACCAGATTTTCTACTAACATGGGAGCTATTGACAAAGATCTCTGGGGAAATGTCTATAATGTCATCAACGGTATCTTTCAAAATGCCCTCTTCTTGTTCTATATCGCCTCCAGCAATATTCTCCTCTTCATACCCACCGTCATCATCTTCTACGGCTTCTTCAGAGTAAGAAACTTCTTCGCCAAGCCCCTCAGAGAAATGAAGCAGCTTGATCTTGCCACCAGATCCCCAATGTATTCCGAAATTTCATCCACCCTTAACGGCCTGCTTATCATCAGAGTCTACAGACAAGGTGTTCGATTTATTCAAAGATTTATGGATCTTATGTACAACAGTGCCAAGGTCATTCTCTTCCATCAAAGATCAGAAAGACTTTTCTCTGTGTCTCTATTTGCTCTCCTATACTGTCTTGCTATGTCCGGAACCTTCATTTTCTTGTATAATGCAGTCTACAAAGGAGTTGAACCAGGTTTGTTCGGAATGGCCCTCTATTATCTTATCGTTATTGGAAGTAACAGTATTCTGACCACCAGACAGAGCTTACAGATTACTATTTCAATGCAACATGCTGAGAATGTTTTCCAATATTGTGAAGTAGAACAAGAACCTAAACCAAGTCCACATGATAAGGATTCTCTTCTTGATAGGTATAATGAAGGAATCTGGCCTCCTCATGGAGAGATAGTCTTCAAGGAAGTCTATCTTAAGTACCCTGGTACCAATAATTATGCACTCTGTGGGGTTGATTTCAAAATTCCTGCTGGGTCTAAGGTCGGTATCGTGGGAAGAACTGGAGCTGGTAAGTCTTCTATGATCCAGGCCTTGTTCAGAATGGTTGAGATTGAAAATATGCCTACAAGCTACATCAAGATTGACGATGTCAACACTAAGGATATCAGCTTGGATTTCTTGAGGAAAAATCTTTGTATTATTCCCCAGACTCCTGTTATATTTACTGGAACTATTAGAAGAAATCTTGATCCTTTTGAAGAATATCCTGACAATGTCCTCTGGAAGGTGCTTGAACAAGTCAAACTGAAAGAATACGTTGACTCTTTACCCAAGAAACTTGAAACTGAAATCGGAATCAACAGCTCAGTATTCAGTGCAGGACAAAAGCAGCTCATTTGCCTGGCCAGAGTCATTCTTAAGAAGAGAAAGATCATGGTCTTGGATGAAGCTACTGCTAATGTGGACTATCAGACTGATAACTTTGTCCAAGAGCAGATAATGACTCTATTTGCTGATTGCACTATCTTGACCATCGCCCATAGACTTACAACTATTGCCCATTATGATAAGATTATGGTTTTGGATAAGGGCAGAGTTGTAGAGTATGACCACCCCTACAAGCTTTTAGTTGCTAATGTTGGAGATAAGAGAATATCAAATGAAAATGGTATTTTTGCCAGAATGGTAAAAAAGAATGGTGCAAAGGTTTCTATGAATATCTTGAAGACTGCTTATATGAATTACTTCAAAATAGAAATGAAGAGCCCTGAAAAATTTAAAGCAGATTAAGTCAAAATAGCTGAATCTCTTTCTCAGTAAATTATAATGCACATGATTTGTAAACTTCATTTTTAAGAGCTTAGTTCCTCATTTTATCCATAATCATGTCTTCCATAATATTAAAGTTAATTGTTAAGTTTCGGTTTCCATAACTATCCCTAGAGTCCTATCTTGCTTAGATCCTTTTGACAAATTTTCCTCACTTTTATAGGTATATTCTTAGGGAATCTCGAGATCGCCTGGCTAAAATTAAGCAAATGAATTCTGGTCTCGGCTGATATCATTACAATATGCTAAGAGGGTCTGATCAATCTAGTGGGATACCAGTCTAAATTGCATCTGCTTTAAGGAAAGATAGGGGAAAGCCTGTTTCTTATTGAAATAAAATTAACTGAGAATGCAACTCCTAGCATTTTTAATTTTATTGAAACCATTTTGACCGCAACTCTTTGTCCCTCTCTAACCTTATATTGCTAGCTTATCCTTCTATGTTTATAAGGATAGTCATTCCAAAGTAGGCTGTTCATCCCCCCGACTAAAATTCAATATCAGAAGCCTTAGGTTTAGTTAGAGTTTGTCCTTTGAGTCCTTAGAGTCTCACAAAACAAAAAATCTTGTTCGAATTAAGCCACAAGCTGCACATAACTATCGTGTTAGAAAACTTTTCCAGCTAGGCGATGCATCTAAAAATCTTAGCCATGAACTACGAGCTCTCTATTCTTTCAACTTTATGGACATGCCTGTCTTTAGAGCTGTTGTCTATACCTTGGCATCTATAAGAATGGCTAAAAGCCACATTCTAATCACCAATTGTGAAGATATTACGTCATATGCTTTTCTGAGTAGGAAATTTCTATTCATAGACAATTAAATGCCTCAAAAACCAACTATCTAATTTTAGCCTCATTTAGATTGGAGCGAAAACCAAATCTTATAATATAACAACTAAACGCAAAATGAATTCCAGCACACAAAGCACCTCTCAAACAAAAGAAGTTGTTCGTTTAACTCCTATCCCTAAAATCACACCAGATATGATTATTGGATATACATACGGAATGCGTCCTTTCAGAAAAGGTGGCTTCCGTCTCGAAAGAGAAGACATCCAAGGCAAAGCCATCTTCCACAACTATGGACATGGTGGTGCTGGCGTGAGTCTTGCCCCAGGCTGTGCTAAGAGAATCGTTGACAAGTTCTTAATGGAGATTGGCCCTAAAGTCAAAAAGGTTGCCATTATCGGATCTGGCTATATGGGTCTCTTCCAAAGTATCATGCTTAGGGAACTTGGATATGAAGTCAATGTCTATGCTGAACTTTTCCCTCAAAAGGTTGGTATGTACAATGGTAAACCCATAGTCACCTCTCAAGTTGCTGGTGGATTGTGGATGCCTTTTGGATATGAAGTCGGTAACAGACCTCTCCACAACGCTATTACCAAGGAATCTTTCTTGTTCTATAAGGATTGCATTGAGAAAAACAAGTATAAGGGAGTTTCATACAAAGATGATGTCATGATTAATTACGAAAACCCCGTTCCTTTGTATCTTCCTGAAGGATTGATTAAGGAAAGATATGTTAAGGTTGATTTCGGAAACGGAGTCCATCACGACGCCATTATTATCAAGTCTATGTTGATTGATGGAGATGTCCTTTTGAACGAACTTTTAGAGGAAGCTAAGGCTAAGGGAGTTAAGTTCCACAACAAAAGATTCAATGACCTTAAGGACGTTCTAGCCCTCGAAGAAGAAGTCATCTTCAATTGTTCAGGACATGGTTCCTATAAACTTTTCGGAGATAAAGACATTATTCCTATTGCTGGTCACCTCATCTACATCAATAAAGTCCCAGGAATCGACTACTTCTTATGCTCAACCAACGAAGCTGGAGATATAGTTTCTTGTTACCCTCATGGAAACAAACTTGCCATTGGATTGGCCTATGAAAAGCTCGGTTTCATTGATGGACCTGTTCAAAAGACTCTTGACAAGCTTGTCTCAAACATGAACGCCTGGCTCGACAAGTATGCCACTCCTAAGCCTAAGCTCTAAGCAGTGAACTGTAAGTTTCTAAGAGGATTTATTTTGTGTTTAATTATATGGACATGTCACAGCGAGTATTGATATCATGATTATTTAATGCACTAATAAATAAAGAAATAAAGTCTCGAGGTAGGTAGGGATTGAGAATTTAACTCGATAAAGGAGTTTATGACTCATAGGATCTTGTTTATGTCATAAAATGTAATGAATTCATAGATACAAAGATTACATAAAATAGTATAATTCGTGCCTTGTGTAATTGTTGCCGGGGTCGTTCTCTAGATTAGGCAAGAAGGCATTCAAGGCATCCTGGCTTCCGATATACAGCATGTTATAGATTCTCCAGTAGATGTCTCTCACCTAAAAAGTAAATAATTGTTAAAAATAATTCTTACTCTTCTTGCAGGATGGAACAAACCTTGCAAAGTATAGAGCAGGACATTGCCTGGGCCAAGTGCAAGTCTCATTCCTTCAATAGCATCCATAACAGCTCCAATAACGTGAGGACTGGTTTCGAAAATATTTGGCCAGACGTGATTAAGCAAGTGAACCAAGGCATCTTCACAGGACAAGCCAGCGACACCAACAGCCAAATGTTTTATAGCGGCAGCGGCAGTCTGTCTGTGAACAAGATCTCTATCGGTAAGGGCATCTTCCAATAGAGGGGTGACTGTATAAATATAGTCCTTAGCCATTTCTCCAATATATTCAAACATAAAGGCGAATGACTTCAAGACACCGTTCTGAACATTAAGTTCAGGAACTCTATACTCGTTCATAAGGGCAGGAATAACAGTGAAGGGTCCACAAGTTTCAGCAACAATAGCGATAGCAACACAAGTACAGACTCTGTTCTGTCTTTCTTGGACCTTGAGGTTATTCATCAGGGTATAAAGGACATCCTGAGGGCCAATGGCCTTGGCAATATAACCAAAGGTATTGACAGTAGCTCTTCTGATTCCCTTCTTATGGGCATTGAGGAGATCCAACAAGTCAAATGAAATTCTCATCCATTCCTTAGGAGAAACATACTCGTGACCTCTATCAGCAATACGACCTACAAGATCAATACAGTTCTCTTGGACCTTTTCATGTCTGTTCTTCAAGATGGGAGTTAATCTGGGAAGAAGATCCTTAATGGGAGGAGTCATCTTGGGCATACCAATGACATTGACAATGGCCTTAAGACCTCCCAAGATAGAACCCAAGACTTCGGGGTATTCTTCACCGAGACATTCATAGAGCATAACACCCAATTTTCCAAGTCTGCCTTCTTCACCACAGTTCTTCATGACAAGGGCAATACGTGAGACAAGGTCAGCAGCTTGTTGTCTGACTCTTGCAGACTTGTTATTCAATCTCCACTGGATAATACCAGAAATTTGTGGGAAGTAAGGCTTGGCTCTTTGTCCAAGGCAGTTAACAACAGCACCAAATCCATTAAGCATAACTTGAGTATCATCTGATGTCTGCTCGTGGAAAGCATGAAGAATACCATCCATAAGCTGCATTTCAAGTCTGGTACCGATATCGGCAACACCCAAGGTAGTGACAATTTTCTCAATAGTTTCCATGACCATCTTTCTGTAGGGCTCGTTCTCGTCCTTAAGGTCTTCGACAATTCTAGAAATAATTTCAGCTCCACCGACCTTGTTGGCAATTTCGACTGTTGTGTCAACAAGCTGGCGGTAGTTTCTTCTATCGAGGGCCATCTTTCTGACCCAGAAATTGCTGAAGAACTCAGGCATGATATGCTCTCTGACGTAGGAGGCCTTGACACCTTCAGTGGCTACACATTGCTTGACAACCTTGAGGACAATCTTCTTCATTTCTTCATCAGGACTGGCGAATTCTCTAATTAGAACAGCCATGACAAGCTCAGTATATTCAGCTGCGTTTTCGGGATCCATAAGTGGAATAATGAAACCAATGGCCTTGAGGAAGGCGGCAAGACCCTTACCTCTGTGCTTGTTGATACCTTCCCAGAGTTCAACAACAACGCTATCAAAGGCTTCAATACCATAGGGTGAAGAAGCTTCAGCCAAGCTGGCAATAGCCAAGGCAGTGATAGTTCTGACCTTCTGTTGTTCATCCTTGAGACCGTGCTGAATAATATCGACTAAGGATTTAAGATGTGGGAGGACGGCACAACCCATAAGGATAGCAATTTGTTGAACGATCTTAATACCAGTGTGACGGGCTTGCCAGCTCTTCTTACTCTGGCAGACGGCCTTAAGGAAAGGCAAGAGTGCAGGGACACCCAAAGCGGATGCGACAACTGCAAAGGCTCTTGCTGTGGTGTTTCTGACGTACTCATCGTTGTGGTCAATATCGGGTCTCATAGTAGAGATCATAGTGGCCAAACCAGCGGCCTTGGCAAGGTTGGAGATGATTTCTCTACCTTCAACTCTTGCGTAGTAATCTTCATCGATCAAAAGAGGTTCAATGACGACAAGGATCTTGTGAACGTAGGGTCTGACAAGATCATCAAGCTTGTAGAGAATTCTGTCAATGACTTTAACCAATAAATGTCTTTCTTGGTCTTCGAGGGTTGGTGACATGAGGAGGGGAAGGATTTGGTTGAAAAGAGGTCCAGCTCCGAGGTCACGAGCCTTCTCAGTGAGTTGTCTGAGGGCTGATTTTCTCATGGGAGGAGTACCGTTCTTGATCTTGAGCAAAAGCATCATGATCTTTCTTTCTTTTTGTTCTTCAAGAGTCAAGTTTTCTTCATCTACAGGGTTCAACAGAGCACCAAAGTATCCCAAATCTTCGGGCTTGATGCTTGGCAAGGCACCAATGTCCTTAGGAGTACCTGGGACTTCATAGGGCCTGCCTACGGAATCTGGCATGGAGTAGTAATTAGGAGTTTGCCCGAAGGGAGTGGATATTCCTTTCTTAGATCCAACTGATCTTAAAGCTTGGTATCCTTCAGGAGGCTTGACAATCTATAAAAGTTAGTAAAACTGTTCTCAAAAACTGGGTATGAGGTAAAAAAATAAGAAAAAATATAAGAAAAAATGAAGGGAAAAAAATGAAAAAATTTTCGAAAAACTTGATCAAGTGTGTAGTAGTATCTGTTCAGTGTGAGTACCTTCATTAGTTATTCGAAAATTAAGGAAAGAAAAAATGCTAAAGCTTATATGAGACTAGAACGTTTTCATTACCTCATATCCTGCAGAAGGGAGCATTTGATCCAATTCTTCATCGGTGAGAGGTCTGTTTCTCTCATCCATTTCCTTCTCATATCTCAAAGCCTGAATTCTATCAGGAGTCATAGTAGCAACAGCACTAATTCCATGGATTCCAGGTGTAGAAAGACCTAGAACTCCACTCTGAAAAATTAAACCAAATATACTAGAATTTCTTACTGGTGTAGGAGTGAAACCTCCATAAGCACTTGGGGTCATATTTCCTCCAATAACATTAGGAGTCTTATCATCCCATCTAGATTTCCTTAATTGGCCAGGGGTGGGAGTCTCAGCGAATCTGGAAGGAGTTTCTCCAAATCTATTAGGAGTCTTCATATCCCATCTTCCTGGAGTTGGGGTTTCTCCGAATTTTCCTCTCATGGAGAGAGGTTCTTCCCCACTGGGAGTGAGATCCCATCTGTTTCTTCTGGGAGTGGCGTCTTCTACTCTGCCGGGAGTATCCCACTTAGAGCTGGAAATAGATGTGGGTTTTTCAGCTCTATCCCAACTAGAACTTATTGCGGTTGAAACTGAGGCACTGGTTCTTTCTTTAGCTTTTTGTTCCATAAGTGTTTGCTTTATTTCAGCCTTTTTATCGCTAGCCTTCTTTTTTTCGATTTCCTTATTTCTGGCGGCCTTCATCAAGATTTCGTGACGTTCATTTTCGAGTTTTTGTTCGTTCATGATATCAGCATAACTTCTGACATTAGTATCAGGAGTCTTATCGGGGTTCGTGAAAGGATCAAATCTTGGTGGGGAAATCATTCTTAAATTCTTTCTTTGATGATATTTATCTTCTCTATCGGCGATTTTTCTGCCTGTCTGCTCCAATGGATTCTCGTGATCTCCAGCGAACTTTGCCTCCTCTAAGATTTCCTTAGGAGCAGTATAATTATACTTAGTTTTCTTTGTGACTTTGTCTAGTCCGGCGTCATCATCAAAATCTTGAGCGTATTTTGAATATTGGCCGGCATCTTCGCGTCCATAAATATCTTTGTCGTAAACGACATCCTGTCCGCTACGACGTTTCTTTGAATCGTCTATTGTTGAGTAAGTAATTTTGTTGTCGAATTTCTTACCTCCGTTCATAGATTGGATTAATATAGATTATTAATTTGAATTTTCTATTGGGCATAAAAAACACTTTTCGATCTGTTCGCGACCGATATCACTTATTTTATTCAACACTTCCTGATTAGAAGACCATTAAGTAGAACTTCCCTAGTATCCTAAACTTTTTCCTAACTATACCTAAGTTTCTAAAAAATGGATTAGTCAATAAATCGAATTATTACGAAGACTCAAGCATCTAAATAGAAAAGAAATCCTTGAGCATGTTCCAGGGCCTTTAAGGTATAAGAAGCATAATTCTCTTTCGTGATGCTTATGACTAGAGATTGTAGGCTCTGTAAATTACTCGGCTTTGATTTAGGCAATCGGATAGTTTGCGCTCTACAAATAGTTCGATAAGCACTTGTCTTGAATTAGTGTGCTTAGTCAAATTTATATTTTATCAATAATCTACAATAAGATGCATGATCCTAGTCCAACAAGGACGCAGCCCTCCTTGTTCCAGAGACACACAGGAAAGACTTTAGAACCTCTACGATTTGTTCACTCAGTCCAGAATGCAACCATGCACGGTTTTGCTGGAAATAAAATCATCATAACATCAAATTTCAGATCCCAGAGTAGTTTCAGCCAGGCAGCTCAAGAACATTCTACAGACACACCAACAAAATTACGCATGATCTTAATGTCAAGTCATAGGTCGGATCAGGATGCAGAATTTTTGTATAATCATTTGAAAGACCTAAAATTCTTCAAGGAGTTTAATCTTATGAATGAGAATCTCAATGAAGCCGAATCACTGCTACATCTCTGTAAACACTTTGGATATGAAAGGTTTGACGCTGGAAAAGTCGTCTTCCAAGAAGGAGACGAATCCAATGGCAAAATGTATATAATCTATAAGGGAGAAGTGAGCATAGTGAAAAAGCAAATTGATGATTTTATGGCAAAGAACCTTCAAAACATAGCACTTACAGATGAACTTGCTACTCCCACTTCTATTACACCTATCAAAAAGGACAAAAGTGACATCACCAGGGTAAGCGATACTAAACTGTTTCTCACTGAGGATTCAGAGTGCCCAACTCCTGTAGATAAAGGGAAACTGTATTGGAATATACTAAGGCCTGTCATTGGAGCCACGGCCAGTAGAAGAAATAGTGTAAAAGGATCCCCCATCAACAGCCATAGCAGGAGAAGCTCGATCATTCAAAGCCCGCGGACACCAAGGAGGGGCTCTTTCTTTGTAGCAGAAACCGAAACTCTAGATACCATAATATCTAAATATGGAAAAATTATTGATAAAATAGGGAAAGGAGGATTCTTTGGAGAAAGAGCTCTTGCTTCAAAAGTGAATCGTAGCGCTACTATTGTTACTAACACTGAGTGTGAATTTTTGACAGTGTCTGCAGAGCTTTTTGCTTTCATAAAAGCAAGGTTTGAGAGGAGCAACACTCTAAAATTGAATTTTATGCTCGACTTTTTCCCTAACCTTGATCAAGTGACCAACAAAAAGATGATTGAGGCCCTTATCTATCTTCTAGAGGAAAGAACTTTCAATTTAAACAACAGTATTATCACAGAGGGGACTAAGTCCAAGGAGTTCTTCATTCTCTTTGAAGGACATTGCGATGTCTACAAAGAGGCCATTATAGAAAAACCACCCTCAAATCCACACATCCCACTGGCCAAGACAAAGACCAAGGAATCAGTTAAATTATGCACGCTTTTTCCTGGAGTCTTCTTTGGAGATGAAATCCTATTCAATAGCACGAGCCAATATGAATACACAGTCAAGGCAGCTAGCTCTAAAGTTGTGGTCCTGGCTCTGGACAAGGTTAAATTCAATGTCAGATTTCCTCAAGCTGTATTCGATGGGCTCTATAACTTATATCAGAAGAGAAAACAGCAGCACATGTATTTACTCAACAAGATTCTGACCCAAAAAATGAGACAACACCCTGAATACCATTCAATTCCAAATAACTTGAATAATAAAAAATTCAAGAACCCAGATCATAAGATTGCAAAAGTTCTAAAGTCAAAAGTTGAAATTTTGAGAAGAGCTTCAGTTGTTCCTGCTGTAAACAAGGAAGACGTCGATGCGATTAGAAGCTCCCCACAAAAATATCATCATCTAAGACTAACAGCAGATTTATTCAAAGACTATGAGCAAAGACCCAGCTTCCTTTATGAGGCTAACTTAGGTGATCTGAGAGAAAATAAATTTGATTTTGGGGAACATGATAATCCAAGAAAACCTAGCCAAGGAAACGCTCTGATCTCCCCAAGGTCTCAAAAATATATGAAAAATAAGCTGAATAATAACCCACTCAAATCGTCAAAGAGTCCTGACAAGAAGCTCTTTCAAAGTCCTCCTGAGCAGGACTCTCCTAACTCAGACCAATCAGTTCTCGGCAAGAGCCTTATAAAGAGAGTAGATACCCTCCGTCTCAAACAAGAGAAGAAAGATGATGAGATAGGGAAGTACCACCACCAAATGAAATCTGAGACGGCAAGAATGTCTAGCCGTCTCTATTTCGGGGAAGAACCGCCGCCATTAGCCAAATTGGATAGACTCGATATGAGTCCTATCTGTAAAACTACCAGTGCTACTCCAATGATTTTTGGAAGTAGAGCAGGGTCCTTCCCTAACTTATTCTCCAACTTGAACTTCAAAAGTGCTGTGGAATATGATGAAATTATGTCTGAAAGAGATAAGATGGGTTCCCCTAGCTTCTGGTCCACTGCGACCAATTCTTATGCAGGTTTAAAGAGGAAAAAGTTGATTAACAACATCCTCAAAATCAGTCAAGAGGCCTTTAGGACCTCAGCCAACTCTGAAAGCCCCAACAAAAACTTTAAGCCAATTAATAGCAAGGCTAAGCGTAAGTGTAGAGAGAAGACTCTGATTTCACCAAGAACTGTTAAGATGGAAGTCGGTTATTTGGCGGGGCTTCCAGTTAAATTACCCTCCTCAGCTACTAAATAAATCTTTAGGAAAACCGATTATTATATCAACAGCTCTTTTGTACAATGTATTACAATTTTATTTCTTGTATCAAATGTAGCATACACTTTTTTAGTCTTATCTAAAAAATGTTGATACAACTATCTTGTATATTCATTTTGATAAAGCTTTCCTTAATTCCATATTCAAATAAAGAGGTCCCTCAAATTAGTGAATCAATAATATAGAATAAGACAGGATATTTAAGAGAGGATTAACATTCTAGAATTAACTTCTCTTTCCAATACTCAATTGATGAACTAACAACAAATAGAGCACTCAAAGCTTTTTATATGATTATTGGTTTTCAAAGATCTGTAGGTTGACGAAGAGGTTGGAAATACTGTTTGGCCAAATATATTATTTGGCATTTTTAGCTAAATATTCAAAGTTAATCCTGAAAATAAAATCAAAAATATCTGCAATAAAATGATTCACAGACGCGGAAGCTTTTTAGAACGTTTTAGCCTCGAACACATCCTCTCAGCAAGTGATACGACACACAGAAAGACCAAGATTGTTTGTACTATTGGGTAGCAAGTCTCTTATCAGGTTTAATGTATAGTCCCTCTTGCTATGACATCGATGTTTTATGTGGAATGCTCGACAGAGGCATGACAGTCGCTAGATTGAACTTCTCTCATGGAGATCACAAAGTATCTTCCTTCAAATTTTCCCCAATAATCTCTAGACTCATGGAGAAGTTATCGACAGACTTAGAGAAGCCTTTAAGAGAAGAAAAGATATCCAATGCGCTATTATGCTTGATACCAAGGGTCCTGAGATCAGAACAGGAAAACTTGTCGATGGAAAACCCATAGAACTTGTCAAGGGACAAACTCTCGAGATCAGTAACTGTGCAGTATTTTATTACTTAGCCTTTAGCAACTGACTATAATTTCCTTGGAACCAGCAGCAAGATCGCTTGCTCTTATAAATCTCTTCCAAAGTAAGAATATTTTGACTGGTTTCAAACCCAGGTCTGTGAAAGTCGGCAACACCATCTTGATCGCTGATGGTACCATTCAATGTAAAGTCACAGAGATCCTTGAAGTAAGATCCTCTCTACTTGCAGTAACTCTGTAGGATGGAGTCAAGTGTGAAGTTATGAACAACGCCAAACTTGGAGAAAGGAAAAATATGAATCTTCCAGGAGTCATTGTTGACCTCCCCACCATCACCGAGCAAGATGAAGCCGATATTCTTTTCGGATTGAGCAGGGGAATTGATATGATCGCTGCTTCTTTCATTAGAAAGGCTTCAGATATTGAAGTTATCAGAGATGTCCTTGGCCCCAAGGGTAGCCACGTCAAGATTATTGCTAAGATCGAAAATCAGGAAGGTCTTGAGAACTATGATGAGATCTTAGAAGCTGCCGATGGTATCATGGTGGCCAGAGGTGATCTCGGTATGGAAATCCCAGTTGAAAAAGTATTTTATCTGAGGAATTTTCTCATGAGAATAGGTCTTTATTGCCCAAAAGTGGATGATCAGAAAGGCTAACGAAGCTGGAAAGCCTGTTATTACTGCAACTCAAATGTTTGAATCCATCATCAAGAACCCTAGACCCACCAGAGCTGAGTGCTCAGATGTTGCTAATGCAGTTCTAGATGGTTCTGATGCTGTTATGCTTTCAGGAGAGACTGCCAACGGAGATTATCCTCTCAATGCCGTTGAAATTATGGCCAAGGTAGAACTATAATGCTCTAGTAATAAGAATAGACCTGCAAAGAGGCTGAAACTGTCTTCAATTATAGAGGACACTACAACGACATGAAGGAAAAGTTCCCTAAGCCTAGCCACGAAGAAGCCATGGCTGCAGCTGCTGTTCAAATCAGTCATGAAATCGGATGCAAGGTTATTATTGCTATGACTGAGACTGGAAAACAAGCTCTATACGTTGCAAAGTACAGACCTAGGGCTGAGATCCTTGCGGTCAGGTAACTAACAAATGGACTTAGTAAGATATTCCTAGTATCGATGAACATGTTATTAAGAGTCTCTGCGTTTCAAGAGGCATTACATCTTTAAGAGTTCCTTCCTTCCAAGGTAAAAATAATCTTTCTGGTCTAAAGTGATTAGGAACTGATGCTTTAATTGAATATGCTATTAAGTACGCTAAGGCCCACTATCAACTTAAAGAAGGAGACCCTGTGATTGTCATCCAAGGTATTCAGGAAGAACAACCTGAACAATCAAATCTTTTGAAAGTTCTCACTGTCTCTTAAACATTGTACTTCATTGATATATCCTGCTATTAATAGAACTTTTTCATATCCTTTTATCGAGTCTAAAATCTATCAAATCTCCCATAATTACTTGCAATGTTTTACTCCATTTTTTATAAAACAAGACTAATAGTGGAGAATGAGCTTTAAGTTTACTTAACATGGAAATATGAACTTTATATTTATACAAACCTAACTCTTCTGGGCCAGGGCGAAGCCTTTATTTATTTTTTTTTTCTTTCCTCATCAATCTTTCCAACATTGAAAAAAAATGAAAAGGTTAGAAACCTTAAACTGTTACAATTAGTAGCTTTATCTGTGAGCATTGCTAGAGTATTCTCCTATAATAGGGAATTTCGTTTTCAAGGTTAATATGTATTCCTGAACCAAAATAGATCTGAAACAAAAAATAAATTCTATTGATTCATAAATATAACGAGAGGAACTCGAACTTAGATTAAAACAAAAGTGATTTTAGGTGAGAAGAGCAAGAGGATAGTGTTCCCTGAATACTCTCGAGAGAAATTCTGTGAAGAATTTTTTTTATTTAAGATGATTTAT
>Ga0065720_1019192_pt1 | contig 33221 bp, 27 predicted proteins | sample Thericmetagenome_FD_59107 | JGI IMG/M metagenome (GOLD analysis project Ga0065720, IMG submission 59107) | Thermophilic microbial communities from the Joint Bioenergy Institute, California, USA of rice/straw/compost enrichment - eDNA_2 v2... | ecosystem: Engineered > Solid waste > Grass >... | reverse complement strand
AAAGGACATAAAGAAGAAAATTGCTAAAATGATGAAAAGTAAGAGGAATAACTAAGAAATAGAGTGAAACGACCTTATGAATACATTCATGAGGTTGATATATATAATTTCTAATATGTCATTCATAACAAAATTATGAACATGTCAGATTCCAATAAGAACTTGGCCTAATAAATTCAAAATTATGTCTTTCATTTATAGTTAGATGTAGAGATTCAATTTTGCTCTATTCTAACACACTTTCCTATATCTTGTAATTTTGTTAAATAGTAAAGGGAGTTTATTCATATCATTCTTGAGTAATTTGATAACACAAATGCAAAACGGAAAATCTTGGTACTTTTCTAGTTGATCCAAAAAAACTATTCTAAATCTTATTATAAGCCTTCTAATCCTGTATATGCACACTCATGCTCCAAATTTTATTTCCTTTAATTAGACCAATCCTAACTAGTGAGAGACGTTTAGTTCATGTGACCATGATACTTAGTTACTTTGATAACTTTATAACCATAAAGATGAACGAATAAAAGTCATGAGTTAAATATTAACGCTCATGGCAACGTACTTAGGCAAGCAGAAGATGTAGGGGGCTTTGCCAGCTTCCTTGAGCTTTTTGTTACGAGCAGTAATCTTCTCAGTCATCTCGTCGAGAAGTTTGTGGAATTTCTCATTTCCACCAGGATAGACTGTTTCCAATGAGTGAATATCAGCGAGGACATCATCTGAAGGAGCGGACAAAATCCATGAGAATGCGACTTGGAAGAGAGCGAGGAGCTTACTAGGTAAGCATTGTTCAATATATTCAGGGGAAATATCTTTTCCGTCCTCAGGAGGCATTACGTTGTACAAAGCATTAGGGCGGTTAGGCATGAATCCTAAGTAGGTCCATTGAGGGAAGTTAACAACGGAGTGGAAGGCAGATGCGTTCCAGATGATGATTTGTAAACATGAGCCAAGAGTTGCTTAGTTTCAATCTTAGCAGGGAATCCAGGAACCTTAGCGACGTTGGCAACTTCATCAGCCCATTTCTTGATGTCAGCATTTTCAGCAACAGCTTGGTCAGTCTTATAGACGTGATCAACAAAGTCTTTGGTGTACTCACCGATAGCATTCCAGAGGAGGAATCCATCATCACGATAGTAGTAGTTGTCAAGTCCATCACTCTTCTGTTCATCGAAGCCACGGGCTTTCAATTGTTCAGGGAAACTGAACTTGAAGAAGTCATATTCTTTCCAAGCATCAGAGACAACCTTCAATGCTTGTTTAGTACCGATAGCGAAGGTGTGGTCAGTGAAAGGATATTCCTTAGCAACAAGAGTTTGTCTAGCAGTATAGTTAATACCAATAGTATCCTTGAAGTGGGGCTCTAAAAGGGCTCTAATGGGGGTGCCTGGAGAAAGGCAGTTGTGGACAGAAATAGCGATGGCTTCGATACCGAGATGAGAAAGTCCAAGATGCCATTTAAATTCATGGACTTGATGATCGGCGGAAGCGACGAAAAGCTTAGCCAAATGATAACGGTTTTTGTGTTCCATATCAGGAGTGTAGACAACATCGCTATCAGGAGAAAGTTGAATACCAAGGACATTCAAGTGGCTCTCATTGTTTGGCAAAAGTTCCTTGTAAACGAGCATGACAGGGGCATAGAAGTACATATTTTCATGTTGCTTGAGGTCTCTAAGTTCTTTGTAGTCCAAGATAAATAATCTCTTTTCCTTCAAGAGTTCTTCGACATATTTTCCTTAAGCTTTAAGATTTCTCATTTTAGGAGGAATTTGTTCATAGTCCTTAACAACTTGAATGCACAAAGGGTTAACTCCTTGTAAAAGTTGTTGGCAGAATTCCTCATCCTTGTAATAGTTGTTGAGCAAGTATTGTTCTAAGTATTCCAATTCTTCATCTTTTTGGATCTTGGTGATTTCAAGAAGGGCATCTTCAAGCTTCTTTTCAGGATAAGCTGCCCTGACGTACAAGACCTCAGTAAGACGTTGAATCATCTTACCAATGGTACGAGGAGAAAGAGCCTGAGAAGGAGGTAAGCCCTTGATCATTTTTGGCAAAGGTCCAAACTCTGGAGGGTAATCAGCATACTCCCATTTATCTGATGATCTTCCAAGTGCCAAGTCCTTCTGGATTTGGACCAACTTGGAATACAAGGAATTGAAAACCTTCTCAACCAGGTGAGAAATTCCGAGATGTCCAGCGATAGCTTGGAACATACCTTGCATAGATTCCTTTTGTGTCTGTTGGATCTTGTTGGAGAGTTCATCGTTAGGTTCTTCCAAAGTAGTGGTGTGGGAGTAGTTGATTTCAGTGTGTTCTTCACCCTTACGAGTAAGCTGGATAGTGGTGGTAATCCATCCAAGTCCTGGAATAGGAGGAACAATACTCTGGTTATCGTAAGCAAGGAAATATCTGCTATCATCACGCTTTCTTAGTTTTTCTTGGAAAACAACACCGGACTTCTTGGACTTGAATTCTCTGACGGCACCAATGATATCTTGACCATCACCAAGGATCTTCATGTACTCAAAGCCAGGGCACCATTTATCCCAGGATCCAAAATGGCGCAACAATTCCCAAACTTCAGCGGAATTAGCTTGGACAACGAAGGAAGAACTAACTGTTCTAGTCAAATCTTTTGATTCCATTTTATCTTTCTTAATTAATTATAAATTCGTATCTTTTTAGGGTTTTATAGTAGTTACTCAACTGATCGGGAGTATCGGAAGTTATACATTTATCATAGCGGCATCTAAATGTGGCTCTCATGTAAATTTTATGTATTTTGTAAGCTCATGGGCACAGGATTCAAAAGTGATGGTCATATTTGGGCTAGAGCACAAAGTGTTCAAGAATGTCTGGGTTGAAAAGTAGCTTACATGTTTAAAGGCTAAATCATATCCAAAAAGCATGATCATAAAAAGAATGCAAGCCACCTCGGGACATTGTATCAGGAGTCTGCATATCACATAGAATATGTTTTCCTATCTTTTTCTGTTGAGGTTTAACTTTAGTGAAAGAAGTTAAAATATTCCTGATAGAAAGTGGTCAAGAGCTCCTGATACGAAGAAATTACGGCCAAACATCAAGTATGGGCATCAACCAACACTGAACAGTTGTGTTTTCTAGACTGTAGAAGCTCTGGATCGAAAGAACCTACAAATGCCTAGATCAAATGAAACTTATTGTAACTAACACATGATCAGTATAGACCCACAGAAAATGAGAATATGAGAGGAAATGCCTAAGTTTCGTCGAGTAAGGATCTCATGCTGGAATCTTTGGGAGAGAAAGACTGTTTTTCAGGTTACCTAACTTAAGATTCAACGAATTAAGTTTTAAATTTCTTAAAGATATACACAGTAAAAGGGCTAAACACTGGCTTTTTCGTGATGATATCAATAGCTACAGTGGCTCAATGTGCTTGGCTATATGCAAGCTGAAGTTGTAAATTAGCTTTGGTTTGTCGGGCACAAGGAAGTTACTTATTTTATAGAGGACAGTATTTGTGTCAAATTGGCCTTACCTCTCTTCTCTGAAAGCAGAATCTGAAGTAGAAGTGAATGCCTTAAACATATAACGGGCTGAAACAGGGAAGGGTTGGAAGTAACTTTTGCTCCAAAAAAGTATGATCCTGAGATACAGTTTATCAGGTCAATGACAACCTAACGAAACTCAAGTGTGAAGCACCGAGAAGGAGAGTAAAGACCGACCAACTAAGTTTCAAGCTCATTGTGATGAGTAGGGAGAGGAAACCTTTTGTAAGCTAGTGATGATGCGAATCTGTTGAGGATCAGAGGAAGACTAGAAGAATTGGCAATAACAGTTATAATTTGTTCAGTTCATCAATAGAAGATGTCTAAGCCCGTAAAGAAGCTGGTGCTGGTGCACTAACAAGAGTGGAAGAATTTTGAATGAACATTTTATCCACAGAAGGTCCTAACCTTCTCTTATCAAGAGTTCTCAAAGATCTAAGCTAAATAAGATCCAGTTTTCTACAAATCATAGTATCTAATGACTGGGGGAAATACTAGAGGTAAATGTTCTACTATCCATTAACTATGGGTTACTAAAAATTCTTTAGAAACTGGGAGATCCTTGCAGTCTTATTATAGGAAGAGTTTCTCTGAGTTTCACGGGTCAAACCATGTCTGTGTTAAAGAAGAGAATTAGCTAGATATATAGATTTGGATCTCGTGCCTATTTTATAAATTTTATCTGTTTAGCAAGCTTGGTTAAAACGAATAATTTCGAGAGCGTACTTCCCTCGAATTATGACTAGATCAGAGCCAACTATTTGAGAAGATTGAAGACTCAGCATGGAATATCACAGGGAAACTCACTTGCTGAATTATTTGTTACTTGAATCTCAATCCGAAGCCTACTTCTTATTTCTGAACTAAATATTTATTTTTCTGCCAAAGAAGAGTGGTTACAACATCAATCAAAAATTACAGCATAATTGGAATTAGCAAAATTTTATTTTGTCATAAATATATGACAATCAAGACCCAAAATTTCACTCCATTGAGCTTAGTAAATTAGTTTGGAAGATTAAGGACCACACAGCTCTTCTAGATAATGCTTTGAATCTCTAAAGGTATGGATAATGAGTTTGAGATAACAATTATGAGCATTCTTTTTTGTTCTTTAGAATTTTGTCTCCAAAACTATAGAATAGTTATACAAAGGGCAAAAAGGATTGGTAACATCTCTTAATTATCATGCTAGCATGGAGCTTATGATTTCTGATTTTGTGAATTTCTTTCATTGATCACCATCAACATGATTTTTTGAGACAAATTCAATAAAGAAATTATCCCTTAGAAAATCTCAGCTTAGTCTCATTTGCCTTCATTCACAATCAAAGGGTGAAATTTCTTGTTTGGATAGATTTTATTTAAAGTCTATTCTATCTTAAAGAAAGGCCTTCACATTATTGTACTCTAAAGCGCTTAAAAGAGAAGATTAAATATAAAATATATTTTTCGTTTATAGTAATCCTATACCTGTTCTTTTCCTAACCAATGATTATGAGTTACCCCATAATGTTAATAATTTTATATCTAGAATGAATGATAGAGCATAACTTTTCTAATATCAACAATTCTGGTAAGATGAGTAAGGAAAGAGGTCTAATCTAAGACTTGTTCCTTGTTTAGAGGTCTTTTATTTTGTATCAAGTTGTTTGCCTGCTCAAGCATTTTTCAGATTAGTATATGAAAAATACTAAATCTTAAAGCTTCCCCACTAACCAATGACTGACCAATGGAAAAAGTGGTATGCTCAATATGGTCTATACGACAGTAAATAAGCAAGGAATTGATCAGGATTCTAGATATAAGAATAGATGCCGTTATTCTCAGCTCAATCTAAATTTCTTGATTGATCTCAGTCCTTGTGAAGGGATAGATAGTCTCTCCTTTTGAATCAGTTTTCAAGCTGACATAAGTAAACTCTTAGTTCTTTCTTCGAAGGAGTCAAGAGTCTTTTGAGTGAGAGTATTCATTAACAAGCCTGCAACTTGCTGATAGAGTTGATTGTTGAAATAGTACTCTAGTGAATACTCAATTTTGCATTTTGTGCTAGTCATTGGATAAATATTCCATTCACTTCTGAGATATTTGAAAATCTTGCTATCCTTAGATACTGATATAATCTTGTACTGGTCCTTTGCATTTTTCTGGACGACGTGGGATAGATACGAGTCTTCGTACACTTGGTAGCCAACATTTAGTTTTGCATAGAATTCGTTCTCACTAATTCTAGTGGTAATTTTGGAAAAGCTGCAACCAGGAACGAATTCATCATATTTATCGACATCTATCACAGTTTTGTAGAAACGGTCTCCTGAGAATGGGAGATATCTGGAAGTTCTAAAGGTTGCTGTAGTGAATTTTCTAATCAGATGAAATTTCCCAAGCATTTTGTTCAAACTTTTGGAACATAAAATTTATCTTGTTTTTCGAATTAACAAAAAGATTTTTTATTTGAATACATCATTATTTTATTTATTCTGAATCGATGAAAACTGTATTTGTGACTGTCGGAACAACTTTATTTGAGGAGTTAATCAAAAAGTTTGATGAAGAAGATGTGTTAAATGCTCTGAAGGAAGCAGGATATACCAAAATTATTTATCAAATTGGAAAGGGAACATATGAGCCATCTAATTACAAGAAAATTGATAATTTTCAAGGAGAATTTTTCAGATTTAAGCCATCATTAATTGATGACCTTAAGCAAGCAGATTTAGTTGTTAGCCATTGTGGTAAGACACTTTAGAATGTAAAAGTAAAAAAAAGGTGCTGGAACACTATTGGAATGCTTAAGACTTGGCAAAAAAATTATTGGAGTGAATAATGATCTTCTGATGCACAACCATCAGCTAGAATTACTAGAACCTTTGGATAAAAATAATTACTTGATTGGATTTAAGAGTACTAAAGATGTTAATGCAGGAGTAATATCGTTGTTTTTAAATTAAAATGTATAGATTAGAGATGCCTTGAAAAAGATTCAAGAAGGCAATGTTGTCAAATATCCTGAACCAAAAAAGAATATAATTAATGATGTTATAAATGAACTTTTTTAATTTGTGTCGTAAGAAAACTCTTGCTTAATTTGTACTTGATCAACCTGTGGTCATTATATGTTCTATTTTTGAAGACTTGTTCTACAATCGAGAGTCAAATATGAGAGGAATTAAAATATGGTATGGAGTTGAAAAAGATGTTTCAGAATATGAAAGATGATTTTTCATAAAACTCAATAGAATAGGCAATAAGCTGCATAAAGGAGGAAACACTCGATTTCTTTTTCAGAGGCTCTTCACTGTAGCATTTGCTGGGAAGAATATGTATTGTCGTGTGTTTTGAAGGCATCATTCTAACAGAAATCTACGGGATAAAGCAAACGTACAAGCTCAAATGGTCTATTGACAGCTTAGGCCATTCGTTAATAAAATATTTTGATTATTATCACGTTCAATATTAGAATTAGGGATGGAATGCATCATTGCAAAATGGACTAATTTTGAGAATTTTTTTTTCAAAGATACACTATACAATAGGAATACGAAGAGTAAAAGCTTTCAAAGCTAATACAAAATGATTACTAATCTGTTGCATTATAGAAATTATACTTCGTTATTGCTGAGTCTATCAATCAAAGCCTTTTGTTCAGCTTCGACTTTAAGCAAACTTTCATATTCAATTGTATATCTAACACAATGAAAAATATTCCAGGAACTGTACCTTTCAAGCTCGCTTCTCTTCTCATTAATTAGACTGTTAATTTCAAGCATCTTTTTCTTTCTGGCTTCAGCTTCTCCTTCAACTTTATTTCTTTCTCCAACAGCCTTGAAATTAACACTTTTTCTGAGAAAAATTATACTCTAAGTTTCTCTTGTTCAACTTTCTTTGCTTGTGCCTCCAAAGTCTCAACCAATGCTGAAATGGTTTCATCGAAAGAGAGGATTTCTTAATGAATTATTGAATTGATCCTTTTTCTTTACTTTTGATAAATTCCATGCTCTCGTTTCTCATGGTCTCAGTATCCTTGAACTTCTCGGGCTCGAGGACTCTGATTCTATTCTCATCATCGAAAGTAATTGAAATCTTGTCGTTCATCTCTCCCTCTTTCTGTTTAAATATTCAAAATAATTTTTAAGATGTTACAAAATGATTCAAAATTGATAAGTCAGTCAATCAGAAGAACATTTTAATCCATATCCTTGGCCTGGTCACGATAACTCACACCTCATAAATAATACCCTTTTACTATCTCTGAAAATAATTATACATTTTTCTATTGTTACTGAGACAAGAAGAATGCAAAGCATCCAAATACTCAAAATATTTAGAATAAAAACATACAGGAAATTTAAGAATGAACTCGTGTTGATTATTTGCCTTTTTTTATCATGCTTTGAATATGTTGTACATTATAACTTTTTAGCTGTCCTCTATTTTTCTCAAGCTTGGCCTTTTTTCCTTCCATATTTAGCTCCAGGGTAAGGACATGTGGATGAGCCTCAACCAACACCATTTTAGGCTTATCAGAAACTTTGTCATTCTTTCCGACAAGCCTAGTTTTATACATAGGTTGTTTTTCAAGCCTTGGGGAACTACCTTCTATGTCTTTCTTAGAGGTTCTGACGTCTGCATATCTAGTGAAAAAGTTAGTTGTTTTAGCCTTTGGGCTCTTGAAGTCACTAGCTGACAATGTAGGAAGCAATTGATCTCTTGGCGTTGTTTGCTTCCTTGGCTCGGGATTAGGGTTTGATTTATATTCTGTATTAGCTTGAGATTTCTTGTTGGGTTTTTTCAAGAGCTTGCTAAGTGTAAGCTTATCCTTCATAACAACAGCTTTTGTTGTAATAGCGCCAACAACTGGTGGCTTGTAAGCTTCAGGTTCATCCAAGGTAAGGATACTGTTGGGTTTAAAAGGAGAAAGGCGGACTGGACTTTTATTCTCAATTCTATTTTGGCTTTTCACTAGAGATTGGTTCATGATGATATTATTCCTTGTTGCGGAGGCCGTCCTTGGAGATATAACTTTATTAAAGGCTCCTTCTGATAGATGTTTTCCATGGCGGGCCTTTGTTGATTGGCTATGCAATTCTCTAGTTGCGATTTCTCTTTCTTTTTCTAGGAACTTTAGATCTTCTTCAAGGAGTTTTATAGAATCGGTGGCATTGGTAGGTGATGTAATAATAAATTTCTTTGGAAATATTTTCCATCCTGCACCAGTTTTGCTCTTGAAGTCCATGGAAGTCCTAATCTCGTACGACTTGAGATGTGGTGATGTAGAGGGTCTAACATCAACTGGGGCAAATTTGGAAAATTGAGATAAGGTTTGTGGCATAACTTCCTTGTCTTTGTTGGGAGCTGACACAACAGAATTGTCATTTGTATTCTCTATAACGGACAGGGTAAATTTAGGTGGGGAGAACTCCTTTCTTTCATCAGGCTCTGTATGGTTGTCAGGCATAACTACCTTATGAGACTCAATAGCAGTGAGGAGTTGATCTGAGTAGTCTGGGACGACTATGTCTTTTCTAAATTTAAGGGCCTCAGTAGCTGGTCTGGTAGGGGATTTCCTCATTGAGCTCTGGATTTCTGTCTGGGTCTTGTCTGCATTAAAAGTTTTATATCCTTCTTCGTTTGGCTTTGGTGTTTTATTGGTTCTCCTTGTTTCCTCCTCTTCATCATCGAGAGTATGACGAAGAAATGTTGTCTTGACAATCATTTTAGGAGGAGCCTTCTTTTGGGTAAAGCTCATTAATTTGTTTTGAGCTGAGTCCTTTAGTTTCGGAACATCAACCAAATCATTAAATGCCTGCATGTTCTGAGCCACTTGAAACTCATGGAGTCTTCGAAGTTTCTCCTCATGCTCTTCTTGCATTATTCTCATGATTACTTCTCTGTTTATCTGGAGGATCTTTTCAAATCCTGGGTCATTTTTAGGAATCTAACAATTAGAATTCGAATATTGTTATTACATTTGCATTAAGTGCATGAATCATTTCATCCTGCTCTGTAGAAACCTGGGTTTTGAGATTCTTGCTTTTTGCTATCATTTTATACTCAAAAGCGATTTATTTACGAGTCTCCTCCATATGAATATATGTAGGGTTTTCAATATCTTTAGCTAAAAGTTGTTCATTTAAGATATTCTCTCCTAGATATATTCCCATCAGCCTGAATTTTTCCTTAACAGTTAAAATCCTAGTTTCCGATAGCTACCATAAAATATTGATGAATGTTTCTCTCTTTCTCTTCCACCAGCTTCTCATCAAATTTTCTGGTATTTAAATATGACTTCATGAAGTCTGACAAATGGATTTGAGGATGACCTGCAGTTTTAATATCTCTCTTCACTTTAAATCTATCAGCGCTTTTACTCTGCCTCATTGCTTGCAATGAACAAGTTATTTCGTTAGCTTACTGCTGTCAACTAGGCTAGTGTCATTATTAGGAGAAATTATTGCTTCTGGATTTTGAGATTTTAGGACATTGAGCAAACTTGTTCCTGCTTTAATCTTAATTAGACGATCAGTTGACCGTTTTCTGAAGTCTTAATTGTAAAAACTTGTTCTTACATAAAATCGTGGAGAGCAGCTGACTCTGTGCCTGCATATCTTGTGACAAGTCTGTCATTATAGATTTTTGGCTTGACTTGCATGGGAAGTTTCAATTGTATTAGGAATTAATTTTATTTCATTCAGATGAGATCAAAAACAGAGATGGTTTCTTGTCTGGGGGTCTGGGAAATAAGCTTTCTAAAAGCCAAATGTTTGGGTAATATAGATACAAGTTAGATAGTGTGTAATTTGATTTTACTAGGAAAAATAGATAGTCACACAAAACATCAAAAATGTGTGAACAACTAGACTTTATAATTTTACTTAGCGGACTTAAATGACTTCTGGGCTATCTCCTGATACCTCTTGGTTAGCCCTTTGGTCTTTTGGTTATAATCCAATTGATCAGTAGTAAACTTGTTAGGCGAGATATCCTAAAATTTTAGTCATAAATCCAAGGATTTATTACCCTGTCTCTATATACGCTTTCTGAACTCACAGAGTCCTCAGACTGGGAGTTCTTCTTATGAGGCCAGTCTCCTAGATCTTCAGCATTCATAAGCTTGAATTGATTTTTATCAGACTAAAAAGTTAACAAAGAATTTCTATATTTATTCTTACAAATGAAGAGTTCTTGCTATCCTTCTTTGCAGGTTCAATCTCTTCCTTAGGGGGTAGGCCATAGACCTGCCTTAATTTATTGATAACTTTCTTCTGATTAACCATATTTACAAAGTCATTAACAGTCAAGACGAGATTATCTTCCAAGGCTGCAATTACCTCATAAATACTATCCAGAACTTCAGAATCAAGGGCGGAGACATCCACATCATCAGCAGAAATTTTTCCATCCATGTCACCATCAAGAAGCCTGAAAATATCAACCAAAAGCTGTCTTTCAATTTCAGATTCTGCAGATTCTCTTTTAGTTTCAGATTGAGCTGTAGAGTCATCCCTGCTAACTCTTTTCTTGTCGTACATGGAACTGTTATGACTATCATTTCTAGAACTTTGATTGCTGTCGACTGGTTTTTTCTTCCTTGCACTTTGATTTGTAGAGGTTTTCAAGGAATCTTTGACTTTATTGGCGTTGAGAACTGGGCTTTTTGTGAGCTTTTCAGGAGTCTTTTCGAGCTTATTGGATCTAGTTGGAGTCTTGGGTTCCTCAGGTTGTTTACTGGTTTTGCTTCTCATTGGTGAAGTGTCTTTATTTCTACTTTTATCTTCTATTCTGTTGACAGATTTGCTCTTAGTGAGAGTCTTCTTAGGTTTTTCGTCATCTTCATAAACATGGAATTCATTATGAACATTCTTGATAGTTGCTTCCATAACATCCCCTTCTACTTCAATAACTTCTTCCTGGAATGTGGAATCGCTTTTCTCAGCAGCCTTCTCATAGTACTTGTTCTTAGTGATGTTAGGTTGGAATAACTTTTGCCCTGTTTTTTTATCGTAGATTTCCTCCATCTTTGCCTGCTCTCTTTTCTGGGCCAAATTTTTCTCTCTGGCTAGCTTTTCTTTGTAAAGCCTCTCATAAGTATTGCCCTCAGTGACAACTTTCTCAGCAATTTTCTTGGAGGTTTTATCAATTGCTGGCTTGAAGGTATTTTCCTTCTCAAGTTCCTTCTTTATGGCTTCTTGCTTTTTCACCTTCAACTTAGACTCATCATGCAGTCTCTCATGAACAGGAGTCCTATCCCTGGCACTTTTAGCGCTGATAATCCTTTTGGAACCCTCATCAATTTCAGGCTTGAAGGTCAATTTTTCCAGCTCCAATTTTTCCTTAAGCTGAGCTGCTCTTTCTCTTCTGTCTCTCTTTGCCTCGGCTTCTTCATAAAGATAGTCCTCAACCTTTCCAGTTCTCTTCTTGCCAAGATCTTGTGAGTATTGATTGAGTTTAGGATGGAAGGTAGCTCTTTCTAACTCTTCCTCATCTCCGCTAATTTTTCTCATTTCTTCTATTTTCTTCATTGACTTTTGGTGCTGAAGTCCATTCTCATAGAGCTTGTTGTAGACTTCAGCCTTGTTTTTCTTAAATTGAGCACTGACTTCGTTATCTTCGTCCTCATCAAAGTGGTTTGTTGTTCTAAGAGCTTTTGAGGAAGCGGATTTCTTCATTGGCTTAACTACATAATCCTCAGGCTCATCAGGTTGTTCTCTTCCAAATGGACTGTATGCCATTTTCTTTTGTTTTTGCTCATTTCTTTTTTGGGTATAGGCAATATCTCTAGGATCTCTTGCGGTCTGTGGATAGATGTAAGATTCATTGGGATGAGCCATGGACATATTAAATGGAGACATATTGTGGGAATAACCTGGGTCATAGAAGGATCTGTCATCATGATGATAAGAAACAGTGTTATTTAGAGATTTTTGAGACAACTTCTCCATTCTTAACTTGTTAAATTGGTCGACCTGTTGTTGGATGTTTTGGGTTAGGACTTTAGCAACCTTAGAGGGTAGGCCAAATTTTTGACAAAAGGCATTAGCAACTTCAGCAGGATCATCATGTTCAAAAATCTTTATTTCTTCTTTTTTGCCCGCTCCCACATCAATATTCATGATAACGATTGGTTTCTTTCTTCTGCTTCCGGATTTAGTGGACATATAGGACATATCCATCGGGTTTATAGCCTCTGGGTTATTGTGTTTATTTTGAGGCTCACTATAATACGCAGTTTCATTGGTTCGGCTCATATCGAGATAATTATTACCCTGCATCTTTTGAGGCCCTGCGAAGTTAGTTTGGGTTTTAGAGTGCTGGAACTGGTTGTATTGTTCAGGAATATTTTTATTTGGGAACTGCCCTTGTTGGTTTTGGAAACCTTGCTGATAGTATTGTTGCTGGTATGGAGGATTCTGCATAGGTCCAACTATTTTTTGATTTCCGTTTTGTAGACCCCAACTAGCGTGAGGATCAAACCCTTGATTCATATATTGCCCACCACCACCATGATAGTTGACGTTTTGCTGCTTCATCGGCTGTGAGAAATAATTATTCATATTGACCTGCTTGTTCATGTCATTATTAGGGAGTGGATAAAAAGGGGTAGGCGTTTGCTGCATCTTTTGAGACAAATTAGGGTGAAAACCCATTTGTTGGGTATTACTGGGGTAAGGATAATTCATTTGCTGACCCATATACCCTGAATTTGCTTTCTGAGGATCTGGAAATTCAAATCCTCCTTTATGACTTCTTGCTGAGAGTGGTTGTTGAATATCCACTGGAAAGTTCTGCTGATATGTCGGCATATTGCGAGGGCTCAGAAACATAGGGCCATTCTGTCCTTGGTAAGCGAATTGTTTTTGAGATCCCTGAGGAATCTCGCCTGTCATCATATTATTAAACAAAATAGCCTGCTCGTGGCCTTTTAGACTTTGAGGGAAGTTCATTTAAATCTTATTGAATTTTTTTTTGTTGTTAACAGCTATCACTATCAGTATGAGATTTGGAATATTTTTATCTATGCCGTTTATAAATATTTCACCTAATAAGACTTAAGTTTTCTTAGTTCTCGTCTCTGGAGAATGTAAGATGCTCTAAATAACTCTGAAAATACCTTTACAGGGTAAGCATACTCGAATACTGAAAAACACACTAATATTAAAGGAAACTGAAATTTCGTGCGATCTCTGAAACTAGCCAACACCAGTGTGAAGGCTTATTAAGTGTGAACAACTCACTTGCTAAGATGATTAAAATAATCCATTGGGAAGTAATGATTTATCAAGATCGTCAAAATAAGGCTAAAAAATCAATAAGAATTCAGGAACTCTCTTACATGAGCTAAAGCGTCTCTTGCAGAAATTCTGCTTAGAGGATCGTAGCAAATCATTTTTGACAAAAGATCAATTCCAGTCTCATCCAAATTAGGCACCTGCTTTGCTAGAGAAGTGGGTGCCCATTTAGGAAAAGTTGGTTTGAAATCAGGCAAGCTTGTTACACCGGGCCAAGTAGATTCTTTAGGTGTACCAAGTGTTCTGAATATTTTGAAGATCTGGTCGATCTCTGAGTCTCCAGCGAATAAAGGTCTTCTCTGAGCCATCTCTGCAAAGATACAACCTACAGACCAAATATCTACTGGAGTAGAATACTGCTTTTGTCCCAGCAGTATTTCTGGAGCTCTATACCAAAGCGTTACGACCTAACAGAATTATTCACGATTGAACGTTAATTTACTTCATGAGTATATGTTCTCATAGGAAGCCCAAAGACTCTGGCAAGGCCAAAATCTGCTAATTTAATAACCCCGTTCTTATCAAGTAAAAGATTTTGAGGTTTTAGATCTCTGTGTATAATACGATGGGCATGACAATATGCAAGTCCTTGAAGGATTTGATATAGATTTGACTTCACCAATTGAGGAGCTAGTCCTGTTCCTGCAATATCCAAGTATTTCTTAAGGTCTTGCTCAGCATATTCAAAAACCAAATAAAGTTTGTTATCACCATGAATAACAGCTTTTAGTTGAACCACATTTGGCTGCTTTAACTCCTTCAATAGTGCTATTTCTCTTATTGCAGTAGAAGGCACTCCTTCCTCATCATGTTCTAGGCGAATTTTCTTAAGAGCTACAATCTCTTCTGTTACTTTATCAATAGCTTTATAGACCACTCCGTAGGTGCCCTCACCTATCTTTTCTAGCTTCTGGTATCTCTCAATACTGTTTTTAGAAAGATTATCCATAAGAAAGAGCTTTTGGAAGGTAAAATGTTTAAATTTGAAATATAATTTTGAAATGTACGCTAAAACACAACGAGAAGATCCTCCAAAACTCAATCTATTAATCCCAGTAATTCATAAGCTGTACATATATAAATTCTCGAAATTCTCTATTTTGCAAATCCTCTTATATTTCTTTCTTCTCATCGTGATTTTGTGGAACCATTCTTAGAAGATAGCAAAATATATGATGTGGATCTGAGAGTCATTTGATAAGCTGAATTTCTTAAAGATTCCGCAAAGTTTTTGTAATTTAGTGCAGGGTACAGTCAGATCTTAATAAGAATAAATTTATCAATCTTCTAACAATAAACACAATATCAGAGTTTCATGTTCGTCAATAATTCGGTCGGATCACTGAGCAAGAGTATAGGATATACAAAGACCAAGACCTACCAGTTCAAGAAATTCAAGGACGATTTTGAGAATAAAAAAAGACGGTTTGGCTTAAATACTTCTAAGTTTAATTGTTAAAGGTTCAAGAAGAAGCCTGTTGGGTCTCCATACACAACTAACAGTACACACCTCTTGAGCTCTGATTAAACTACTAGATGAATCTAGTGCTGAGACTTTCCTAGATAGAAAGCCTCAAGATACATATGTTGAGTTGACATCAAACGGAGCTCCTCCTATTTGGCATGAATTCCATGAAGACACATTACAGAAACTAGAGAAAATTCACAAGATTTGTAAAAATGCTTTGTCAGGTATTGAATCGTATAGATAAAGAAACTCAAGAGCTTGTGGCAAGGAGAATAAAGATTCAGTTCCAAGATCATACATCCTTGGATAACCAAATCAATCTGAAGAATTCAGAAGCAGCAGGAGTAATAGACAGTTATAAATATTCATAACAATAGCTTCTCCGCGCCTGTGAAGGAAATTTAAATAAAATCATGAACAGTGTCATGCACGTTCAGGAAACAGAAGCTGAAAAGAAAAGTAGTTCTGCCCATACTTATTCTTACCTGAATAGTCAGAAAGAATATCGAAAAGGCTCTTGCCGCAAGAATTCAAGAAGCCACAATGATGATAAGAAGACAACAAAAAGGACTTCTTGATAAATTAAAAGAATTGGATAGCACTGGAACTGTTAGTGACTTCAATTATGAGCCTCCAGCAGATTATGATGAGGATGAAATGCAACCACAGGAGCTCGAATTAGCAGAAGAAATAGCCCAGAGCAGGTATAAGAATAGAAATTTTTGATTTATAAATTAGAGATGCTGAAATTAATACACTCGTCAATAGTATAAATGAGCTTGCCTCGCTCTTCAAACAGATGAACCATCTTGTCATTGAGCAAGGAACCTTGATTGATAGAATAGATTATAATTTACAAGAGGCTGAGATTCATGTCGATAAAGGCAGGAAACAATTACAGAAAGTGAGATATAAATGTTTTCTTTTTTAACCCATCATAGGCAAAGAAGAATATGGATAGTAAATGTGCTAATAACTGCATTAAAACTCTCTATACCTTGATTATTATTTTCACAATTTTGCTCGTCATCAAATTCTATCATAGAGGGGATAAATAAATTCATATCAATCTACTGTATTAGAAGTATTTGAGTGTAATTATTCTTTCGTTCAGGAAAAAAAAATTGCAGAATACTTTTGGATGAAATATATGCTAATTTCATAATGATAATCAAGATTACCTTGAATGCAAAATACTTAGATAATAGAATCAATCAAAATCAATTCTAAGCTGAACACAAATACAAAGAATTAAAAGATCCTATAATACTAGATTATTAGCGGGACTATTCATCATCATCAGTGCTCTTGCCATTACTATTTTGAGTTGCAATACGACTAATCGATTAAAAAGACCAAAACAAAAAGTTACTCTCCATCATATGTGAAGCCCTTATATGTTTGTCCTATGGCACCATTCCTGGTGTCAGGGGTCTCATTGATGTTCTCATTGGTGAACATCTAACAATTAATTTTAAAATCACTTCTATTACTTTATCGAAATATTTCAAATCCTTAGGGTTGCTCAATTTAGGTATGAAAGGAGGCTTTAATTCTTTTCTAGCTAGCTTACCCCAGTCCAAGTTTCTGAAGAATTCGTGTCTCTTTATCTCAATTGGATTTGAGAGTCTTCTTTTAGGCTATAAATTTTAAAAACTTTATTATTTCACTTACATCAACAACCAATAATGCAGACAATAGTGAGCAAGCTTCAGCTGAAAAATAGGGTTTCAGTTCAAGAGGTTTCTAGAAGTATAAATCTCTGCTATACTCAACTTACTTCTAAGATATTCTTAAACATGAGATTCTTGTCACGGCTGTAGAAGGGAGGGGCTCCTGACAACATTTCATATAAGAGAGCTCCTAAACTCCAGTAATCAACTGCTTTATCATGGCCCATTCCTTGAAGAATTTCAGGGGCCAGATATTCTGGTGTTCCACAAAATGTATAGGTTTTCAGTCCAGCTTGAAAAAAATTATCAGAGGTTCCAACAGATTTTACCTTGGATTCCTTGTTTGGACAAACCAAAATCTGCGATTTTTAAATGCCCATCAGCATCCATTAAGATATTTTCAGGTTTGAGATCTCTGTATATGGTTCCTTTAGAATGAAGATATTCAAGAGCTAGGATAATTTCAGCTGCGTAGAATCTTGCTCTATTCTCAGAAAATCTTTTTTCTCTTCTTAAATGGAAGAATAGTTCGCCTAATATTAAGAACCAAGGAATTGTTTGATACCTCCACTCATGAAATCCATAACCAAATAGAGTTTATCGCTTGTCTGGAAGGCATAATGAAGTTGGATAATGAAAGGGGAGTTCATATTTGCTAATATTTGTCTTTCAGCCTTTGTATGAATTTTCTGGTTTCTCTTTTCTATGGCATCTTTTCTCAGAACCTTCATGGCATAGAGTTGTTCTATCATATATGACTGTGTTCAAAAGAATTATACTTGTATTCTTCTTCTCAACCAAAAGTACCTTACCAAAGGATCCTTTACCAAGCACCTGATGATTAGTGCAAAAATATAAGACTTACCTTGAGGAACACAAAGTCTTCAACGTTTATTTTCCTGTTGGAAACCATTTGGTCGTTCTCATCGACAACGGCAATTTGCTTTGCATCTTTATTTTTGAGATTATTTATTTCCCATTCATCAAAATCTTGGACAGTTCTTTGGTTCTCCCCACCGTCACTAAGGAAACTCTCTCCAAGATCTGAGTCATGACAAAGCCTTTTGCTTTTGAGGCAAGGGCAACAATTACCCATCTTATATTATACTTCCTGGGAATAAAATAATTAAAATTCAATACAGATACATAGTAAAAATAGTTTGGAATAATTTATTTGAGATTTTTAAAGGAAAATCATGTATCCCTCAAATTCAGGACCAATTGTTAACCGTTGACTATTGAAGAGCAGAATGATATTTTATTAGGAAGAATTATTGTCTGAATAATACATCTAAAAATGTACAAGATATAACAAGAAATTTCTTAAAAAACATCTACAAAGACTTCAAAATTGTTTGTACTTTTTGATCCACCTCCTCAGAGACCTCACTGATAGATTTATCAGCATTGACCTGAATCTTATTAGCATTATGTAACAATAATCTACTGTGAAAACTTTATTTTGTGAGGCATAATATTGGATAATTGGCTTGGTATCCACTTCAAATGTTTTGAATCTCTTCATCAAGGATTCAAGGTTATCGTCTGTTCTACCACTTATCTTGCTTCTCTCAAGAATCCTCTTTGTCATATTTTCCTATTTTTTAACTCTAAAAATATCAATACTTACGAAGCTGCATTCCAAATATAACACAGCTAAAGTCTCAGCAATTCCTTTGGATGCATTCTCCCATCCCTCTAAATTCTCTTGGTTTCTAGGAAATCCATCAATCAAAATATATTTCTTTATCGTAAGCAAGAAAAGGAAAACTGTACATCTAAGTTTTTGGAGATATTGTTCAATAAGAGGCTCACAGTAATATGACTCTAAAATTTATTCTCTCAGAAAACCAAGAATACAGGAACTATCTTCCCATTTCTGATGCAGTCATCTATGATACCAAAATATTCCCCTTTCTTGCTCATCTATAATTTTCCTTGGATGAAGGAGTTGTTATTTACTTCATCTCTAAGAAGCTGGCCAGCTGAAAGATGAAGAAATCCATATTTTGAGATCAAATATTCACATTGAGTTCCTTTTCCACTTCCTGGGCCTGGGAAAATGAACCAATTATTTATATGATTACCTCCCAGAACTATGAAGACTTTTCCTAATTTCTTGGCAGTCGAAAATGAGGAACGTAGAGACATGTAGGCTTTGCTCTATTTAAAATTAATTCTGTTTACAAATTGCACGCAATAAATTCTTATTTTGGCTCATCAGGAAGGCTAAATAGCTCAATAATAATAGGGTTTCGTTAGGATCTCTAGAAACTAATGAAGGAAATAATTGAATATTTATAATCATTGAAAATGCTCTTTAAATCCATTTTTACATTACAAATTTTAAATAACACAATATAAGCTCTAAAATTTGCAACCAGATACTTCATAAATGGTTTTCAATCTTGGATTTGGTGATTGAAACCATTATATTGTGTTCTCTTAGGTATTGCAAATATTTAACCTCCAGTGATTTCCTCAATGAAGAACAAAGATGTGACGAACCCAATAGCAACGAGAAAAGCGAAGAATTTCTGCCACTTGTATCTCTTCAAATTAAATTCTCTTACGATAACCTCTCCAGCTGCAACATATAAGAATGTACCTAATTAATTCAATAATAATTTTCAGAAACTAACCTGCTGAAATGGCTTCAAAAATACCTCTTATAAGAGCTCCTTGGTCTGTAAGAGCCCAGCCAATAAAAACTCCGATAGGATTCATAAGGGCTTGAATGGCGATCATAGTTGATGCCATCTTAAGATCAGTTTTAGCTTTGAAAAATGCGATTCCCTAATAAGTTTATAACTTATTCCACATACTTACCAATGTTAAGCCCTCAGCCCACTTATGACAAATAACTGCGGCGGCAATTCCAAGACATGAAGTTTCAGTATTTTCAATTCCAATAGCCATGCCTTCAAATGTCTTTCATTTATTCCAAAATTTTATATGACTTACTGCATGAATACCAATGGCAACTTGGAGGATAAAAGGGGTTAATTTACTGAATCCCTCTAACTATTATTCTCGTTTCTTTTCAATTGATACCTTCGGGTTGAGGGTGTTTGCCGATCATACTAACCCTCCTTGCTAGCTTGTGATGGACGTCAATTCTGTCCATTTGCTCTTCATCTAATTTATCGCAAATATCTTCTCCATTTTCTCCTGATTTCTGGCTTCCGTCAGGATGTACTGAAGAATGTCCATGGAGATGGTTGCTGTCAGGAAGGAGGGATGATGCATGATCATCATGCCCATGATGATGGCTATCATCAAACAAGATTTTCTCAATGAACAACAAGAAAGCAAAACTATAGCTCAGTATCAATTTAATAAAATGTGTACCAGACTACGCAGATCCAATTGGGCCATGGAAAATGTTCATCATGATCATCGTCATCTTCAACTGAGTCATAATATTCTTCCATGGATTCGCTAGCCTATGGCACACTGTTAGATAATGATAGAAGATCGTTACTTCAGGTAGCAGATGAAAAATTGCAATAGAGAGGAAGAGTCCTCCTGAGAAACCATTAGCAATACTTAATAGCTTGGGAGTCTCTCTAAACTTACGCCTGACGGATGTGAATATCAAACCAGAATTTGTACCATCTTAAAGGAAGATTTCCCACTACTAAGATGAGCGCAAAGTTGACGAAAGCTGAAATGGATTTTATCAATGTTAGGGTAAACGAACCCATCTTTTTACAAAAAATATATTATGATTTAATAACGTGTGGAATAATATATCAGGAAAGGACAAAAGGTTCTAAGCTATCTAAATTAGCTATTTTTAGATCTCTATTTTGATTGGTCTGCTAAAGAATCTTTTTGGCAGGGATTTGAGGAAAAATATATTTTACTTTAGATAAGCGTGACTCATGAGCAATAAAAGATGCAATAAATTCAAAGTACTTTTAGGTCTCTGTGCCTAAGTAGCCTGGAGTTTTCTTTAACAGTATAGAATCCCCATAAACTTACAAGGATTTCTAGCCCTTTTCTCAACGTTCTGTTCAACTGGGACAAATTCTGATGCATTTAGCCAATAAGTGCCCATCCCTATTTTCCATCAGTAACAACCTGGAAATAGCTCTATGATAAAAAATTTGGAATAAATAACAATATTTCACCCATTTTTGGTTGAAATCTTCTGACTATCCTCTATGTTATTCATTATAATTGTCTAGTCGTTGATAGATACAGGATAACTGATTTCCAATAAAAACTAATGAAATTGAGTTTCAAAATGAGACCCTCTTAGAAGAACTACTGAGTTCCTCAATCTTCTGAAGTAATCCTCTTAATAATCTCGAAAATACAGCCTAAATACCCTCAATCTTCGCGATTAATAAATTTATTTGGAATAAATAAGCTTTTTCAGAAGATGCAACCCTTGAAGTTTAGCTTAATCTTAACCTTCCTCATTTATGCTATTTTCTATGATAGCACTGTCCTTAAGATCTTCTTAATGGTGTCTGCTGGAGTTTGCTTATTCTATATCGTAACACCCACAGCACATAATGGATTAAGAAAAAGAATCACTATTGCAACCTGGAAAGGTAATATCACACTTGCAGAATCTCTAATCAGATAGAACCTGAAGAGGGCATCATCAGAGCCAAGTACGACGTTAATCTCACTAACTTGGATAAATATGCTAATGATGCTAAGTAAAAAATGACCGAAATTTGGCTTAATTAGTCCAGGGAGAAGTTTGGAATTAAAGTTAATGCCACTCATGTCGCAATCAAGGCCATTGGAGAAATTTTAAAGGCTGCACCCGGTAAGACAAGGCATAAATGATATATATTGTTAGAATTGAATGGAAAAATAGTTCTTGGCAAGGTAATAGCAGTCAGACTGTCATAATAAGTTAGTATTTCCCATACAATAAAGTCGATGTGTCAGTCTTAGTCGACATTGAAGGAAAAGTAAAAAAATAATAAAAATTACTAAAATGCTAAAGGATCTTGCCGCTGTTTTAGTGGAAGACGTTGACAAAAAAACAATTGAAGATATCGCTGAATTCATCTCATCAAAGGCTAAGGAAGTCAAAGTGAATAAGGGTGACGTTGAGCATAAGAAGAAGACAGGCCCATTGAAGCTCCTTCCTTCTTAGTAAGAATAATTGTTCAATTTTAAACAGTAGCTTAATTGAATTCATGTTGGCAGTGAGCCAATTCCTTGCTGTTGATTTGGGACTCAACATCCCACCTTTGGCACTTAAGAGGCATCCTTTTGGAGGAGCTATGTTGACCAGTCTTGCCTCTCTTGGTATTGAAGATGGAAATGCTCCATTGACTCGTACACTGTGTCTTTTTAAGTAGTAACTCCTTGTAGCTTTTGCAAGAGTTCCTTTTCTGATTGCTTTGTGTTCTCCCGTCAAGCGTCCTTATGTCACAAAAGATGACAAGATTGCTGTGGCCAACTTTGCTGCAGTTAATGTTACCTTAGATCATAGATATATTGATGGTGCCAAGGGAGCCATGTTGTCAAAGATCGTAAGGGAATTTTAAATAATTATCATTGTACTAGCTTTTGGAAGTTATGGAGAATCCTGAGAAGTACTCAAGATTGAAGAAGAGCTTATAAGTCTATGAGATAATTTTTACACTTAAAGAATATGTATCTATAGATGTATGCCCAGTAAGTTGAGTATCTCATTTTGTTGAATTTTCCTGATGAATTGAGTAAGTGTGTCTTTACTGACGATCACTTGTTTCAACAACTATTATGACTAAATCCTTCTATTTTCAATATTATCTCTTCTTAAGATAGTTCTTATCTTAGCAAGCGGGGTGGCGCAGTGGAAGCGTGCTGGGCTCATAACTCAGAGGTCGGTGGATCGAAACCACTCTCCGCTATAATTTTTATATTTTTAAATTAGCCCTAACAGTTTTCCTCAAGTTAAAATAGCGCTTGTGGGTTGGAATCTTATATTGTTAATCCTCAGGTTAGTCTTTTAAAGAAAAAGCTTATAGCGAAGAGGTTTTTCTATCAGCTGACCCTCAAGTCATGAGCTCAATGCACTTCCACTCTGCTACTTCGCCATCTGATACTTTGAGTGCTCTAGATCTACTACTTTTAAGAATGCCACTATTAAAAAACTCTTCGATAGGTCCTTCAAAAATCTAGAGACTAGACTGGTATTCTAAAGTAAATTTTCATCTAACTTTTGTTCAGGAGCTATTTTCCTCAGCAAGCGGGGTGGCGCAGTGGAAGCGTGCTGGGCTCATAACTCAGAGGTCGGTGGATCGAAACCACTCTCCGCTATAATTTTTCTATTCTTCACTAGGTCTAATAATGCTTCTATTTCGACCCAAATATATCCAAAACTACTCCAGTGTCCTCAATGCCTGTCTTTACTTCTTTATTATTGACTCAACGTGGCATTTAAAAAAAGAAAAAGATCATAGCGGAGAGTGGTTTCGATCCACCGACCTCTGAGTTATGAGCCCAGCACGCTTCCACTGCGCCACCCCGCTTGCTGAGAGAAATACCTTTTGAATGAGAGTTAGATGAACTTTTCGTTTAGAATCCCAACTTAGGCTCTATGTTTGTTTTGAAGATCTTTGAATAGTTTTTCATAGTGGAATTCTTAAAAGTAGTAGGTCTCGAGAGCTCAAACTATCAGATAGCGAAGTAGCACAGTGGAAGTGCATCGAGCTCATGACTCGAGGGTCGGCGGATAGAAACCGCCCTTCGCTAATATTATTATTCATGATGGAAAAAGAAAGTTGGGGTTTCACTGTTCTGTGACATGAATATGTTAGTTAATCTTAGATATTCATGAAAGAAGTGGGAAAACAAAACATTCATTCATACAAGAGAAACATGTAGAGAATGAAAAGAATATAATCCGCAGATTCTTGTATGTCACCCACACCTAAGAATCATTAACAATGTTCTTAAGGAGGAAATAATTCTTCAGCGTGGTGATGCATTGTTGTAATCAATGTTTCTCATAAATTGGGTGTGATAATTTCATCATTTGGATTTCCTCAGGAATAATAGTTACCTTGAACTGCTAGAGTTCTTGAGGGTTCTCAGATCTTTGGTGTTCTTGTTACTCCTATAATAGGTTAAGCTTTATGCTAAAAAGGTATATTGATCAGCGCGGCGAGGCGAATAATCCTCACATAGGATCAGTCAGCCGTTTTGTCATCAGCGTAATGAATGGAACTTATTCTTACCTTCTCATCATCGATGGGAAGTGGCATTGTATCAGTGTACATCCTTAAGTTACAAAGACTATCATTTAGCCTGGCTTGACCTTAGAATTATGAATTGACATATCTAGGCCCAGATTTAATTTTTGTAAATGTGTGTATTATATGATCTGAAAGTGTCTCACTATTTATACCTGTGTGTAGAGTACTATTAATAGAAATAAGACGTCATCTAAGTCCGTTAGAAGCATAGATTTGTTGATCTCTTAAATTTTTTAATGAATCAATTGACTAGTGAGAGCGTATGAGAACTGTGTAGGCTACTATAGAATTTTTTGAGATCTAACCACTCGAGTCACAGTATTTTTGAAAAGTCTCACCTCAAACTTCTAATCTTTGTCATGATTATGTTGTCTGTTGTCTATTACAATTATCAAGTAGTTAAGTTAGTCAAAAAGATTTAGGGTCTGTGAATATTTCTTTAGTGATCCTGGATTGAATATCGACTTCTTTACAATTAAAGCCCACAATCTCACTATATCCTGTTTTATAATTAACAAATTACTCCCATAATCAAATAAATCATCTTTATTATCAATTTAAATGAGACTAGATATGGAAGTTCTCCTCCGGTTCGCTGTTAGGGTCCATACTCTCCTTCATCCACTTTTTCCTGCTTTCTTTAGAAACCAATAAAAAGTCGATGAACTCTAAAGGCTCATAAATTGAGGGCAACTGAGTTTTCGTTACAAGGAATCAAAGAATACTTATTTATTGATCACTGTGACGATGTCATGACGTCATCACAATGTTTGAACGCTCATACTACGACTTTGTATATACAATATTTCTCCAAAGAATATTATTTAATATTTCTAATAGACGTCAGCTGCAGTTAAACAGTAACAAAATTTTTTAAGAGAGATATTCCTCCTTGAGCTTATTAGTTCATTGTCTTGATATCTTAGATGAAATCACTTACAATACAGATCGCGTCTTTTAACAACCTTAAGTGCAAGATATGCTATAACAAAGTCATCATAGGAATATTAAACAACTGTTGTTTTACTTTAATTCTAGCTTCACCTGTGATACCATAAGTACTAAGCATTAAATTTCTAATCTATTAGGATACCTCTTCATATTAATTGTAACCACTTTGAGATGGTTCATATTTTTCAATACATCCGCTAGGGCTAGCATGCTCTTATCCGTCAATTCTTTCATAGAACTATCAAAAATTAGAAACTAGAGAAACCCGATTTACTTTGAAAAGTTGAGCTTTAATTCTTCAAGGTTCAGATGAAGAGCAATTCCATCAACTATTTCATAGAGACTGACATCGCTGATCTTAGTATTGCTTGCCCAGTAAATAAAAAAGCTTTGAAAATTACGTGAAGTATAGCTCCAAGTATTTCAATGACTTGATATTATGGAGATACTTTCCAAATCTGGATATGACAATATCTCCTAATTCCTCACATCTAAAATAACAATAGCATTCTATAAATTTAACTATCAAAGACGATTACAAGATTCTGGAGATCTGTTAGATAAGACAGGCTTTCTCCAATGAGATAATTGATGCCTTGATTTCCTTTTTCCAATTTAATACTCGGATCTGATTTCAAACTTATGTTGTCATCAATCGAATAGAAGAAATATACCTTGAAAGTCTCAGCTTTAACACTTTTAAGTTAGTATGAACTCTTAAGGAGTTGAATAAAATTTCAACAGCAGCAAAGCTAAGATCCGTGCAACTAACATTATTATTCTTTTTTCAGTTAATTACCTAAATAGAGTCACATTGAATCTACTCAAACTATGGTCCATCTTAGACAAATAGGAAGCTAAATTAATCAGAAAATCGTCTTTGGGTTGAGTTCTAAACCTTAGATTCAGAAATTAATTAGATACGAACTGAGATCTAAGTCCAAGTCTTTCATTGCCTTAATATGACTGACAACTTCCACTAGAGAATCAAACTTTGTAATATTCTTTGTTCTAAAGATTAGTACCATATAATTGTTTTTGTAATTACCCAAGAGTGTGAAAAGTCATACTCTCTAAGTTTCTAATTCGTTTCATCCCAGTCGTTAAGAACCTGATTGACTCATTAGTCAATTTTCGATTTCTTTAGAGTAAAGACAACTTCTCTTAGTTTATACATAATTCTTGGTAGTGATATTTCCAAGGATTTTAAATTGCTGATTCTTTTAAGGATGGATGATAGATCCTTGATGTCTTCATTGGTCAAAATTTCTGCACTATTCAGTTCTATTTTAGTCTATAAAAATTTACTTATTGAAGATGATTCTAAATTCTTTTAAAGTCTTAATGTTTCCAAAGACAGAAGCAAGAGGAATTAGCACCCATTCTTGTTTCAATTTTAGTCTGTGTTTGTTAATAAGTATTTCCAACATTACTACGTTGATCTTACGATGTTAGAGTAAAAGAATAAGCATTACCTAGTCTATAACTTGATACTACTGAGGATCTTTTGACCCTTTAGAATTTTCCTATAGTCAAAGATATAGTCAGACAGTCTAATGTAAGATTTTTGGGAGCAAAATATTACTCTGTAAGGACAACATTGTAGAATCTGTTAGATCTCTTCGGATAATGAACAAAACTTATTTTGACGTTCGTTTTCTGTTGATTAGCGTGGAGATTAAGATAGCATCTAGTCGTTAAGAAAAGACTGGCAAAAGTTACATGTAGGGAATGTGGATTTTATGAATTCTTTGTGAGGAATTCGTCATAATTATAAAGATATTCGTAGATTGGGTCAGATAAATAAAAAATCTATTGATGAATTCTGAATGAGTAGAAAAGATAAATTCTGCTCAATTGATAACAACCAATCGTGCCAAAACATTGATACAAACATGCCGTATAAAGAGATATAAACAGTTACGAAAGATTTACTTATAAGGTTTCCCTTTCAAGAAAGCTGCAATTGTTTCCATAAATTTACCGTATAGCATTCCTGCTTCTTCTATATCTCCTTTTCGTAGCTTCTCATGAAGTGGTCTAAAGTATGATAAATAAAGTTCTGGCTCTTTATGGACAAACGACACAAAACTATTAAAGAATTCGCTACCATGAGGATCGACCCTTAATATACTCTTAAGTCTTGATTGGCTTTTTGTTCCCATGACACAATACGATACATTTGCGGGAATCTTATCAAATATATCTTTTGCTTTATTATCATAGAAGTGAAGAGTAACAGCTGGTACCATATCGGTGGGGATATTATATACAGAAGCTGTCCATTCATAGTAAAATGCCATTTCGCTAATAGAGGTTGTCTGATTAAAGCATGAAATGATATCATTCGGTTCTGGTAAGTTGAAATTCTTAAAAATTCCTGTCATATATAACTTTAGTGCCCTTGTATTCGATCGTAAGTGTTCTTTGTTTTGAAAAACTGCTTTGAGCATCTTTGCATATATCTGACCACCTGTATAAAACTTGACATTATATCTTAAGTTCATGAATTGATATAGATAGTTTCTCCAATTTGATAGCTGAGCCTGAAAATAGGGTGTTATCAAAAGAGGGACCTGTGGGAAATTATACTCTGGGTCTTCTGGATCAACAGTAAAATTAAGCACTTTCTTTATATTCTGGAAGTCTGTGCTCTCTGAGATACAAGCAAAGGTTACATTAAGATGTTGTTTAAAAGTCCTGATGTATTCACCTTGGATCTTGAGCTCAGTAAAATTTGCTATCTCAAGTGCCTCTTCATAAGTACCTAATTTGTACAAGATAGCAATGAAGACTGTTGCAGTCTTTTCATTAAAGCACATATGTAAATCAGTTCGGAATAATCCTAGCTCATTCATTAGCCCCATATAGAAATCATTGACGATTTTAATTGCGGGGGAGACGCCATAATCCCCATATCCACCAAACGATGTAAAAACAAAGAGAAATATCGTCAACACTAGTAGAAGTGGAGTTTTCATTTTTATTAGAGATATTATAGGTTTTCAATAAAGTTTAAACCTCAAGAGTTTCCAAATATTGCCAGCACAGATTCGAGAAATTCACTTGCTATTACTTCAAATGTCTCCTAGGCAAAATAACTCAAAGAAAAATAAGGTGTTAATGGAAATAATATTAACAAAGAAACAATTATGCAGTGCACAGAACATGGCAGGAGATATATATATTCATCTACTCCACTGTGGTTCTAATATTTTCCTCATTCCCTCTATGTTTCATTTATTATACAAAACATAACCACGCTAACAGATCTTTTTTAAATAAAAATTATTGACAATATGAAAAGTCGCATTTTCAATCTTGTCATTCTCGCTGCTATTCTATCACTTACCCTTTGTAATAATGACTGGGTTAATCTTGCACAACTTCCCCAGTTAAATGCCTTTGCCAAGAACTATACTTCAAATATTTTCTCTGGATATTTGACAGCAGGAACCGGAACAAGTTTTCATTACGTTTTCCTTGAGAGCCAAAGAACCCCAAAGTCAGATCCATTGATCCTTTGGCTCAATGGAGGGCCTGGCTGTTCAAGTCTTCTGGGATGGCTCTATGAACATGGACCTTTTATCTTCCCTGATGGTGAGACAAAGTTTCAGTATAATAATTACTCCTGGAACAAGATTGCTAATGTTTTGTACCTGGAATCCCCTGCCTGTGTTGGATTTTCCTCCTGCCCCAACCCCAACCAAACTTTTGATGACAATTCAGTCGCACAGGCAAATTTGAATGCTCTGTTGGCATTCTACGTCAAGTTCCCTAATTTCACTCGTAATGATTTCTATGTTGCAGGAGAAAGCTATGGAGGAATTTATGTCCCCTATTTGAGCTACTATATTGACCAATTTAATAAGAAAGCCCCTGCTACCCTTATTCCTCTCAAAGGATTTTTGGTTGGAAATGGAGTGACTCACTGGAAATATGATACAGCTGGTTCTATGCCAGACTTTTTGTACACTCGCGCTATTTATCCTCCATCAATGAGAAATAAAATCTTATACGAAACCTGTATCGATCCCTATTCAGATGAATGCAGTGAATTCCTTTTTGACTCCATCTATACCAGAAACCTGAATCACTATGACTTACTCAGATGGTGCTTTAACCAGACTGAAACTGCTCCTGATCCAAATGCTCCTGTGAAGGGATCAAACAACTATTTGAGATTCATGAGACAGGTCTTTCTCCAAAATAACGAAGGTGAAGAAACTGAACTGCCCGCTCATACCGGAGTTGTTGCTCCTTGTCTTGATGGATTGGGTGCATATATCTGGTTGAATCTTCCTGAAGTCAGAAAAGGCCTTCATATTTCTTCTACTATTAACTATAATTGGACTATGTGCTCAGAAATTAACTATAATGTTAATTATAATAATGGATCCTATTGGATCTATGAACAGCTTGTCCCACAAAATAAATATAAGATTTTGGTGTATAGTGGAGACACTGATGCCTCTGTTCCAATTCTTGGAACTCAAAAGTGGATTAAGTTGTTGACCACCTCAAAAAGCATCCCTACTGAAGTCCCCAAAAAGATTTGGACTATTCCTGGGCTTGCCGCCAGTGAAACTCAAACTGCTGGTTGGGTTACTTATTATCAGGGATTACAATTTGTCCAAGTTAAAGGAGTAGGACATATGGTTCCTCAATGGCAAAGAGAAGGTTCCTTCAAAATGCTGCAATATTATCTTCAGAACAAGATGCTGGATTAATATAAATTAATATTCGTAATTGATATTAGTTATGAATACTTGCTAGTTTCGTAAATAACAAGAAGCATAATTCGTAACTCAGAAAGCCTGAATCTTTGCACAGACGGCTTACATAAGGAAATTTTAATCTATTGAAAATCTATCCAATTTGATAATATTATTCTAAGCTGAATATAAGAGCGAAATTTAGCTAGAAAGACTTCATAGGCCTTCCCCAAAAAGAAGATTCAGAAAAGAAGGTGTCAGATGATTCCGCTGTGAAAAAAATGGTCGATTAAATTGTCCAGCCGATCGATGCATATGTTCTAGTTAATCATCCCAAACCTTACAAAATTCTGGGTTGTTTCATTGCATGTCATAATCAATCACCATATAACAAATTAGGATGAAAATTATTCGATAAAAATCTAAATAGATCATTCTATCAATTTCTAATGAAGACACTCCCCCTTCTTTTTGGAGAATTTCTGTAACTGGAACTCATAAATATTTGACCACATTACACAATGAATAATCAGTATATGTTCATGATGAGTAGTTATGCTCTTATGTGAGATGACTGCTAAGAATTTCTTTAATTAAATAGAATAGACGCTATTAGTGAACACTAAATTTAAGAAATGCACACGAGATTCATGATCTAGATGTGTATAAAAACCTATTCGAAATATAAATAAACAGTCAGTATTCTAATTTGCAGAAAGACTAAATCCCACCCTTGGCTTATCTATTCAAAGTTTCAAACGAATTAAATAAATTTTTGAGTGATTAAACATTTATAAATTATAAATAATTAGCTCTGAAGCATCATGCTGTACAGAATGCCAACTAAGACGGTGAATAATTTCGAGTCAGAGATCTTTTCTCATAAGAAGCCCATTTCAAGGAAATTGGCCTATTTATTTTTACTCATGACAGTGCTCTTACTGTTCATTGAGTATATTGTTGCTAGAAGGGATGACATTAATTGCCTGATTACATTACTTATTGTTGGAGGGGTCTCGGCGCTTTTATTCGTAGTAAGGAATATGATTGACAAGCTCTGGGATATTGTAATATTGCTCTGGGCACTAGCTTTATATGGATTTTCTCTGTATATGTCGAACAGGGAGAGAAATGAGAATAGTTCAGACAAGTCAGAAGATATCTTATATTTTAAGGGATATGGACATTCATTATTTCAAACTCTCACATTAGTGCACTTCTTTTACTTCAAATATGCCCTAGTTTTCAACTTTTCTGCAATGATCATGAAGATACCCCTCCTCCTTCGAGTGGAAACTGCTTACATGGTCAATGTTCTAATTTTAGACTTGTGCATTCTTTATACACTCTTTTTGCGAGAGATAAACGAAAATAACTTATTGAAAAAATTCGTGGCCTATAGGGAAGAATTCTTGAAGTTTAAGCATCTCCTGGCCGAATATCTGCCTGATAATCTGCTAGTTCTTAGCCAAAGCCTTGGAAAGGCCTTATTTTTTAATGATGCATACCAAAAAGCTTTTGATTTTGACCCTATCAATGACGATGCCATTGAAGGACTTGAAGCAATAATTATAGAAAGCCATCAGCTTGATAAAGAACCAAAGCTTCAGTCTTTTTCTATAATTTTTGAAGGAGATTGCGACCTTCGCATGTTATTGGAGAACATAGTGAAGGAAGATATTTTAGGTGAACACTTCCTAAGCTTCACAGGAGCTTTGGAAAAGAATGGAAATCGTCGAGTTTTCGACATTAAAGTTTTTTCCATCCTTTGGGATAGCGAAAAAGCTGTTGCAATCCTAATGAGTGAAACTACTCAAAAAGAAGCCATGATCGCCTTGAAAATTGCTGACATGAACAAGGACAAAGTTATAGCGACTGTCTCACATGAACTAAGAACCCCAGTTAATGCAATGCTAGGAACAGTTCAAATTATGGAAAAACAGATTCGCGACCCTCAGCTTCAAAGCAACCTCAAAATGTTCAAAAATAGTTCTCAGATTTTATTGAGCATTATTAATTCTATGCTGGATCTGCATAAAATCAGATCTAAAAAATTCAAGTTAAACATTTCTATGATCAATTTGAGGGACTTCTTGAACGAAATAAGGGCTCTTTTTGAACTTCAATGCAATCAGAAATCTTTATTCCTCAGACTAGACCTAGGTCCTAACCTCCCTGAGGTCATTAAAACTGACAAGAATAGGTTGTCTCAGATCCTGATTAATCTTATTGGAAATGCACTCAAGTTTACCTTGGAGGGTGGCATAACAATAGGAGTTAAAAATGATCCTGAGGACTCAGAGCTTCTAGTCTTTTCTGTTGCTGATACTGGGCTGGGAATCAAGGAGAAAGATCAAGCAAAATTATTTAAAATGTTTGGGAAACTGGAAGACCCTGAGAGTATAAACACAGAAGGAGTGGGTTTGGGACTTACGATTTCTAACAACTTGGTCAATATTCTGAATAAGAATAAAGCAGGCATTATGTTAAATAGCATTCCGAACAAAGGAAGCACGTTTACCTTCCAGATAGTTGCTGACCTAAAGAAATTTGAGAAATTAGAGACTCATAATTTCAATATGGATTCTGTACTTGAGGACAGTCTCCTTGTTGACCGCAAGATGCTGTTTTACACAGATGCTCAGAGTCCTGTAAAAAGTATGAAAGATGTTATAACCTCGACAAACATAAATGAGAATATGTCAGCTTCAAGAAAGAGATCTGGCTATCCTTCTATGCTGATAACTAGAGATGACTCTGTAAGGATGTTATCACCTAGAAATAGCACACTTCTCTGTTCAAGAAGGGCATCAGTTGGAGGACTCATTCTCATTGTAGATGACAATATATTTAATCTTCAGGTTGCTAAGCAGTTAGTCGAGGAACAAGGGTTCCAAGTGAAGACAGCCTATAATGGAGAGGAAGCAATCTCAGTCGCACTTAAGCATGAAAGCCAAGGGCAAAGGTTTAAAATGATCTTTATGGACTGCCAAATGCCTGTCATGGATGGCTTTGAAGCAACAAAGAAATTAAAAGAATTGATGAGGTCTGGGCAGATTGGTGAGTGCCCTATATTGGCGCTCTCAGCTAATGATGGAGAAGAGGATAAAATTAAATGTAAGGAAAGTGGAATGGATGAACATATTTCAAAACCATTGAGAGAGGATACTCTCAGGAGAATATTGTACAAGTATGCTTACTAAAGCTGTGGATATCTGATGTCCAGAACAAACTACTCTGTTTTTCCATATTAAATTCACTTGAGTTCACTTATTGTATCCTAATTACTGGTATTGTAAAACTAATATTAGTTTACCCAGTCAATAATGATACTACATATTTATTTGGTTTTTTTTTTTTTTTTTT
>Ga0065720_1019193_pt1 | contig 33223 bp, 20 predicted proteins | sample Thericmetagenome_FD_59107 | JGI IMG/M metagenome (GOLD analysis project Ga0065720, IMG submission 59107) | Thermophilic microbial communities from the Joint Bioenergy Institute, California, USA of rice/straw/compost enrichment - eDNA_2 v2... | ecosystem: Engineered > Solid waste > Grass >... | reverse complement strand
GGCAATTTCCGACAGGACGAGACGAACTACGTACTTTCCATAAACTCGGACGGCGTGGCCTTCCTGCAGGATCCGGACAGCGGATGCACGGTGAACGGCACCGTCTCCATCATCGACGCCGAGTACAACGCCTATCGCGTCGAGTACACCTATCAGAACTGCACGGGTATCGACGCCGTCCTCAACGGTCTGGAGTTCACGGGTCTCGCCACCTTGTACCCTGTCGAGGACCGCGAGCTGCTGATCCTGGCTGCGTCTTCGACGAGCGGCAGCACTCTGCTCTCCGCCGTCATGCTGTTCGAGCGCATGTAGCGCTCGCGCCCTACTGGGGCCACTGTTCGATTCGGACTTACTTACGTAAACGATGCCAAGTAGGTGACGGCATCGAGGCGGCACCGCTCATTGAGCGGCCCCCTCAACTCGAACATGCGAGGGCGTTTACGGAACTCGAACAGCCTGTACAGGCGAAACTGCCCCGGCGCCTCCTTAGGAGCTATCGTCAATTCTGGTGTACGAAGTCTGATCAGGCGGCGGCTCTGCTGATCTCTTGATCCTCGATTTTCTCGACACCATCGACGAAGCGCACGCCAGCGATGACCTTTGCCAGATACGCAAAGCCCTTCAATTTGCGGAAGCTCTGCTCGGCCGCGAGCGCCAGTTTGAACATCATCGCCAGCATCGTCGCACGCGTCACGCAGCCCTTGGCGCGATCGCTGCGATGGCGGATCGTCGCGAACGCCGACTCGATCGGATTCGTCGTGCGCAAGTGCACCCAGTGCTCGGCCGGAAAATCATAGAAAGCGAGCAGCGCCGCTCGGTCCTTCTGCAGACACTCGGTTGCCTTCGGATATTTCCCCTGGTAGGTCGCGATAAAGCGATCGAAGGCGAGCTCGGCTTGACGACGGGTCGCTGCCATCCAGATCTCGTGCAGGGCGCCCTTGGCTTTCTCCTGCATGCTCTTCGGAAGGTAGTTCATGACATTCGCAGCCTTGTGCTTCCAGCACCGCTGTGCCTGCACCTGCGGATAGATCTCCTCCAGCGCCGCCCAGAAGCCGAGCGCGCCATTGCCAACGGCCACCTTGGGTGGTGTTTCCACTCCGCGCGCTTTCAGCTTCAGCAGCACCTCGCGCCAGCTCTGGGCCGATTCACGCACGCCGTCCTCGATCGCCAGGAACCTCTTCTGTCCGCGCTCGTTCACACCCATCACCACCAGCGCACACAGCCGCTCATGCTCGCCTCGCAGTCCGCTGTAGATGCCATCCACCCACCAATACACCCAGCGCTCGCCATCCAGCCGCCGCTCGCTCCAGCCCCGATAGTCCTCTTGCCACTGCTGCTTCAGCCGACTCACTACCGGCGCTGACAAGCCGCGCGCTTCCTCCCCCACCAATACCGACAGCGCCTCCTGCATCTCTCCGGTCGATATCCCGCGCAAGTACAGCCACGGCAGCGCCGCCTCGACACTCTTCGCCTTGCGCACGTACGGCGGCACCAGGCTCGAGCGAAACACCACCGGCTCCTCCGTGCGGCTCCTCACCTTCGGCACCCGCACCGCTACCGGCCCAATCCCGGTCAGCACCTCGCGCTCGGGCAAATAGCCGTTGCGCACCACCGCGGCCCGACCGTGCTCATCGCGCCTCCCGGCGTGTGGCGCCAGAAACTCAGCCAGCTCCGCTTCCACGGCCTGCTTCAACAGCTGTTGCGCGCCTTCACGCAGCAGCTCGGTCATGTAGCGGTCAAGGCCCTACTGGGCACTCGGTTGCAGTAAATCGTCCTTCTCAGGCTGCGCATTGCGCAGTGGCCGCGTAGTACTTGCGCCGCCGCTGGGCAGGCGAGATATAGCCGTGGCGCTGGATCATCCAGCGTTCGTTGTACAGCTCGGCCCACTCCAGGAGTGCGTGCCGCAGTTCCTCGACGGTATCGAAGGTCTTCACCCAGAGCAGCTGTTCCTTGAGCGTGCGGATGGCGCGCTCGACGCAGCCGTTGCCCTCCGGCGCACGCACGAATGCCGGACTGGACTTGATCCCGAGGAACTCGATCTCCTGCTGGAAATGAACGCTCATGTACTGCGAGCCATGATCGTGGCGCAGCTCCAGACCCGCAGCGACGTTCTTGCAGATCGCTCCAAAGCAACGACGCACGGCCTGGCGAATCGGCTCCAGCGCCTCCCACCGCGAAGCGCGTTTGGCAGCGTGGATGCCGAGGATCTCCGCGGTGTGATGGTCCACGGTGAGCATCACGCTGACGTTGCCGTCCTTCGCGGTCCACGTTCCCGTCAGATCTGTTCCCCAGCGCATATCCGGCGCCGGCGGGATGATCGTTCCATCGTGGGACCTCGGGCCTTTCGGTGCACCGAGGTTCATTGGAGCTCGAAGGTTGTGTTCCCGCATGAGCCGCAGCACTCGGCCGGGGCTGGTGCGAACGCCGCCAAAGCGCAGCTTCGCCCACACCTTGCGATAGCCCTCGCCCAGGAATGGCGATTCGGCCAGCACCCGGCGGATGTGAACGACGAGTTCCTCGTCATCCAGCCACCGCTTATTGCTCCGACGTGTACGCGTCGGAGCAGCAAGCTCGCAAACTTCTGCCTGGCGGGCAAAGTACACGCTTGAGCGCGCCACGCCCATCAGTGCGCATACCCGGCTCAGCGGCACCACGCGATTGAGGGAAACCGACACGCCGCGCCTCACTTCGTCGATTTCCCAAACGCCAAAGGGCCGTGCTTCCTTTCATAGGCGCGGTTGATCTCCTTCGAGATCTCCAGGTTCAACGCCGTTTCGGCCAGCGCCTTCTGCAGCTGATTGATCTTCTCGTCCCGGGCATCAGTCTCGCGGCTCTTCAGGCCCGCCAGCCCGTTCGCAAGGAACACCTCTCGCCAGCAGGACAGCGTCGCCGCGTTCACCTTCAGCTCGCGCGAGAGCGTATCCAGATCCTCACCCTTCAGCAGACGCAGTACCGCGTCCATCTTCTTCTTCGAGGACCAACGGCCTCGTTCGTCAGCGCTCGTCTCGTTCTTCCTTCGCATGGGACACCCTTTCGGCCAACAATTTGGCCCAAATGCGTGTGCAGCAAAAGCCTATACCGGGGGACTCGCCTGCACCCTGTGTCTGCTGTTCACGATCGTTTGGGTCGCGCTCTTCATCTACGTGCCCCTGCATCTGCAGATGCTGCAGGCGCGCGGCGCTCTGGATGCGGGCATGACGATGCTCGGCCTGATGGTACCCGGGCTCGTCATGCCGCTCTTCTCCAGCCGAATGGCCGTCCGCTGGCGCATGAGCTTCGTGCTGTGCGGCGGATTTATTTTCATGGCCGCGGGGCTGCTCGCGTTGCTCGCCGGCTGGTCCGGCAATCACATACGCACGCTGGACATGCGCGCGATGGAAATGCTCGGCCTCGTGGCATGCGGCGCCGGCGTCGGCACACTGTATGGGCTGGTGGACTACCTGGCGCTGACCGCGCTGCCGCCGCATCGGTCCGGCGTGGCATCGGGCGCGTTCAATCTGGTCCGGCTCGCCGGTGATGCGCTCGGCGCCATCATTCCGGGGGCGATTCTTCTGCAGACCGTGCAGGATGCCCTAGCCCCGCACATTCCGGGCGAGGCCCCGCGAGCCGTGACCGGCGCGATAGCCGCCGGCCATTTCACCGCCGTCGAGCGCCTCGATGTGCAGCCGGCCGCGCTCTCGCACCTGAGCCAAGTTGCCGAGCTCGCCTTCGCCCACGGCATGAGCTGCGCACTGGGGGTTCTCTGCGCCCTGGCCACCGTCGGCGCCGTCGCGGGCCTTGCAGGATCGGATAGACTTCCGCGCCCATCGGACCCGCCACGACCCCGGCATGGGGCATAAGCTTGCGGGACAAGGGATTCCTCGCAGACTTCAGCTGGAGATTCGCCATGAGCGATGCATTCCCCCGCCGCACACCGAGCCGCGATGGGCTCACGGTTTCCGCGATCGGTCTCGGCCTTGCTGCCGAGCTTGGCGACCAGCGCCGCCGCGGACGTTTAGGTTCGTGGTGTTCCAACTGCAGATCGTGTGCGCGCTCGCCGCGGAGGTCGATCGTACGACCTAGCCAAACGCCCACTCCTGCGACAGCACTTCCGCCTGCTCGAGCACGAGCTGTGTCGCCTTCTCCTGCTTGTCGGGCGGGTAGCCGTACTTGCGCAGGATGCGTTTGACGAGCACGCGGAGCTGCGCGCGGACGTTCTCGCGCATCGTCCAGTCGATCGTGACGTTGTTGCGTACGGTTTTCACGAGTTCCCGTGCAATCGTGCGTAGCGTTTCATCGCCCAGCACCTTGACCGCGCTGTCGTTCACTTCCAGCGCGTCGTAGAACGCCAGCTCGTCCTCTGTGAGGCCGAGTGCCTCGCCGCGAGCGTTTGCTTCGCGCATTTCCTTGGCGAGGGCGATCAGCTCCTCGATCACCTGGGCGGCTTCGATGGCGCGGTTCTGATAACGGCGAATCGACTGCTCCAGCATCTCGGCAAAGGAGCGCGCCTGGACGATGTTCTTTCTTCGACGAAGTCGCAGCTCCCCCTTCAGCAGCTTCTGCAGCAGCTCCACCGCCAGATTCCGGTACGGCATCCCACGCACTTCGGCAAGGAACTCGTCGGAGAGGATCGAGATGTTCGGCTTCTCGAGGCCGGCGGCAGCGAAGATGTCCACCACACCTTCCGGCGCGATCGCGCGGGAAATGATCTGCCGCACGGCATGATCGAGCACCTCATCGGGGCGCGAGTCGCCCGGTGCACCTTTGGCCAGCACCGCCTGAACGGCCTGGAAGAAGGCGACGTCGTCGCGAATGCGCAGCGCCTCTTCATGCGGCACGGCAAGCGCAAAGGCTTGCGACAGCTCCCGCACGGCGCGTATGCAGCGGTTCTTCCCATCCTCCTGCGCCAGAACATGCTCCTGTGCGGCGGGAAGCAGTTTCAGCCGCTCCTGCGGCGTGCAGCTCGTCCACTTCGAGCGGTCGAAGCCGTGGAAGAGCCCGCAGCAGACCTCGTACTTCTCCCGCATCAGGGCCACGGCTTCTTCCTGGTTCAGCGCCGTCCGCCCCGTACCGCCGCTTTCCGTATACGTGGCAAGCGCCGCCTTCAGTTCATGCGCCAAGCCGAGGTAGTCGACCACCAACCCGCCCGGCTTGTCCTTGAATACCCGGTTGACGCGAGCGATTGCCTGCATGAGCCCGTGGCCGCGCATAGGCTTGTCGACGTACATTGTATGAAGACTCGGCGCGTCGAAGCCCGTGAGCCACATGTCGCGCACGATCACCAGTCGGAACGGGTCCTTCGGGTCACGGAAGCGGTTGGCCAGCGCTTCGCGTCGCGCCTTGTTGCGGATGTGCGCCTGCCAGTCCGGAGGGTCTAAGGCGGAGCCGGTCATCACCACCTTGATGGCGCCGCCGGCATCGTCGTCGTCGTGCCACGAAGGCCGGAGCTTCACGATCTCGCGGTACAGATCCACGCAGATCCGACGGCTCATGCACACCACCATGCCCTTGCCCTCCATCGCCTCGCAACGCATTTCGTAATGCTCCACGATGTCCCGGGCGATGAGCTTCGGGCGCTGCTCGCTGCCGACCAGGGTTTCGAGCTGGGCCCACTTGGTCTTCAGCTTCTCCCTTCGCTCGACTCCCTCGTCCTCGGTAGCCTGCTCGAAGTGCGGGTCGATCTCCGGCCTGTCCGCCTTGTCGAGCTCATGGGGCGACCACTTCCTGGGCGCTCAAGCACGGTCAATGACCCTCACGTCGATGAGCGCCTGCAAGTGCTCGGTAAGAGTCTTCGGAACCGAGCCTCCGTTTATGAGGACGCCGGCCTCCATGTTCTTCTCAAGGGCATGGCCAGTGAGGTTCGCACTCGTGATGAAGGCACGTGTGCTGTCCACCACCGCGACCTTCGCGTGAACCTTGCCGTCGACGAAAGGTTCGGGTTTCGCCTTCCACGTGAAAAGCTCCGCCGCCGGAACACGTGAGCGCATCATGGCCACTGGGTCATAGTTCGACGCACCACCGTGGCTCGTCCAGGCCTCGAGCAAGATGCGGAGGCGAACGCCGCGGTCTGCAGCGTCATTCAATGCAGCAACGATGCTAGGCACGTCGTAGACGACAAAGCTTACGAGGAAAAGGTCCTTGGTCGCGCTGGCGATCAGGTCGATCAACACCTGCTCGGTCCGGCGCGTGGGCACGAAGGGCGTCGTCGGACCGGTCCACACCAACTCGACACTCAGCTCGCGATCGGCTCGCACGCGCGCTTCCGAGACACCGAGAAGCATGCCCGCGACCTCGTCGCCGCTGGCCTTCAGCGGCGCCCACGCAGCCAACAGGCGCCGCACCGCTGCGCGTGCGGCGGGCGTGTCGGCGAGCGTGTTTGCGTGTGGCGCCGCCTCGGGATTCGCGAGCCCACGCAGGGACGAGGCGATGGCGCGCACCTTCGTCGGAGAAACCAGAGCTGCGAGGTCTACGACCGCATCGAGCAGCGCCTGCATCACATCCCCCCGAAGAAGGCCGCATCACTGACTTGCAGCGTCGGAATGACGAGCGCGCGATCGAGATAGCGGTTGCTGCACTCACACGAAGTCTCCGAGACGAACGAGCACGCGTGGCACGAGGCTGCGTGCAGCGACGAGTCGGTCCTCGGGTTGTGCTCGGCACAGAGCGGGTCGGACGCGCAGACCTTCGCGCGGTCGAGAGCCTGCCGCAACAAGCGGCCGAGATTCTCGGGCCTGCCGAGATCGACGAGTCCGCCGAGCGTGCCGTCGGAGTCCGCCGCCGCCGTGTAGATCAAGATGCCCGCCTGTGACTTGCCCTGCGCAGTGTCCGCGTAAACGCGCTCGCGAATGCTCGCTGCGTTGTACCCGCAGTCGAGCGCGAGCTCACGGATGAGCAAGTGTGCGATAGTGTGGAGCAGAACGAACCGCATGCCCGGGAAGCCTGGATCGGGATCGAGCCCACGGTGCGCCCGCCATCCTCGATGGCCCCTACGCAACTCTGCTTCCTGTCTCCATACACCCGGCCTCATCGCCCAATCGGCGAGCGCTTCCTCGGAGAACTGAAGGAAGATACCTTCGCCGTGGACCTGCGTAGCCGGCACCCAGCTGGGTGCCGTGCGCCCAATGGGTGCGCGCGGCGCTCGCTCCGTGCTGCCCCCCTCGCTCGGCGACTCGACGCGCGTGAAGCCGACGAGCGCGTTCACCTCACGGAGCCGCTCGAGGAGCAGCACACGCGAGAGGTGCTTTTCGAACCCCTTGGGTACGTTCGCTTCCTTGCTCATGAAGTGCGGATAATCGGTGGGTGGCGTCGGCGACGTGAGTACGTCCCACTCCGGCCCCTTCAGGTCGAGGTCTTCGTCACCAATGGAGCCGCCGCGATGTGCCTGAATCGCTTCCCACACCTGCTCGCCGGTGAAGGCTTCGATGCCAGGAAGCTGCGCTAACTTCTTCAGGGTCTTCACGGTGGCTGCTGCCTCGACGGCGCTCTCGACGTCCTCGAAAAAGATCCAGCCATCGGCGACGAGCTGCGCGAGCGGGTTCCCCTTCTGCGGGATGGCGAGCACCGAAAGCGTCACCGGGAACCAGCCGTTCGTTGCGCCGAGCAGTATGGTGCGCGGATCTTCGGCGCAGTCGTCGTCAAACTTGTCGAGGTGCGGGTGTCGCCCGCGACACGCCGGAAGGTTGTCTTTGCCGACCTGCCCGAAGGCCTGCGCCATGCTCTTCGCGGCGCCGCACGAATCGCAACGCACCCACAGGTTCTCAGTTTGGAGTGACGCGCCACTCTCGAAGAAGCGTAGCGTGCCCCTGCAGTCGCTCGAGCCACCGTGAACGAACCAGTGCCACGGGAAGTCGTCGAGGTGCCCCGCGCGGCAAGCGAGGAGGAAGCGTGAGGGCACCGCATCGGCGTCGCGGGGTGGCTGATCGCCGCGCGAGCCAGTGCAGCCTTTGTGGACGAAGCACGTTCGGTCTGGTCGAAAGCGGTTCACCTTCAGCTCGAAAAGCCCAGCATCGAATTGCGAGAGCAGCCCGCACTTCACGCAGCGCATCCATCGCGGGAACGGCTTCACCGGAACGCCGACGAGCGCCTCGGCCGAGAACGGATCGACGTCGCTGTCTGCCAGCGGTGGCATGCGCAGCGACGTGACTTGGTCGCCGAGCAGGCGACGCACGTTTGCCAAGAGCCGCGCCTCCTGGATCGGTTGGCAGCGCGCGACCTCCCAACGGTCGATTCCCATCGTTACAACCGAGAGGTTCGGAAGATCGATCAGAGCGCCGGGCCCGTAGGTCCACAGAAGCTGGCTCGGGCGAACCTGACCCACTCTGGTCCTACTCATGGCAAATCCTCCAGATCCGCCGCATCTTCTTCGGGCATCGGCCGCGCACGCCAGACCGAATCTCGGTTCGAGCGACTGTCCTCCAAGACGAGGTTCACCCCGGGCTCGACCTCACGCATCGACATTGGGACGGTCCACGTCGACCACGGCTCGATGCCAGGCGCTTTCAAGAGGGGATAGGCTGTCGGGCCTGCGCCGTACTTCTGGTAGACGAGCATGCGTCCAGGCACCGCGGCTTCCTTTGCCCATTCGTCGGCACGGCTCTTTAGCTCGGCGCCGGCGAGGTTCTTCTTCGCCGAGTCCTCGGTGACCTCCCAAGTGCGTTCGATGATCGAGTCGATGGTTGCGATCACCTCCGGTTGACTTGGGCTCTTCAGCGCGTTCGCGCCGGAGTTGGGCGCAAAGGGCTCGTATCCGTTCCGCATAACGGCGATCATCGTGCCAGTCAGTCCGCGGTCCATGGCCCGCGGCGAGAACGGCGTGACCGACTGCGCCTCGACGTGTTGGTAGAATGTCGCGTGGTAGTGCTCGAAGGTCTCATAGTGCGAGAGATCGCGAGGCCGTGCCCAGGTGAGCACCGTCGCGACGAGTCCGGGGAATGCGCGGCCCACGCGGCTCGTCGCTTGGATGTACTCTGCAGTACCCTTGGGCTGCCCGTTCACCACCATGACCCCGAGGCGGTTCACATCGACGCCGACGGAAAGCATGTTCGTGGCAAGCACCACGTCGATAGGGTGAGGCGCACCGGGCGCGACCTGGGCCACGAACTTGCCCTTCGTGGGATCGAACACGCCGTCGAACTGGATCTCGAGTTCGTCGAGGTACTTTGGGATCTCCGCACTGGACACGCGCGACGTCAACTCGACGACCTTGTCCGGATCCCGCTGAGCGAGGCCCGGGCGCGGAGTCTTGCCCATGCAAACTCGGAACGAACGATACCGAACGTCGTCTTCCGCGAGTCGCCTCATGCCGCCTAGCTCGCGCAGCGAGTTGAAATAGCCGACCAGCGTCATATACGGGTCGGCGACTTTGCCGAAGACATCGAAGAGTTCCTGCGCCGCCGTGAGGAACGCGGTGTACGTGCGGATGAGAACCGCCGGCCGTGAACTGCCCGGTGAGCAGATCCCCATGTAGCGGCGCCCCGGCTTGCACTCGATCGGGCGCTGCACCGAGAAGAAATCGTCTTCGACGTCGAGCGCCTTAGATGGGAAGATCGCTAGGCGTCGCATGAAGACGTTGCGCACCTGATCGCTCGCGCGTCGCACCGTCGCCGTCGACGCGACGACCTTCGGGCGCACCTTCGTCGTGCCGATTTTCCACGAGCAGAGCTCCTCGACGGCGGTTTCGTACAGCCCGACCATGGTGCCGAGAGGCCCACTGATGAGGTGGAACTCGTCCTGGATGATGAGGTCCGGTGGGCGCACGCCTCGCACCGCTTTGACCTTCGCGGCCGGGTGAGGCTGCCGCGCCCTGTGGCCGCCGCCGCAGTCGTGGCCAGGCCAGAGCAGCCCGTGGCGTTCGCACTCCTCACGTACGTTGCCGAACAACGTCCGCACCTCAGGGCGCCACGCAAGCATCGCGAATTTGTCGACTGTGGCGATCATCATCGTCGGAGGTCGGTGGTAGATCTCCTCGTCGACGAGCTTCACCGGCAGCCCGGGGTGCGCGTTGCCGCTCGACTTCGCCTTGCTGAACTCGCACTGCGAAAGCTTGTCGCCGCAGTAGATGGCCGTGCGTCCCGAGATCCTGTCGACCTCGATATCACGCCCCGGATGGATCTCGGCGCCGCACCACGGGCAACTCGTCAGCTGCGCGGGGGACGCGAAGCCGCCGCGGCTGCGGTCGTTGTCGCGAATCGCTTCGATCGCCTGATGCGACTCTTCCGTCGTCCCGGGCGTCACCTTGTTGCCAACCCAGAGGCCGAGCGTGAACGGCTCCGAGCCCCACTTGGCGACATCGACCCAACGGATCGTCTCCATTGCGCAGATCAGTGTCGCGGCGCGCTGGAACTGCTGCAGCGTCAAGAGGCGAAGCGTATACCGCATGATTACGGCGAGACCGCGTTCGCCATCGAGGTCCCCGACGACACCCTGCAGACGGCGGATACCCATCGCGAAGGCGGCAACGCCCAAGTAGGCTTCGGTCTTGCCACCGCCCGTCGGAAACCAGAGCAGGTCCGCGAAGGCCTCGGCAGGGTTCGTGCGATCGGGATGTGTCGGATCGGCTAGCGATGGGATCGAGAGCAGCAGGAACGCCAGCTGGAACGGGCGCCACGAGCGGTTCTCTCGAACATCGAGCGACTCGATGGTCACCTCCTTGCCGCGTCGACGCTCACGTGCGTAGATGCTTCGGACGCGCTGGAGTGCCATCACGCGGTTGGCGAAGCGGAACGCCTCGAGCGCCTTCGGATCGTTAAGCAGCACCTTCATACCCGCGCGCAGGCGTTCGAGGGTGTTCGCGCAGCGGGCAAGAGCTTCTTGTGCTGGGGCGTCGTAGCCTTTGATCTCGGTGCCAACACGGGCACGCTGGTCGTCGATCCACGCAGCGTAGTCCTCGACGAGCGTTTCCAACGCCTCTCCAAGCTCGGCTTTGTCGAGGTCGGCCAGCCTCTGCATGTCGAGCCAGCCGCGCTCGACCATCTCCTTCATCGCCGGACGGTCACTGGGATCGAGCCCAGGCGCCTCGGCAACTGGTACTTCGAAGCTCGGGATGACCTCCGTTCGGACTTCGATGGCGCGCGTCGGATCGTCATGGGCCGTCTCTGCGTGGACGGCCACTCCGTGCCCCACGGCGAACTCCACCCGGCGCCGATATATCAGCGCGAGGTGGTCACGCTCGGGATCATCCACCACCGAGTCGTTGCTCGGGCGGCGCAGGAACACGGGCGCCCCGTTCGCTTCGCCACCACCCCTCACGCGCAGCTCGGGCTGGAAGATCCAGGCGATGTCGCGGTTCGTCTCGGGCTCGCGCTGGTCGTTGACCAGGAACAGCGTGACGAGGCGTTCGCCCTTTGCGTTGGTGCGCACGGCACCCTGGATGCGGACCTCGTCTTGCTCCGGGTCGGGTGCGATAGGCTTGATGGGACCGTCCGCTAGCATGATCGTCACCCGCCCGCCGCGTGGGGTGCGGCGCCAGACCTTTACCTTCGTCTCATGGACCTCGCCGGTCTGGCGGTTCTTGCTCGACCGCGTGTATTCGTGCTCGTCATTCGGGACGCGGCTGTAGCTACCCCAGCGTGCGGTGACGTCGAGCGTCTCCACGCCTGGGCCGACGCAGAACGTGAGGCCGAGGCTCGACGGGACGAGCGACTGATTGTTGGTCGTGTCGATCTCGTCGAGCGGGTCGTCATCGGGGTCGACGCGACCACTCGCGCGATTGAACTCGGCGCCCGGCTCGTGGAGCGGGGCCTCGTTTTCCTGCGCCGAGTCGTCTTCCTCGTCCGCCGCTGCAGCGGGCTCGACCTCGCTCGTCCTCGTCGCATCAACTGGAGTACGCGGCGCGAGCTTTCCCACGAGGTAGCGGTCGCGAACGCTCATGTCGATGACCAGCTCCTCCGGACCGTTCGCGGGCCCGAGCAAGTCGTCGCGCACCGCCAGTTCCAGGAGATCGCGTACGTACGCGGCGTCTTGGATGAGAGGAACGTCGTCGAGCGCGGATACGCCGTCCCGCGCGAGCACTGCCGAGAGGTCTTCGGGTCGCAGTCGGGTGATGCGCCCGGGAGGCAGCGTCAGTCCGAGGTCCGTGAGCGAGCCCGCCTTCGCTACCTTGTGGAGCTTGTCGAAGTAGACCGTGGACCCTTCGACGTCGACCCGGACGCGGAGGATGCGCCCCACGCGCTTCATCGTTCCAATCTCATCGACCACGATCACCCAGTGGCCTGGGCAGACTTCGCCGCCGATTCGATCACCGTCGATCCGAGCCACGAACGGGCCGAGTGGCATCGTCTCCTTGGCGAGCCATGCCTCTACGATCGGTGCGGTAGTCGTCGTCATGCCGTTGCTCCCCCCTACAGCTCTACCCGCGAGAAGTGGGGGTAGATCCGGTAAAACTTTTGGAACGTCTCGAACGGGTCCTCGCCCATTTCGGACTTCGGCAGTTTGAACCCCATCATGTTCTCTGCGTTGGCGTTCGACTCCATCGTGAGCCGTTCAAGTGTCGACAGCGCTGGCAGATCGATGCGATGTGGTGCGTCAGTGGTGGCGTAGAACTCCCAGCTCTTCACGAGATCCTCGATGGACGTGTCGTCTTTCGGGGCGACTATCAACGTGGCGGTAATCATTGCCTGCCCGTCGGCATAGTGTGTGGCGAGCGCCCAGACTATGCGGCGGTCGCGGAAGCTGAGCACCTCGTTGTCGACGGCCAACTTTAGCGCGCGCAGGAGGCAGGGTCCGTATTTCTTGAAGGTCATGTCATCGGGGGTGACGTCGCTCGGACACAGGCTGGCCAGACGTCCCTTGAAACGCACAAGACGCCACTCTTGGAGCGTGGGGTTCCTGCCGCGATTCTCGGATGCCTCGCCTTCAAGCTCGACGGACAGCTCCTCGGGGTCGGGACTCCCAAGGCACGCGGGGTTCGCGTTGAGCGTCACGCGGAGGACACTGCCGATTGGCACAGTGCCGATGGTTCGCGAGAAGCGCTCGATCTGCGCAGTAATGCCCTTGGGGTCGGTGTAATCGAACCAGATGATCACGGGCGTCTCGAAGTCGGTCTCGTCGAGGAAGTCCTCAAGGCTCTTGTGAACGCAGTCGATGGATGCGATCGGGCGGTTGAAGAGCTGGCGTTTGTGGACCTGCTCCTCGACCTCAACACACGTCATCCTGCGGATGCCGAGGCGCGCATGGACCAAGCGGAAGTCATCCAGGAACGGACCGCCGAGCCCGACGTAGTGATACTTCTCAAGCTCGAGCTTCGGCGCCAGCCGCACCAGTAGGGACAAGAACAGCTCACGGTCCACAGCCTTGTTCGGCCGCAGCCTGTATGGCAATGAAGAGCCACGACCCATAGTGTCACCCAGCGATCTTCTTGGCCCTTGCGAGCGCCAGGTCGAAACACTTCGATCCGACGACGCTGGCGGCAGCGTTCTCATCCTCAAGAAGCACCTTGCCGACGAGACGGATCTCTTCGAGGGGCTTCGTGAAGCTGATTCTGCGGTCCGACGGCCTCCTGTTCGGCGGCTCGGGCAGTACCTTGTTCTTCTTCGGATTGAACTCAAAGCCTCCGTCCTCGAACTTCTTTGCGGTTCTGCGCTCCGCTACCGCCTTGATCGCCTCGCTGAGCGGCATGGGACGCGCATCCTCCCAGTGGCGCGCCTGCTCCTGCTCGGCCTCCGCCTGGTTCTTCCACTGGTTCGTGTAGTCGATCCAGACCCGCATTCCCTCCTTCATCTTGGGGTAGGACTCAAGCCACACGTTCGAAGACGTGTCGAGGGCGCGCTTGGTCGTGGTGACCGGCAGCTTTTCGGCCTCCTTCGATCGGAACTCGATGATGCCGGTGATGATGGCAAACTGCGGGTGGTAGAGAGGAATGCCGTCGCCCCAGCCCGTGAGGCGCGTCTTATCGCCGACGATGACCGCGCGGTCATTACAGAACACCGTCCAACCGGCAGTCGGCGACGAACGATCACGCTCCAACCCGAAGTCCTCGTCGTCATCACCCCAGAGGCTTCGATTGCGGTTTCTACCGACTACGATCGAGACAAGGACACCATCGATCGTCTTGCGAAACACGTAGGGCGCTGGTCCGTTTTCGCGCTGCGAGACAAGGACCTCGACATGAACCGGCTCCACCTTCTTTCCGTTGAGTTCTATTGTCAGCCCCCACTGTAGGAACATTGTGAAGTGCTCAGAGATGGCCTTGCGTACCTTGTCGACGAAGGCATCGTTCTCGAAGTGGCGAGCGACCCCCTCATATAGCTCCTTGACGATGATCGTGGTGCCGGGCTCCGCAAGCCTCTCGCTCGCCTCGTTCGGTTCGTTGATGGGCAATGGATCCCAGTTCTTCGCTTCGAGCCACTCAGACGTGATCGGGACTTCGAAACTATCGTCACCGTATCGCGTTCGGACGAGCGACTCCTTCCCCATTTTGAAAATTGCGCGCTTCATGCCGATGCCGTACATGCCGATCGTCTCGGTGCCCGAATCGCGGTCGTCATCGGGCTCACGACCCATCTTGAAGGCGTAGTTGATGGCGACATCGCGTGGGATTCCCCCGCAGTTATCTTCGATGGAGAACATGTCTTTCGCCAACTTGATCCGAACGAAGTGCCGGCTGTAGTCGACCTTGTTGCCGTCGGCGACACGCATCGCGCCGTCGAGGCAGTTGTCGATAAGGTCAAGGATGGCATCTTCGAGGCTGATGTCGCGGGTCAGCATCGACACGAAGAACCGTTTGGTCGGACTCGCTTGCGCTTTGTCTTTACTTAGCTTCATCGGTCGGTCCTCCGTTTATTGGCCTCCTTCCCAGATGCAGCGGTTTTGATTATTGATTTCGTCGGCGCAGACGCATCGATGAGCGCAAGCGTTTCTTGGCCGACGCGCGTCGCCTTCGCACGGCCTCTCGACGCGCGCGGCTGCGGGGGAGGCGCAGATGCCTGCTCATTCTGGTAGCGCTGGTGATTCAATTCGGCGAGTCGACGAAGCACTTCGAGACGCGCGGTCTCGCTGATCGTGAAGCGCACACGGTCGTTCTCGGGAAGGAACGACACGCTGTGGAAGTCGTGCCTGAGGTCGAGATCGGTCCAGCCGTAGGCGCGCGCCACTGCGAGATCGACCTCACGGTGAAGTGCGCGTAGCGCCACGAGTTCAGGGGCTTGGTCCGCGGGGTCATGGAACCGGTTATAGAGATCGGTCAGGCCGAGTCGAAGGGAGCCACACACCTTCCGGCGTTGGAGCTCATATTCGGCACCAACGTATTGGAGATCAGAGCTGGAGAGATCGCATAGAGGGAGCGTCTCGAAGGCGTCGCTCGGCGAGTAGTTCAGCCGCGTTTCCAAGGACGACGAATTCTTGCGCGCCCATGCATCATTGATCGATGACGTTAGAAGAGCGAAGGTGGCCATCGAGTCGCTTGCAAACACTGCAAGCTTATGCGCGTAGACCCAGCCTGAATCCACAGCAGCAAAGACGAGATACTTCGAAACCAACGAACACGTCAGCACCCGTTGCAGCTTTACGGACGGGTTCCAGCCCTTCGGGTGGCGCTCGAAGGCGTGGCCACGCCCGATGGCATGGTAAAGCGCGGGCGCCTTCGCTCCGAACTGCCACCACCGTTCGCGACGTTCACGCAGATTGTTCTTGGCCCTCTCCGGCTTAACGAGTTCTTCAAGTCGTTGCCACGGGAGCCGATAGAGTCGTGCGCGCTCTTCGGGCCAGTCCCAAAAGTTGATTACCCATCGACTGGGCCGTTGCTCTGGATCCGAGTTGAGATCCTCTCCGTTCAAGTACGGGAAGATGACTTCGGAGTTTCTTGGATCGGCGTCGAGCATCCGCTGGGCCTCTTCGGGAGTCAAAATGAAGCCCTTGCCGAGCACGATTGACCCTTGGAAAGCGAGGCCTTCGTTGGCCTTCAGTCGCTTCGGGCTCCATTCCTCACGATCAGACAGAAAGGCCGATATGAAGGGGACCGGTTGCCCGAGCAGCGAGCGCTCCCCTCGCCACTCGCCCTTGTGGACATGGACTCGGCTGGTGACTACCGCCGCCTTGCCGGGCCAGGGTTCGTTGGGGTAAGCCGCATAAATGACGGCACCCGAACGGACCATGGCTTCCAGCCCGACTTGGCGTGTGTCGCCCTCCGCAATGGTGTTGACCGCGAGCAGGCCGAAACCACCGCCTTCGCGCAGGAGCTTCCACCCCCGCAGGAAGAAGTAGGCGGCCAGATCGGCCGAGCCGCGACGTCCCTCGGCGACGTGCTCGACCAGCCAATCGCGGTAGGCGGTACCTACGACACCGGTGATGCGCTGCCCGCCGAGGAACGGCGGGTTGCCGACAATCGCGTCGAAGTCCGGCGCAGTGCCGTGGAAAACGTCTGGAAACTCGAGCGGCCAGTGAAACGGGCGACGCGGACGGCCGTTAGGCGAGTCTTTCGCGAGATCTCGGGCCGCGCGCTTCGCCAGGTTCTCTGTGACGCCCGGCTCTCCCTTTACGACTCGGTCGGCATCGACCCCTAGCGCAAAAATGTGCGTCTCGACCTCGTCAGCGTCGGCCGCAAACATGACACCGATGAAAGCGTCCGCGACCAAGTGGGCGGCCTCGAGTTTCTTGCGGGCGTCGGCGTCGAGAGTAACCATTGCTTCGACGTCGCGGATGTCGCGGATGGGTATTTCGCGCAGGCGTAAGCGCAGTTCGATGGCGTCGCGCACGGCCTGCTCGATACTCTTGCCGAACAGTCGTAGCTGGCCTTGGCCCGTGGGACTCATCGAAAGCCGCGTGAGCTGATCCAGCCGGTGGATGCCGAGGAGGCTGTCGCCGCAGCGGAGATTGTGGTCCAAGAACCCGAAAGGACGGCCTTTCGAGAGCGTGACGAGCCACAGGGAGAGCTTCGCCAACTCGACGGCGAGCGGGTTCAGGTCGACGCCGTAGAGGCAGCGTTCGGCCACGATGCGGCGTGCATGCTCGGTGCGCACCTCCACGTCGGCTGGCATCGTCTCGACGCTACTGTGCGGCTCGTGCACCTGCCCCGTGAAGTCGACGACGCGGCCGGCTGCCTCCTCAATGGCCCATGACTCGACAAGGCGCGCGCTCAGGAAGCGGCACGCTTGCACTAGGAACGCGCCCGAGCCCATCGCGGGGTCGCAGACCTTGAGGTCGAGGAGCTGATCGGGCGTCTTCAGCTTCCACTCGGCGCGCGGCGCACCCTGCGCGGGGCCGTCGTAGACGAGCGGTGTCAGGGTTTCCTCGACGATGCGTTCCGTGAGGCTCTTGGGCGTGTAGTGGGTGCCCGTTTCGCGGCGGTCGGAGCCGAGTACCACGACGAACGCGCCTTTCGGGTGGATCAGCGGATAGCCCCATGGGTCGGTGCGGAGCAGCTGCACGTAGGGTTCGAGCCGATCGCGGAGCTTCACGTCGCCGCGACATGCCGAAAGCAGGCGCGCGCTCTGCTGGGGGTCGACCTCGGCGGCCAGCTCTTTCTCGATGGCCGACCGTGAGCGCTTCGTACGCTCGACGAGGAGCTTCACCACGGCCGCCGTACCGTCGAGGCACGCCGACTCCAGCTCGCCGAGCGTCACGCGCGCGTCCTTCGCCGATGCGCTCGCTTCGAGCTCCAATGTCACGTCCTCTGCGCGCGCGACCGTGCGTTCGAGCAAGCCCTCGTAGACGTGCCCGATCTGCTCGACGTCGAGCGCCCGATACGACAGCGTGCGCCCCTCGAAGGTCTGGATGGCGTCGAGCAGGAGTAGCACCGTGCGGTCGTCGATCGGCAATGGCTCGGCTCGGTGCGAACGCCACGTCGTGCCCTTCCGCCGGCCCTCGAGAAATGGAAAGCGGTCGGGATCGAAGAGCGAGCCGCCCATCGCAGGCAGGCGCAGCGTCGGATGGTCGATGCCGCCGTAAACCGCACGGAAGACGGCGAGCAGTCGGGACCACGCAGCGTATCTTCGTTCCAGGATCTCATCGCTTTCGGCGCGGAGCTGCATGCGCAGCGTCGAGACCGCGTAGAACGCGTCGTAGCGGGGGTCGCCGAGGAGCAGGAGCCCGCGCTCCTCGGCGGCTAGGAGGAACACGAGCCGCATCATCACGGTGAGCCCAGCTTCGTAGAGTTCCTGCGGCGTCACGTCGCGAAGCAACTCGCGGTTCCGATCTTGGTCGGCGCGGTCGAGGGCTCGCACCAACACCTCGATGGCGCGCCGGACCTGATCGCCGAGGGCGTCGGTGACTTCGTCCTGGTATTGAAGCGAGCGTTCGAAGAGCGCTGGCAGCTGATCCTGCGCTGGCCCGAACATCCGGCGCACACCGAGCAGCGATACGAACGCGCGCAGCGTCGCGGGCTCTTGGCCCCAGATACGCGCATACCAGCTAGCGAAGGTCGCCACTTGGCCCGCGGGCGCGTGGACCAGCATCCAGCGTTCGCCGTTCGTGACGATCCCGAACGGCACGCTCAGCGCCCGCAAGTGGAGCGTCATGCGGTCGCCGGGCGAGCAGGAAAGCCCGCCGAACTTCATCGAAGCGGAGAGGTCGGCATCGGGAGGGAAGACATGGACCGGCGCAAGCACCACCCCGCCGCGCGTCGGGTCGACGAAGACGAACTCGGGGACGATGGTTGTACCGTGTTCGGGGAGCTCGACGACCGAGGCTGGTACGTCCTTCCCGGGCCTTAGCAACTGATCATCCGCTTCGAGCGCCGTCCGCAAAACCTCGTCAATCCACGCAGTGTGAAGTTTCTCGCGATCGTGATCTTCGCCATCGACCGCGTCACGCCACTCCTCGTAGGCGCTTCGCAGACGCTTGGCGCGCATGGTATCCAGCTCATCGAGCCCCTGCGGGAACACCTCGCGGAGCACGGGCACTGCGAGGAACGGCCCCGAGATCTCTAGCAGGTTCAGCCACTCGTGTTGGTTTCTGGCGTGAGTCCTCATGACGGAAAAACTTCTTCCAGAGCTGGCAGCCCCGCTTTCACGAGCGCGGCATATGTACGGTCGAACTCTCGAGGCGCTCGGGTCGGATCGTCGGCAGCTCCGGGCGGTATCCAAATCACCATCCCGCGTCTCGCGCGAGTCAGAAGAACTCGGTAGCGATTGCGCACGTACGCGCGCTCGAGGTCCCGGCGGATGGTGCACCAACGAGCACCGCGAAACTTGCGGTACTTCCAATCGGACAAATCTTCGTTAGGTATGAGGTCTCCACCCCAGCACATCCCGACCCAATCCAGTTCCAGCCCCTGGCACTCGAACTCTGACGCCGCGACCTCGAGCGCGAAGCTTGAACGGACGTCATCAGGGGGCGCGAGGAACCACTTGTCGAAGGGGTAGCTGTTGCGAAACGCGCTGGAGCTCTCCAAACCGTAGGCTCGAAGGCGTTGATCCTCGGACGTCGCTACCAACCCCATTCGGTGCTCCGGCTCGGCTGCTCGCATCATGCGGAGCCAGTCGCGCGCGGCCGCGAGATCACGCGTCACGACGCACGGAAACTCATAAGGGCGTGGTACGAGCGCGCGCGCTGCATCGAATCGTAGGTCGAGAAACTCGTTTACCCACTCGGCCCATCGTTGGGCGCGCAGGCTCCGCACACTGACGGCGAGGTGAGCTAGAGGCTCTTCGCGGAACCGGAGGAAGGGAGGAACGGGGCCATCGAAAAGCCGATGACCCGCGACACTGTTGCCACCGCCAATGGCATCAGGCGATGCGACCACGTGCCACCGATCGAGGCGGTCGATGAGCGCCCGGCCCCACTCCTCCAGCCCGGCCTCGCCGAGGTAGATCTCTTGGCCACCGCCGACGAGGGCGATGACCACCGCCCAATCAGGAAGCCGCTCCATGACATCCAGTAGCTCCGCGGCCTCCGAGGCGGAGGCGCCGTGCTTGCGGGTCATCTGAGCCCGATCCCACGCTCGCTGTGCCTCGTCGAACACGACGACGTGTTCGTGCGGGAGCGCCTTCGGATTCTCACGGTAGTAGCGCAAAAATTGATGGACGTTCTGAATGAAGGTGCCAACCTCGTGCACGCAATCCTTTCTCCGGCGCCCCTTTGCGACCTGATGCATCACGAGCGCCTCTCTGATGACCTTCACCAGCGGACCGTTGCCCGACAAGAAGATGCCTGCGGCGGCAGAGTCGCCGCGGAGCTCTGGGTCATGCACCACGTCGAGGCCCGTCAGAGTCTTGCCGGCTCCCGGAATGCCTGTGACGAAGCAAATCACCCGGCACCGAGCGCGGCGCGCCCGCTCGATTTCACCGACCAGCATTTCCGTCGTCAGGTCGAGGTTGTGCGCGTACCGGTGGGAGAGTTCACGGACACCGTGACCTTCGTATAGGCGTACAGCCGCCTCGATGATCGTCGGCGTCGGTCTGTACGGAGACGCAAGCCAACTTTCCGGTGTGATGGGTTCGCCATCGCGTGAAACTTTCTCGGAGACAACCAGCAGTCGCCTCGCGAGGTTATCACCCGTGGCCAGTATCACTTCCGTGATGCCGCTCTTGGGTACGTCGGGAAAGCTTTCCACGACGTCTCGAGGCTCCGCACGAGTAGCGCACAGAACCGGGACGATGACCCGCCCGTGGCACCCCGCATGGAAGTCCCGCAAGTCCATGGCATACGACCGGACTTGCCATCGCGATGAAGCGTCGAACGCTTCCGCGCCTATTTTGAACTCTACGACGAACACGGCGTTTCCATGGAGCAGGACTGCATCAGGACGTCTTGATAATCGGGGGATCTCGTACTCGAGTACTATGAACCACCCCTTGAACGGCTCTGCCGCCAGTTCACGTTGCAGGATGCGGATCTGCGCTCGCCACGCGGCGACCTGCGCATTTCGATGCCCATCTACCCCAGTGGCGGCCACGCCCTTGATCAGACGACCGATCAAGACGTCCTCGTCGAGGTTCCGGAATTCGGAAACGGGACCCGCGAACCCGTGACTCATCGCTCGCTCACTCCTTTCGCGAACGAGGCCGGAACGATCAGCACGACGGCGACGGGGAACGTGTGGTCGACAAGGCCCGCGTAACGTTCTTCGATGGCGAGTCGTTCGCGTTCGCGCTCCTCGGGGATGCGACGCAATCGCGCCTCGAGTGCGAGCCGATCGCGCCGGATCTGCGTGCGCTCCTCCTCGGAGAAGAGCGAGAGCTGCTTCGGCTCTTCCTTACTCAGCTCGGCTTCGAGATTCTTCGCGAGGTCGTCGAGGAGCTGGGTCATCTCCTCGAGCTCCTTGCGCTTGCGGGCTTCGAGCGTCCCTTTGAGGCCCTTCAGCCGCTCTTTCGAGCGCGCGGCGACGGCGTTCAAGATGGCTTCGGTGTGGTTGTGGAAGCGCGTGCGCAGACCGTCGAACAGCGAATCTGGGATCTCGCCGGGCACCGAGGCGTCGAGCCAAGAGCGCAGCTCGCCGATGCGGTCCTCGCGCTTGAAGCCGGTGTCACGCAGATAACCGCCGGCTTCGGTGAGTTCCTCGTGGAGCCGATGATGGTTGCCGCCGGTGATTACGAGGCGCGAGACGACCACCACGGCCGGCCCGTCGACTTTCTCGTCGGGCAACATACGCACCGTGACGCGATTCAGCTTTCTCACGTCGTCGCGTGCCCAGATCTCGGCGCGTAAGAGCCGCAGGCTCATCTGCACGAGCGGATGGTTCAGGTGGACCAGCACTACGTCGTCGCGTCCCTCGGCAACGTCGTGGTCGAATGTGATGGGTCGGACGCGCTTCGTATATGGATGTTCGAGCCCGTCGAGGCACCGGGACCAGGAGCCCGAGAGGGCAGGCATGTGAAATACCCGGGCATCGGGCAGATCGGCCAGCTTCGCAGGCGTGAGATCCGGTTTGCCAGCGAGCGCCAGAGCAACGCGTACCACGCGTTCTATGCGGTCGGGGGTGAGGTGCAGCTCGTTGCGTGTCGCCGTGAGTCGCTCGTGTAGTCTGGCGACGCGCTCGCGCAGATCCCGTTCGGCCTTCACGTAGCGGCGGGCGCGCTCGATACGCTTTTCGGCGAAGCTGGTGTCGAGCTCACGACGGCGGCCCTCGAGTAGTTCCGGCAACTGCGGGGCGATGACTGGATTCACGCTTCCCATGTCGGCGCGCATCGAGTCGAGCTTCCTGAGCGCGCGGAGGATGTCGTCGCCGTGGTTGCCACTCGCATCGACGGGGTGCCAGATGATGACTTCGCTCTGCTTTTGCCCGTGACGGTCGATGCGACCGTTCCGCTGCTCCATCACGTTCGGGTTGTAGGGGATCTCGACGTGGATGAGCAGGTTGCAATGATTCTGGAGATCGATGCCTTCCGAGGCCGCGTCGGTGGCGAGCAGGATGCGCACCGGCGACTCACGAGGATCGGCCTGGAACGCGGCCTTGATGGCCTCGCGCTCCTTCGGGTCCATGCCGCCATAGAGCAGCGCGAGGCGCTCACCGCCGAAGCCGTGGCTGGCGAGGATTTCGTGCAGCCACTTCTGCGTCGCGCGGTACTCGGTGAAGAGAAGGACGCGCGCGTTCGACCAGTCGCCCTTGGGACGGAGATTCTCTTCGAGCCAGCGCAGGATCGCCTTGGCCTTGGAGTCCGGTTTGTGGCTCGCCCTCTCTGCCCATGAGCGCAGTCGCTCGAGAAGCTTCTTCTCGTCGGACGATAGCGGACGCAACCGCCGACTCGCCTCTTCGATGGCTTCGGCTTCCGCGGCTTCACGTGCCTCGTCGTCGGCGTAATCCTCTTCCGTCTTCGCGATCGCGCGACGGAGAACTCGGTCGTCGAGGTTCGATGCCCGGCGGGCCTCGCCCCTTCCCTCAATGGTCGCGATGTGCCGCGCAAGCGTCGACATGAAGGCGGCGGGCGACGACGCGAGGCGCTTACGTAGCAGCTGGTGGACGAACTTCGAAGCAGCGTCTTCCTGCCCTGCCTGCGTCTCTCGGCTAGCAATGTATTGGTCAAGTATCTGAAGGGCCTCGCGCTCTTCGGCGGAATATTCGACTTTCAGCGCTTCGATACGGCGCACCGGGTACAGCCGCTTTCCCTCGGCGTCGACGAGGTCGCTCTTGAGGCGTCGCACCATGACTCGCGCGAGTTGTTCTTGAGGTGGCAGGATGTTGCGCGAGAAGCGTTGGTCGTCGAGCAGTTCGAGGAGCGCCGTGAACGACTCCGTGTAGCCGTCGTGCGGCGTCGCCGTGAGAAAGAGCTTGTGCTGGAAGTGTGGCGCGATCAGGCGTACCAGGCGCGTGCGCAGACTTTCAACGGCGTACTTGCCGATGGTAGGCACGACGTTGTGGGCCTCGTCGACGACCAGTATGTCGAAGCGGCGCGGGAAGGTCGGCTGCGGTGGAAGCACATCCCGCAGGAGTCGGAGGCCTTCGCCTTGCTTCGCCCAATCGATGGACGCGATGAGCCTTGGGAACGCCGTCCACGGGTTGGCCTGCAGGCCGAGCTCGCGGCGCAGCTGCTTCAAAGAGTTGGTATCGACGATGCGGAACTCGAGGCCGAACTTCTCGGCCATCTCGCTACGCCACTTCTCCTGCAGCGACGCCGGGCAGAGCACGAGTATCGTCCGTGCCCGATGGCGTAGGAGCATTTCTTGGATGACGAGCCCGGCCTCGACGGTCTTGCCGAGGCCGACGTCGTCGGCGATGAGCAGATTCGTCCGCGCCATGTCGATCGCGCGCACGAGCGGGTCGAGCTGATAGTCTTCGATGCTGACACCGCTGCGGAAAGGCGCCTGGAGGTAGCCGCGATCGGCGTTCGTCGCCGCGCCCCAGCGGACGGCATCAAGGAAAGCTTCGAGCGTCGACGGGTCGTCGAGCGCCGAGAGCGTGGGCAGGCCTGCGCGCTCGATGACATGCGCTCCAGGCTCCAGTTCCCACAGTACCTCGATCTCCTCACCTAGTGCATCCTCGTCGATCGATGAGAGCTTGACGAGGTGCTGCTTTGGCATTCCCGGAGCAACTGCGGAGGCGTCGACGTCGGAAACGATCCATTGACGGCGGCGCACCTCGACTAGCTGGCCTGGCTCTGGCGCCGTCGAAACGAGCACGGATGCGTGAGTGGAGGCAGCGTTGGTCATGTGCTTGGGCTATGCATCCTCTTGCGACGGCGTTCGAGGATGCGCGCGATGCGGTCCGCAGCGACCTTGGGTTCCTCATGAGCCCACACACGGATGACCTTCCACCCGTTGGCACGCAGACGTTCGTCGGTTTCCCTATCACGAGCCATATTGGCCTCGATCTTCGTGCGCCAGAACTCGGCGTTCTGTTTCGGCCAAGTCCCATGGATCGGGCAGCCGTGCCAAAAGCAACCGTCGACGAATACCGCGACGCGGAGCGCGCTGAACGTGATGTCCGCAACCCGGCGGGGCTTCGCGAGGACGGGAACGTGGATGCGGTATCGAATGCCGCGCGCATACAGCTCGCGGCGCAGCGCCGACTCGGCAGAGGTGTTCTTCTGCCGGACGCTCTGCATGCGCTTGCGCGCTTCAGCGGACGACGGGGGTACCTTAGTGCTCGCGGTCATTCCCCCCCCTCTTAGGTAGTTCGTCGACTGTGAGGGCTGGCCGACGTGTCGATAGTTGGCGCGTACGCCGAAGCACTGCTTCACGTGCTCGATGATGCTCTGTCCGATCACGCGCCCAAGATCGACGGGTACGGCGTTGCCAATCAAGCGCCCAAGCACCTTGAACCGGATTGGCTGGTCTTCGGGGACAAAGGAGTAGTTCTTCGGGAAACCCTGCAGCAACGCTCCCTCACGCAGCGAGAGGGCCCGCGCTTGCGTCGGGTGTCCGAATCGACCGCTACCGAACCCGTAGAACTGCGTAGTCAGAGTCGGAGCAGGCTCGTCGTACCTCATTCGCCCGTATATGGCAGGGTACTTCTTGCCAGCACCCTTCGTGTGACACTTGGCGACGAGGTGCTTCGGCCAGTCGCGCCACGTACCCCCAGGCTTCGAATGCAGGATGCGCTGGTAGTTCAGGTCCGAGAGGCGTGACGCAGTGTGCAATCTGTCGCTCTTATCGGTTCCGCCATGGCGAAGGACCGGTAGGTCCTTGATGACATCCTTGACCGTTCGGGCCTCGGAGGCGATGGGCTCACGCAGCTTGATTTCGCCATGGAGCGACGCGAGCAGTACGGTACGCCTGCGACGCTGTGGGAGCCCATACTTGGCGCAGTCCACGACATCGACCCAGACCTTGTAGCCGAAGCTCTCCAGCGTACTCTTGAAGTTCTTGAACACGGAGTGCCTCATCACGGCGGGGACGTTCTCCATCGTGACGATGTCGGGGAGCAGTTCCCTCACCAACCTGCCAAAGTGGTTGAGAAGGCTCCAACGCTGATCGTCCTCGACCTTTCCGTTCTTCTGATAGCGGAGGGCGTACGTCGAGAAAGGCTGACATGGTGGGCAGCCAGCGAGGACGCGCACCTTTGCGGTGCCGAACCAATCGGCGACCGTCGACGCCTCGAGCTCGGCGACGTCGGCTTGGTGAAACACGATTCCCTCGTGGTTGGCCTCGTATGGATGACGACAGGCCTCGTCGAAGTCGACTCCAGCGCGGACCTTTACACCCGCGCTGATGAGACCGTGTGTTAGCCCGCCCGCGCCGCAGAAAAGGTCTACGCATACGATATCGTCTTCGGGCCGCTCGGTCTGCCCTCTCGTCGTCGTAGGTGCCTTTCTCGCCATGCGTTCGGTTACCTCACTCGTCGTCTCGCTGTGCATCAGCGGCCTGTTTCTTGTTGACCCACTCGTCGACCTCGGATGGCTTGAACTTCCAGAGGCATCCTATGCGATGTCCTGGCACTCCTTCCTTGTCGATCCGTGTCGCGCGCCAGGAACCACAGGCACGCCGGAATCTGCGTCGAGTAGAAGAGCTGGCCCGGCAGCGCGACCATGCAGTCCACGAGATCCGCTTCGATCAGGTTCTTGCGGATCTCGCCCTCGCCGGACTGATTGGAGGACATCGAGCCATTGGCGAGCACGAAGCCGGCCACACCCGCGGGCGCGAGGTGATGGACGATGTGTTGCACCCAGGCGAAATTGGCGTTGCCCACCGGCGGCACGCCGTACTGCCAGCGCTTGTCGTCGCGCAGGCGATCGCCGCCCCAATCGCTCACGTTGAACGGTGGATTCGCGAGGATGAAGTCGGCCTTGAGGTCGGGGAAGCGGTCGTTGTGGAACGTGTCCCCGTGCGCGATCTGGCCCTCGATGCTGCGGATGGCGAGGTTCATCTTGGCGAGTCGCCACGTGGTGTAGTTCGACTCCTGGCCGTAGATGGAGATGTCCGCCTTGGCCTTGCCGCCATTCCCGTTTCCTGTGGCGTGTGCGCGGATGAACTCCATCGACTGCACGAACATTCCGGATGAACCGCAACACGGGTCGTACACCCGTCCCCGATACGGCTCGAGCATTTCGACCAGCAGCTTCACGACACAGCGCGGCGTGTAGAACTCGCCGCCCTTCTTGCCTTCAGCGCTCGCGAACTGCGAGAGGAAGTACTCGTAGACGCGACCGAGCACGTCCTTCGCGCGGCTCGCCTCATCACCGATTTTGATGTTGCTGATGAGGTCGATGAGCTGCCCAAGGCGCGCCTTGTCGAGCGCGGGACGAGCATAGTCCTTGGGCAGCACGCCCTTCAGCGCCGGGTTGTCGCGCTCAATACCCGCCATCGCGGTGTCGACGAGCTCGCCGATGGTAGGCTGCCGAGCCTGAGCCTTCAGGTGCTCCCAACGTGCCTCGGGTGGCACCCAGAAGATGTTCTGGGCGCGGTACTCGTCCGGGTCCTCCGGGTCGGCGCCCTCGGCCCGCTCGGCTTCGAGCTTCGCGTGCAGCTCCTCGAAGGCGTCGGAGATGTACTTGAGGAAGATCAGCCCGAGCACGACGTGCTTGTACTCGGCGGCATCCATGCTGCCGCGTAGCGCGTCGGCCATGCGCCAGAGCTCGGCTTCGTAGCCGAGCGCACCTGAATTGGATTTCTCGCTCTTGCTCTTCGTGCTTCTTGCCATTCGATACCGGGAATGCAGCAACTGACGACCAACGCGCCGACGGTGGCATTCCTCTATGGGCCATGGAGATCCGGCCCGGCCGGATGCCGTGCGGTGCCGCCTTCCTTGTAAGACCCCAATTCAGACCCCCAGCCCGCCTATTGTGCGTTCGGCGCGTGAGCGCTCCGCGCCCGTCACTGCCGCGGTCTCCGGCCGCGGTGTTGCTCCACGGAAGGCCCGCGCGATTTTACGTCACGGCCGGGCGAGGACAATGCCGACCGGTTCTCGGGTCCCTGCCCGGTCGGCGGCCTTTGTCGGTGCCGATTCCGCCTTCATCGCGAACGTGCAGCCGTCGAGGACCGGCTCTCACTGACCCTGCATCTCGACCTGCCGTAAGCGATAAAAGCGGATTCTCCCCTGGCAACTTCAGCCTCGTATGGGTGATTTCCTGGCACCGGAAGTACTTCTCCCCCAGCGCCTGCCAGTGTCCGCTGCATCGTCGTCCGCGGCATGCCACGTCGGAGCGTAGCGTCTCCGAGCTGAGAGGTCGCCTGACTCTCTGCTGATCACCCGACGCATCCACGTTGTCCCTAACAGGAGCTGTTGATCAGAGCTTCCCCGGCCGTGCTGTTTTCGTCCGCCCCTGCGGCAACCCGCAAGCCTCCCCTTCGGCAGCCTGAACCGGCGGCAGCAGACTCTTCCGAAGAACGCGCCACACTACTCATCGTCGACCGACGTTCGGCTTCGAACTGTCGCCAGCTCGGGGGTCGTCCACGGGTCCCCACTTCCCGTTCCCCCACCAGCCGGCGCACTCTTGCGGCAACGCAGCCAAAGGTTCATCGATCGGAACCGATCCCCACATCCTTACCGGTCCGACCGAAGAGGAATCGCAAGGCTCTCCACACTGCACTTACCGCACGCTAGTACTGAGCGTCTACTGACGCCCGTATTCCCTCTACGCGCATCCCACACGCAACGGTCACGCGCGCGACACCACGGCGCTGTCCACGGCTTCGCGTCACGACATAGCGAGAGCAAGACCCAGGATTCTTCGAGCGCGGGGCAACGTGGCGCTCTTGAACAATTCGCGATGGACGAATCCGCCCCACTGCTCTATGTTGGTCTCAAGCTTGGCCGTCACAGGGAGTAAGGGACTGCAGCATGAATCTCATGGACGACAGTCTACCCATTGCCGAAGTTGGTGAATGGGTGCATGAGAAACACGCACTACTACGAAGGTACATCGACATCAGCAGGGAAGTTCGAAAGCGGTTTGTTTCCCCGAACGGTGCAGGAGCCACATTTGTTGATCTGTACTGTGGACCAGGCAGGGGCCGAATCCGGAATTCCGATGAGCTCGTGGATGGCAGCCCGTTGGTTGCAGCAAAGGCGGCCGAGAGTTCAGGCTATCCGTTCCGCGATCTGCATATCGCCGATATAGACGCGAGTTTCGTCCACGCATCCGCAGTCAGATTGCGAAATCAACGTATCAGAGCCCGGGTACACAAGTACGTAGGTCCAGCGGCGGATACTGCGCGTCAAGTCGCAAGCACCCTCGACCCATATGGCCTGCATTTCGTGTTCCTCGACCCATATAATTTGGGCGATTTGCCGCTGGCCGTCATCGAACCATTCGCCGAGCTCAGGCGCGCGGACATCCTGATTCATGTAAGCGCAATGGATATGCAAAGGAATCTGGAGCAGGCGATCAGTGCAACCGAAGGGCATCGGTTCGACCGGTTTGCGCCGGGATGGCGCGACGTCATGGATCCAAACGCACCTCCGCACGAAACCCGGAGGGCCATTCGCCGCCACTGGATCAACCTGTTGAAGCGGATGGGACTTACGGCCTTCGAGGAACAATTCACTCTGGTCAAGGGTTCCAGGAACCAGCCACTCTATTGGCTTGCATTTGCTGCGAAGCATGAGCGAGCACTTGAGTTCTGGGACAAGATCCGGAATGTAACCCCCCAGAGAAGCTTTCCGTTCTGAAGCGCCATGGCAACACGGACCCGCATTGAATGGACAGAAATGACGTGGAATCCGGTCACGGGTTGCACGAAGATCAGCCCTGGCTGCGCGCACTGCTACGCCGAGCGCATGGCAAAGCGCCTCAAGGCGATGGGCGTGCCACGCTATAAGGATGGGTTCGAGGTACGTACGCACACCGATGTCCTGTCGGCGCCGCTTTCCTGGAAGACGCCGCGCAGGGTCTTCGTGAACTCCATGTCGGACCTCTTTCACAAGGACGTGCCGCTCTCGTTCATCCAGCGCGTATTCGAGGTCATGAATCGCTGCCCGCAGCATCAGTTCCAGGTGCTTACGAAGCGCGCGGCACGCCTGCGAGAGGTAGCTGATCGACTGTGCTGGACGCCAAACATCTGGATGGGCGTCAGCGTGGAAGACCAGAAGCGCGCACGGCGGGCGATCGACCTGATGCACGTACCGGCATACGTTCGCTTCTTGTCCGTCGAGCCGCTGCTCGGGCCGATCGACGCGCTGCCACTCGATGGGATTCACTGGGTGATCGTGGGCGGAGAGTCCGGGCCCGGCGCACGGCCGATGCGGCCCGAGTGGGTCGAAAGTATCTTGCGTCAATGCGAGGAACGCGGCGTGCCGTTCTTCTTCAAGCAGTGGGGTGGAGTTCGGAAGCATCGAACCGGTCGACTGCTTCGGGGTCGTACCTATGATGAAATGCCGCTGAGCACCTCCACGGCACCGTAGAGGCGACGGGCACACCGGCCAGCCACTAGAATCCTCTTACCATGCCCGCCAATCCTTCCGCCATGCCCGCCTGCTCCCGCAGCGACTCGTACGTCACCGATGCCAATCAGGTGCTGTTCTTCAACGCGCACCAGCCGTACCGGGTCAGTCATCCTGTTCCGGGCGGCGATGCATGTCTCTCCGTGGCCGTGTTGCCGGCTGCGCTCGATGAGCTGGCGCCGTGCGAATGGCCGCGCCATTCGGGTCGCGTGTGGTTTCCGGAGCCCGCGAGAACAATGAGTCCGCAGACTCAGCGAGCGGCGGCAGTGTTTCGCCATCGGATCGGGCTGCCGCACACGGAGGCGATCGAAGCCGAGAGTCGCGCGCTCGAAGTCACGCAGCGCGTGTTTCAGGACGTAGTCACTCCGCGGAGGCAGCACTCGCGGCGGCGGCGGGCGTTCGAGCGCCTTGCGCACCTGCTCGGACCTTGCGCAGCTCGCCCTGGAGTGCGGCTTTTCCAGCCACAGTCATCTCACGGCAGCTTTCCGGCGAGCCTACGGCGTGCCGCCCTCGGCGCTGCGCAGGCGTCATTGAGAGCTGCGCTCGCCTTGCCGGCATGTGACCTTTCCGGTTTCAGTCCCAGCGGGGGACTTGAGGCGACGTTCCGGCCGGAGCCGGAGCAAAAGCGCACGCCAGCAAGTCGACAAGCTGACGGGCGAGGCGGCCGTCGGGGTCCTTGTCAGGATCGAAGATCGTCAGCTCCATGCCCACGGCGCGCGGTGACTGCACCGCGGCGCGCACGATAGGCTCCAGCTCGTCGAAGCGCAGTCCTCCGGGATCGGGCGAATCCACGGCCGGCATCCACTGCGGGTCGAGCACGTCCACGTCGAGGTGGATCCAGAATCCCTCCAGCCCCGGCCGCTCCAGATGAAGCAGCGCTTCCTGGATGCTGGCTGTCACGCCGATGTGGCGCGACAAACAGGGTGAGAAGCCAGCGACAATCAAGATGAGAAAGCCGAAGCCTCTGAGCGGTTAGAAGCTCAGAGGCGGCGGGGCCGCCAAGAGCGGCCCCGCCGGGTGATCGCGGCCATCCCGCTAAGGTTGTTTCTTCCGACCAAAGAAGGAACACCTTGTGCCGGGGCGACACATAACCGATCACCAAGTGAGGCTTTACATGAAATTTCGACGAACCGATAGCCCCTCCACCGCCGCAGCCAGAGCGGGCTTTAGCACGGCGACGGCTTATCGCCTCGAGCAGGATAGGCGGCTGCCTTCCCAGAAGGCGGCACGGCGCACTCGCCGCCGACCTGACCCGTTGGCCGGGATCTTCGACGAGGAGGTGGTGCCGATGCTCGAGCGTGCGCCGGGTTTGCGTCCGGTGACGATCTTCGAAGAGCTGATGCGGCGGCATCCGGAACTGTCGCCGAGGATCCGCCGGACGCTGGAACGACGGGTGCGGACCTGGCGAGCCCTGCACGGCGCCGAGCAGGAGGTGATTTTCCGCCAAGTGCACGCGCCGGGTCGGCTCGGGCTATCGGACTTCACCGACATGAACGATCTGGCTGTCACGGTCGGCGGAGTGCAGCTCGATCACCGGCTCTATCACTTCCGGTTGGTCTACTCGGGGTTCGAGCATGCTCATGTGGTCCTCGGCGGTGAGAGCTTCGTAGCGCTCGCCGAAGGGCTGCAGAACGCGCTCTGGACGCTGGGCGGCGCGCCGGCGGAGCACCGCACCGACAGCCTCTCGGCGGCGTTCCGCAACCTCGACCGGGAGGCGCGGGACGATGTCACTCGCCGTTATGAAGCCCTGTGTGCGCACTACGGCATGACGCCGAGCCGCAGCAACCCGGGCGCCGCGCACGAGAACGGCAGCATCGAGAGCGCGCACGGTCATCTGAAGAGCGCGATCGGTGATGCGCTCCTGCTGCGTGGCTCGCGCGACTTCGAAAGTCTGCACGCCTATCGACGGTTCATCGACGAGCTCGTCAGCCGCCGTAATGCCCGTAACCGACGGCCGATCGATCTCGAGCGCGAGCGGCTGCGGGCGTTACCTCGGCGACGGACCCAGGACTTCGAAGAAGCACTCGTGCGAGTGACCTCCTCCGGAGGCTTCACGCTGCGCAAGGTGTTCTACACAGTGCCCTCGCGACTCATCGGCCATCAGCTGCGGGTGCGCCTGTACGATGATCGGCTGGAGCTGTTCATCGGTGCCACGGCGCTGATGACGCTCCCGAGAGGCAAAGCCCCGGCGGATGGCAAACGCGGTCACGTCGTGGACTACCGCCACGTGATCCACGCTCTGCGGCGCAAGCCCATGGCGCTGCTGAACCTGGTCTACCGCGATCAGCTCTTCCCCAGGGAGGCTTACCGGCGCACCTTCGAGTTCTTGCTGGCTGAGCTTGGCGAGCGCGCCGCCTGCCGGCGGACCGCCGAGTTGCTCAGCTTGGCGCATAAGCGCGGCTGTGAAGCGGAGCTCGCCGCTGAGCTCGAGGCGTTGCTCGCGGCTGGCCAGTTGCCCGACATGGCGGTCCTGCGACAGCGCTTCGGTCCCGATCCGGCGGCACTGCCGCACATCCACGTGCCACTGGGTTCGCTCGCTGACTACGAGGTGCTCCTCGAGCACCACGGTGCCAGCACAGCCGCCGTGGGAGGTGGAGCATGAGCCGCAAGAGCCCTCACGTCGATGCCGCCAGGCTCGCGATCATGCTGACGGAACTGCGCCTACCGACCATCAAAGCCATGTGGCCGAAGTTCACCGAGCAGGCCGATCAGGAAGGATGGCCGGCGGCACACACGCTGGCCACGCTCGCCGAGCAGGAACTGGCCGATCGAGCCCGACGCCGCATCGAACGCCACCTCACGCAGGCCCAGTTGCCGCCGGGCAAAACGCTGGCGAACTTCGACTTCGAGGCGGTCCCGATGATCTCCAAAGCGCAGGTGATGGCGCTCGCCGCCGGGGACCGCTGGCTTGACGAAGGAGCCAATCTGATCCTGTTCGGCCCGCCCGGCGTCGGCAAAAGCCACCTCGCCGCGGCCATCGGCCTCGCCCTTGTGGAGGGCGGGTATCGGGTGCTCTACACCCGCACCACCGACCTCGTCCAACGGCTCCAGGTTGCGCGGCGGGAGCTCACCTTGGAAGCGGCGATCGCAAAGCTCGACAAGTACCATCTGTTGATCCTCGATGATCTCTCGTACGTCACCAAGGACCAAGCCGAAACCAGCGTCCTGTTCGAGCTGATCGCCGCGCGTTACGAGCGGCGCTCGATCATGATCACGGCGAATCAGCCGTTCGGCGAGTGGGGCAAGATCTTCCCGGATCCCGCGATGACGCTGGCCGCCGTCGATCGGCTGGTGCATCACGCCACCATCCTCGAGCTGAATGTCGATAGCTATCGCCGACGAACGGCCATCGAGAAGAAGCGTGGCCCGGGCAGGCCGGCGACTCGCGCGACAATCAAAACCACCGAAGAGGTGTCGCTGCGCGACAAATAGCGAGGCAGCATGCTTGCGGTCTCGCAAACCGCCCGTCATGATGCGTCTGCCGCGACACCAGACTTCTCATCCAGATCGTCGCGCCCTTCTCATCCAGATTGTCGCTGTACACGCCGATGTCTC
>Ga0065720_1000081_pt1 | contig 33303 bp, 29 predicted proteins | sample Thericmetagenome_FD_59107 | JGI IMG/M metagenome (GOLD analysis project Ga0065720, IMG submission 59107) | Thermophilic microbial communities from the Joint Bioenergy Institute, California, USA of rice/straw/compost enrichment - eDNA_2 v2... | ecosystem: Engineered > Solid waste > Grass >... | reverse complement strand
GGACGTCGCACCGGATCGTCCGGGCCTCGGGGTGTCAGGCCGGGACCGGCTCGTTGTTGAGCTGGGCGGTCACGATCTGCACCAGGCGGTTGCGCGCCTCCAGGAGCTGGCGGGCCAGCTCGTCGAGCGCGCGGGGATCGACGAGCTGGCGGATGTGGGTCTTGTCGTCGAGCAGCTCCCAGCGCTGCGCCGACTGCTCGGGCGCCTCGCTGATCCACATCGCGGTGACCACCGCGTGCCGTTTCGCGAGCAGCTTCGCCGCGATCTCGATGATCGGCAGGTACGCCTGTCGGTACTGGGGCGCCGCGAACTCGATCGAGTCCCGGGCTGCTCGTACCGGTTCTCCTGGACGGGCCAGAACCTCGAACGCGTTGCCGCCGGCCTGGTCGGCTCCGATCCAGGCCAGGATGAGTTCCAGGTCGCCAGCCGCGATCGTGACCCGGCCCACCGCGGCCACCACCTCGTCGGGAAGCCTCGTCATGTTCGGCTCTCCGTCGTCTCCGGCTCCGTCGCCATGATCGCCAGACCCCGATGATCCTAGTCCTCCCGCGACGGTGCGCCCGGCGCCGGTTGCGACGTCTTGTCCAATTTGTGACCTGATGGGCGAGGCAGCCGCCCGCCCACANGCCTACCGCCGAGCGCCCGTCGCCGCCGGCCGGTGGCGATCCCGGAACGAGACCGGTATCACAGCCCGTAGTGCGCCGGAAAACTCCCTTTCTCGCACCNGAAGCGCTGATGGTGCACTATCTCGACGCCCGGCGGGCCAGCNGCTCTCCACCACCCTGAGTAATCTTGGTCCGACCCACCCCTCCTACCTCCCGGCCCGGCACCTCCCGGACCCCTCCTCCCCCGGATCGGAACGGTGTCATCCCTCGATCACTCGCGTGTCGTCCGCGACGTCACCGCCCGGCTCGCCACGGCCTCCACCGCCGTCGAGGCGTGTCAGGCGACCGTGGCGACGCTGGCGCAGCACATCCCGGCCCAGATCACCGTACTGCTGTGGGTGCACGATCGACTCCGCTGTGTCGCGGCCACGGGCTCGTGGCAGGTCATCGCCTCGGTGCCCCCGGGCCGGGGAACGACGGGCCGGGTCTACGCCTCCGGCAAGACGGAGGTGGTTCCGGTGCTGGGGCCCGACTCGGATCATGTGGCGCTGCGCCCCGATCTGCTGGCGGAGATCTGCACCCCGGTCGTCGACCCGGCCGGACGGCCGATCGGTGTCCTCGACGTGCGGTGGAGCACCGATGTCGACCTCGACACGTGGCGGGACACCGCCGAACGCGTCGCCGGTCACCTCGGCGCCCGGATCGCCGAGCTCGGCGGACCGCCGGCGGAGTCCCGGAGTGAGAGGCTGCTGCGGCACGCCTCGGCGCTCACCGCCGCCACCACCGAGGCGGACCTGATAGCCGCCGCCGTCCAGGCGGCCCGGGACGTCACCGGGCTCGCCTCCGCGGTCTTCGTTCTCGACAGCCCGACCGGTCCACGGCTGGCGACCCCCAGCGTCGCACCGGGCGCGCTGGAGTCGCGGGTGCACGCCGCGCTGGTCGGCGCCGGCCGCCCGGTACTGGAACGGCTCCGGGCCCTGGCCCACCGGCACGGCACCTCCTACACCCTCGGCGAGGACAACCACCCGACCACCCCGGACCAGGACGTGTTGATCGCGGCCGGGATCCGGACGCTGATCTCGGTGCCCCTGGGTCCGTCGGAGTCCAGCGGCGTCCTGTTGGTCGGCGACACCCGGACCCTGCAGCCCGACCCGACCACCGTCGGTGTCATCGAGCTGCTCGCCGCCCAGACCTGGCTCTGCCTCGAACGCCTCCGTAGCCTGGCCCACCTGCGGGAACGCGCGAGTTCCGACCCGCTGACCGGGCTGCGGCACCACGGTTCGTTCGGGGAACGGATCGCCGACCTGCGGCCGGAGGGCCGGACCGCCCTGCTCGCCGTCGACGTGGATGACTTCAAGTCGATCAACGACACGTACGGTCACCAGGCCGGTGACCGTGCACTGGTCGAGCTGGCCAGGGCGCTGCAGGGCGCGCTGCGACACGGTGACGAGCTGTACCGGACCGGAGGTGACGAGTTCGTCGCGGTCGTCGACGTGGGCCGCGCGGACGAGGCGCTCGGCATCGCACAGCGGCTGATCGAGGCGGCCCGGCGAACCGGGCGGACCATCAGCGTCGGAGTGGCGGTACGCCGCGACGACGAGTCCCCCGACCGGCTGCTACGCCGGGCCGACGAGGCGCTGTACGACGTGAAGCGGCGCGGCGGCGACGGCGTGGGAGTGGCCACCGACTGACCACCGCCCGCGGCGCGGCGGCCGCCGTCACGGACCCGCGCCCGCGCCNGCCGGCGGCGCTCACCGCCTACCGGCGATCTCCGCGGCGAGAAGCTCGCCNATCTGCGCCGTGTTGAGCGCCGCGCCCTTACGCAGGTTGTCACCGGTCACGAAGAGGTCCAGCGCGCGGGGGTCGTCCAGCGACCGCCGGATCCGGCCGACCCAGCACGGGTCGGTCCCCACCGCGTCGATCGGCATCGGGAACTCGCCCGCCGCCGGGTCGTCGACCAGGATCACGCCGGGCGCGTTGCGCAACGCCTCCCGGGCGCCCTCCGCGTCCACCTCGGTGCCGAAGACCGCGTGTACGGCCACCGAGTGGCCGGTCACCACCGGCACCCGTACGCAGGTGGCGGACACCTTCAGGTCCGGCAGACCGAGAATCTTGCGCGTCTCGTTGCGCAGCTTCAGTTCCTCGGACGACCAGCCGTTGTCGCACAGTGACCCGGCCCACGGCACGACGTTGAGTGCCATCGGCGCGGGGAACGGGCCGAGATCCTCTCCGATCGCCTGTCGGACGTTGCCGGGGCGGGAGCCCAGCGCCCGGTCGCCGGCGACCTTCGACAGCTGGTCGTACAGGATGTTGACGCCGGCCTGGCCCGCGCCGGAGACCGCCTGGTACGACGCGAGCACGAGTTCCCGGAGGCCGTACTCGCGGTGCAGGGGCGCCACCGCGACGATCATCGTCAGGGTGGTGCAGTTGGCGTTCGCGATGATGCCCTTCGGCCGGTTCCGCACCTGCTCCGGGTTGATCTCCGGCACCACCAGCGGCACGTCCCGGTCCCCGCGGTAGGCGGCGGAGTTGTCGACCACGACGGCGCCCCGGGAGACCGCCACCGGCGCCCACTCGGCGGCCACCTCGTCCGGCACGTCGAACATCGCGACGTCGACGCCGTCGAACGCCTCGGCGCTCAGCTCCTGGACGGTGAGTTCCTCACCGCGGCACATCCGCTTCTGTCCGGCCGATCGGGCGGAGGCGAGCAGCCGGATCTNGCCCCAGACGTTCTTGCGCGACGAGAGCAGCTCACACAAGACCGTGCCGACAGCGCCGGTCGCCCCGACCACCGCCAGCGTGGGCAGCGCGGCCATCGGCTGGCTACCTCCCGGTCCCGGCGTAGACCACCGCTTCCTCGTCGCCGCCCAGGTCGAACGCCTCGTGCACGGCCCGGACCGCCACGTCGAGGTCGGTGTCGCGGCAGACCACCGACACGCGGATCTCGGAGGTCGAGATCATCTCGATGTTGACTCCGGCCTCGCCCAGCGCCGCGAAGAAGCGCGCCGCCACGCCGGGGTGCGAGCGCATCCCCGCGCCGATGAGGGAGACCTTCCCGACGTGGTCGTCGAAGAGCAGGCTCTTGAACTTCACCTGCTCCTGCACCTTGCCCAGCGCCGCCATCGCCGTGGGCCCGTCGGCCTTCGGCAGGGTGAACGAGATGTCGGTGCGCCCGGTGCCCTCCGTGGAGACGTTCTGCACGATCATGTCGAGGTTGATCTCGGCGGCGGCAACCGTTTCGAAGATCCGGGCCGCCGCCCCCGGCTCGTCCGGAACGCCGACGACCGTGATCTTCGCCTCGCTCCGGTCGTGGGCGACCCCGGTGATCAGTGCCTGCTCCACAGGTAGGTCCTCCATCGATCCGGTGACCAGAGTTCCGGTGTTGGTCGAGTATGACGAACGGACGCGGATCGGCAACCCCGCCCGCCGGGCATATTCCACACTCCGCAGGTGCAGGATCTTTGCCCCACAGGCGGCCAGTTCGAGCATTTCCTCGTAGGTGATGGTCTTGATGTGTCGTGCGTTCGACACGATCCGCGGATCGGCGGTGAAGACCCCGTCCACGTCGGTGTAGATCTCGCAGACGTCCGCGCCGAGCGCCACGGCCAACGCCACGGCGGTGGTGTCCGAGCCACCCCGGCCCAGCGTGGTGATGTCCTTGGTGTCCTGGGCGACCCCCTGGAAGCCGGCGACGATCACCACGGCGCCCTCGTTGAGCGCGCCACGCAGCCGGCCGGGCGTGACGTCGATGATCCGTGCCCGGCCGTGAGCCGAGGTGGTCAGCACCCCGGCCTGCGAACCGGTGTACGACCGCGCCTCGTAACCGAGGTTGTGGATCGCCATCGCGAGCAGCGCCATCGAGATGCGCTCACCGGCGGTGAGCAGCATGTCCAGTTCGCGCCCCGGGGGCAGCGGGGTGATCTGACTGGCCAGGTCGAGCAGCTCGTCGGTGGTGTCCCCCATCGCGGAGACCACGACGACCACGTCGTGGCCGGCCTTGCGGGTCGCGACGATCCGCTCCGCCACCCGCTTGATTCGCTCGGCGTCGGCAACCGAGGATCCGCCGTACTTCTGCACGACGAGTGCCACGACGGTCCACTCCTTCCGCGAGTCGGGCGCGCGTACCGGCCCCTGAGCGTGCCAACGCCGCCGGTGGCGAGGCCGGCGGCGCTCTGTGAGACTCCCTCAGGGTACCGGCCAACATCGCCGCCGGGACGAGACGTTCCCACCATCCGACCGGCGCCACCCCGGTGCGTCGTGGCCGACGGGCCGAACCCGACCCCGAACCGGACAGCCGGTACGACACGCGACAGCGCCGGCCTGGCCGGTGGCGCGGTGTCGCGCCGGGAGAATGGCGGGATGCGCCCGGTCAGCCCTCCGTACCCCGCCGGCGGCCGACGGCGGGCCGGCGGTCAGCCCGTGCCCGGTGTCGCGTACCGCCCGGGGCGACGGCGTACCGCCGGGGCGGTCCGGGCCACGCTCGGCCTGCTCCTGCTCGCCGCGGCGGCGGCGACCGCCGGGTGCGGGAGCGGGGCGCCGGTGGCGCCACCGACCCCGACCCTCGTCCCGGCCCCGCCGGCCGCCCCCCGCGACCTGCTCGCGGCGTACGCCGCCGCCGCGCAGGACCGCCGGCTGGTCGCGACGTACGTCCTCTCCTCGCCCGACCGCCCGGACCGCACGATCTCGGTCACCCGGGCCGTGGACGGCTCGTGGCGGGTCGACCTCCCCGGCGGGGCGCTCGGTGGTCAGGCCGACGTGTCCATGGCGCAGAACGGCGACGGGCTCTACCAGTGCCGGCTTCCCACGGCCGGGAGCCCCGAATCGGTCGGCTGTGTCCGGGTGGCCGACCCGGGGCAGCCCGTCGACGCCGATCTCGACCCACGACTCCAGCACCTCTTCACCGACTGGCCCGAGGTGCTCACCGACCGCCAGGAACCGCTCGCGGTCTCGACCGCCGAGCTGGCCGGCGCCCGCGGGCACTGCTTCGCGGTCGACTCGACCTCCGCGTCGGTCAGCCCACCGCTGGACCCCGGCATCTACTGCTACGAGCCCGACGGCACGCTCACCGCCGCCCGGCTCGCCGCCGGCCGCCTCCGTCTGGCCGGCGAGCCGGCTCCCGCACCCGCCACGATCCCGCTGCCCGGCCCACCGGTCGACTGGGCTCCGCTGCCGGTGGCCGCGCCCCCGGACGACCCGACGGGCTGATCACCGCCCGGGTGCGCCGTCGCGTGAGGGCCGCTGTGAGGTCCGAGCCCGCCGGCCCCGCACCGCCCGAGCGGCGTGAGCCGGGTGGGCCTGCGCGCCGACCGGGGCCATTCACTGGGCACTTCCCACATTCCGGACTACGCTTCCTGATCAGAACACGAGCGCGTAGGGTGCCGAATGTCATGTGGCAGGCGCTTCTCCTTCGCTGCCGCGACGAGGCCAACCGGACCGGCACCTCGTCGCGGGGTTGACGCGCGCCGTCCTGCTGTACCGGCCGATCCCCGTAGCGGCCACCCACGTCACCACAACCACAACTCGCTGATCCGGCGCCGAGCCGTCGTCGCCGTCCCGGTACGCCGACGAACCGCGCCGCCACATGACCACGGGAGTTTCCGACCATGTCAGAGCCAGCCGGCACCACCANCCACGTCGACCCGATAGCCCGCCAGCGNCCCAGCCAGATGCCGTACTGGCGTTACCGGCCGTACCACCAGCAGTTCGACGTCGACCTGCCGGACCGGCAGTGGCCGACCCGGCGGATCGAGGCGGCCCCGCGGTGGTGCGCCGTCGACCTCCGCGACGGCAACCAGGCGCTGATCGACCCGATGTCGCCGGAGCGCAAGCGGCGGATGTTCCAGCTGCTGGTGCAGATGGGCTACAAGGAGATCGAGGTCGGCTTCCCGTCGGCCAGCCAGACCGACTTCGAGTTCGTCCGGCAGATCATCGAGCAGGACATGATCCCGGACGACGTCACCATCCAGGTGCTGNCCCAGTGCCGGGAACACCTGATCGACCGCACCTTCGAGGCGCTACGCGGGGCGCGGCGGGCCATCGTCCACTTCTACAACTCGACCTCGACCCTGCAGCGGCGGGTCGTCTTCGGCCTCGACCGGGACGGCATCACCGACATCGCCACCACCGGCGCCCGGCTCTGCCAGAAGTACGCCGAGATCCACACTCCGGACACCGACATCTACTACGAGTACTCACCCGAGTCGTACACCGGCACCGAGCTGGACTNCGCGCTGGAGGTCTGCGCGGCGGTGATCGAGGTCGTCGNCCCGTCCCCGGACCGCCCGCTGATCGTCAACCTGCCGGCGACGGTGGAGATGGCGACCCCCAACGTCTACGCCGACTCGATCGAGTGGATGCACCGGCACCTGCCGCGCCGCGACAGCCTGGTGCTCTCCCTGCACCCGCACAACGACCGGGGGACCGCGGTCGCCGCCGCCGAGCTGGGCCTGCTGGCCGGTGCCGNCCGGATCGAGGGCTGCCTGTTCGGCAACGGCGAGCGGACCGGCAACGTCGACCTGGTCACCCTGGGCCTCAACCTCTTCTCCCAGGGCATCGACCCGCAGATCGACTTCTCCCGCATCGACGAGATCAAGCGAACCGTCGAGTACTGCAACCAGCTTCCGGTGCACGAGCGGCACCCGTACGCCGGAGACCTGGTGTACACCGCCTTCTCCGGCTCCCACCAGGACGCCATCAACAAGGGCTTCAGGGCGCTGGAGGCGGACGCCGCGGCGGCCGGTGTTCCGGTCGAGCGGTACCCCTGGGCCGTGCCGTACCTGCCGATCGACCCGAAGGACGTGGGCCGTACCTACGAGGCGGTGATCCGGGTCAACTCGCAGTCCGGCAAGGGCGGCGTGGCGTACATCATGAAGACCGANCACCACCTCGACCTGCCCCGCCGGCTCCAGATCGAGTTCTCCGGGGTCGTGCAGCGGGTCACCGACGACGTGGGCGGCGAGGTCGAGCCGGCCCGGATGTGGCAGCTCTTCGCCGAGGAGTACCTCGTGGACCAGCAGCCGCAGCCGGTGCTGCGGGTGGACAGCTACACCATCGGCACCGCCGACGGCAAGGTGGAGATCGAGGCCGAGACCCACTTCCGCGACGTCCACCACACCCTCACCGCGACCGGCAACGGCCCGATCGACGCGTACGTCAACGCGCTGCACTCGGTCGACGTCCGGGTCCGGGTCCTCGACTACCACGAGCACGCGATGTCCGCCGGCGGCGACGCCCAGGCGGCGGCGTACGTCGAGTGCGAGGTGGACGGCCGTACGGTCTGGGGCGTCGGGCTGGACGCCAACATCGTGACCGCCTCGATCCGGGCGGTGACCAGCGCGGTCAACCGGGCCCTGCGCTGAGTCGCCCGGCCCGGGCCGCGGCGTCCCCGTGGCCCGGGCCGGCCCCCCGGCGGCCCAACCCCGGCACCCGTGCCCACCCGCGTCCGGCGCACCCCGTCGCCCTTCCGCCGCGGCCCGCGCGCGAGGTCACCGGTGCGCCGCGTGTGTCGCCCATACCATTGATCCCGCTGACGCACGGAGAGCGGCGGAAACGGGGATCACCGATGTCCAGCGACGCCCTGCGGAAACAGTGGACCGGTGGCGCCGCGGCCGACACCCGCCTCGGGGCGGCCACGTCCGACCCGGACCGTCCCGACCCGGCCCCCACACCGGCGCCCGGCCGACCCGCCCCCGCCCGGCGGCGTCGTGAGACTCTCCTGGTCACGGCTGCTCCCGCGCTGGTGACCCTGGCCTGTGGGATCGTCGGGCTCGGCGACCGCCAACTGTGGAGGGACGAGCACGCGACCTGGTGGGCGGCGACCCAACTGACCGTTCCCGAACTGGTCGACCTGCTGGGCAACACCGACGTCGTCCTCGCGGCGTACTACGGCTACCTGCGGATCTGGACGGCGGTCTTCGGCGATTCGCCCCTGGCGCTGCGGTTTCCGTCGCTGCTGTGGATGTCGGCCGCCGCGGCCCTGCTCGCGCTCCTCGGCCGTCGGCTCTACGACGCCCCGACCGGGCTGCTCGCCGGACTGCTGTTCGCCGTCCTGCCGACCGTCTCCCGGTACGCCGCCGAGGCCCGCCCCCNCGCCCAGACCCTCGCCGCCACGATCGGAGCCACGCTGCTCCTGCTCCGCGCGTTCGACCGGCCGACCCGGTGGCGCTGGACGGGCTACGCCCTCGGGGTCGCGGCGGTGGGGTTGAGCCACCTGGTCGCGCTCTCCGTGCTCGCCGTCCNCGCGGTCCTGGTGGCCGCCGAGGTACGGGGCCGGGGGCGCCCGGTCGTCCGGCTGGTGCGCCCGTGGCTGGTCGCGGTCGGCGCCGGGTGCGCCGTGCCCGCACCGCTGGTGCTTCTGGCCAGCGGGCAGAGCCACCAGGACGTCGGGAACTCCCGGCCCGAGCCACTGGACCTGCTCCGCCTGCCGGGTGCCCTCCTCGGTGGCCGGGAGGTGGCGATCCTGCTGGGCGGCCTGGCGCTCGCCGGGCTCGCGGTCCACCACCGGCCCACCCTGGTGCTGGCCGTCTGGGCGCTGCCCACGCCGGTGGTGAGCTACCTGGCATCGGCCCAGTGGCGGCTCTTCCACCCCCGCCACCTGCTGTTCACCGTTCCGGCGTGGGTGCTGCTGGCCGCCGCCGGCACCCTGCTCGCCGCCCGGCTGGGCCGATCCGGCACGACACCGGTCCGCCGCCCGGTGCTGCGGTCGGTGCTGGCCGGAGCGGTCGCGGTGGCCCTCGTGGTCGGCTACGGCCTACCCGGGCACCGAGCGGCCCGGCACGACCTGGTCGAGAACGAGTTCGCGTTCCGGCAGGTCGCCGACTTCATCCGAACCCACGCCCGACCGGGCGACGGGATCGCGTACGGCGGCCACCGGTACCTGCGCCGGGCGATGGCGTACGAACTCCGGCACGACCCCCGCCCGGTCGACGTCTTCCTGGCGGTACCCGCCCGGGACCGGGGCTGGTACCACGACCAGGAATGCCGGCGCCCGGCNGAGTGCCTGGGCGGCGTACGGCGGATCTGGCTCGTCACGGTGCGCGGTGGGCCGAACCCGCTGGACCGGGAGCCCGGAGCCCGCGGTGAGCTGCTGCGAGACCGGTTCGTGGTGGCGCGGGTGGCGGAGTTTCCCCGGATCCGGGTGCTGGAACTGGTCAGGCGGCGGTAGGCGGTCGACCCCGGTCGCCCCGCGGCGGTGCGTCGCCGGCGCGTCCCGGGCTGTCCACCATGGTGGATTGTCGGCTATGCACCGTCCGGATTGGCAATACGATGTGCGCCGACAGTCGTTGCCAACCGACGGGACGGGGCAACCGGATGGCAGGCAGTAGGGCATCGACGCTGTCGACGGCGCGCGTCGACACCACCGGGTCGGGTCGGGCCGACCCCGACAGGCAGGTCGACCGGTCCGGCGGGGTGTTCCGCGGCGACCGGCTGCGACGCCACGGCACGGCGGTGCTGGCCGGCATCCCCGCGGTGACCGTCCTGGTTCTGGCACTCATCGGGGCCGGCAGTCGGCAGCTGTGGCGGGACGAGCACGCCACCTGGTGGGCGGCCAGCCTCTCCCTGCCGGACCTGGCCAGGCTGCTCGGCTTCACCGACATCGTCTTCGCGCCGTTCTTCGGCTACATGAAGGTCTGGATCAGCCTGTTCGGCGACTCGCCGCTGGCGTTGCGGTTCCCGGCCATCCTGTGGATGGCGCTGGCGGCCGCGCTGCTCGTCCTGCTCGGTCGCCGGCTCTACGACACCCCGACCGGCGTGGTCGCCGGACTGCTGTTCGCCGTCCTGCCGACCGTCTCCCGGTACGCCGCCGAGGCCCGCCCCTACGCCCAGACCCTCGCCGTCACGATCGGAGCCACGCTGCTCCTGCTCCGCGCGCTGGAGCGGCCGAGGCCGCGGCGCTGGGTCGCGTACGGCGCGGCGGTCGCCGCCGTCGGTCTCAGTCACCTGATCGCGCTCGCCGTACTGGCCGCGCACCTCGTCCTGGTGCTGCGGCACCCCCGGGACCGCGCTCGTCGGCTCCGCAGCCTGCTCGGACCGTGGCTGATCGCCGGACTGGCCGGATGCGCCGTCGTCCTGCCGGTCGCCGTCGCCGCCCAGGCCCAGGCCGGGCAGATCGACTGGATTCCGATCCCCGGGTGGCGGGATGTCGTCGAACTGCCGAAGGGGATCCTCGGCGGCTGGCGGGTGGCTCTTCCGGTGGCCTGCCTGGCTCTGGTCGGGCTCGTGACCTCCCGGTGGACCGGTGTCGTCCTCGGGGCGTGGATCGCGGTGGCCCCCGCGGTCACCTTCCTGATCTCGCACCAGGTCCAGCTCTTCTACTTCCGCTACATGCTGTTCACGGTCCCGGCCTGGGCGTTGTCGGCCGCCGCCGGGGCGTTGTGGATCGCGCGGGCGGGCATCCGGGCGACGGCGCGACCGGGCGGTCGGCCGGGCCGGGCCGGGGTGGGGACGCTGGCGGGCGGTCTCGCGGCGGTGGTCGCGGTCGGCGTGGTCGGCATTCCCGCCCAGCGGGCGATGCGCAGCGACCGGGTGGAGCAGGAGTTCGCCTTCCGGCCGGCCGCCCGGTTCATCATGGCGCACAGCCAACCGGGTGACGGCATCGCGTTCGCCGGCTACCTGTACCTCCGCCGGGCCATGGCGTACGAGATGCGCAACGGCCCGGCGCTGGTGGACGTCTTCCTCGCCGTACCGGCGAACGAACGGGGCAACTACGCCGCGCAGGAGTGCCCGGACCCGGCCGCCTGCGTCCAGGGGGTGCGGCGGATCTGGCTGGTCACGGTGCGGGGCGGCCGCGACCCGCTGGCCCGGGTCGGCGGTGAGCGGGGCGACGTGCTGCGGGCACGGTACCGGGTTGCCCAATCTGTCCAGTTCTACCGAATCCGGGTGGCGGAACTGGTTGCCGTCGAGTGACCGATGGCGGGACCCGGGCACCACGTGCCAACCTTTCCCGCAGGGGCGTAGGATTCCCGGCGAGACCGCCGGAGCCTCGTCTCCGAATCCTCCGTCCGCCGATCGACACCCCGCAAGCTGGAACCGTGCCGTTCATCCGTACCAGATCACACAGACTGCCGAGGTGNGCTGTCCTGACCACGGTGCTGCTCGCCCTGGTCGGGGTCGCCAGCTGCGGTTCCGAGGACACGCTGCCNCCGCGACCGTCCAGCTCCGCCGGGCCGCGGGCGCTGCTTGAGGAGCTCACCGTGGCGCCNGCCGGCTCGATGCGGGGGTACAGCCGCAACCGGTTCCCGCACTGGCGCGACGTCGGCAAGAACTGCGACATCCGCGACACCGTCCTGCAGCGGGACGGCACCGACATCAAGCTCTCGGGCTGCAACGTGGTCGGTGGCCGCTGGTCCAGCCGGTACGACGGCCGCGTCCTGACCGACCCGGCGGACGTGGACATCGACCACATGGTGCCGTTGGCGAACGCGTGGCGCTCCGGCGCGAACCGGTGGGACGACGAGAAGCGTGGGGACTTCGCCAACGACCTCGACCGNCCCCAGCTCTTCGCGGTGTCGAAGTCGTCGAACCGGTCCAAGGGCGACCAGGACCCCTCCCAGTGGCGGCCGCCGGACCGCAACGACTGGTGCCAGTACGCCGAGGACTGGATCACGGTCAAGCACTACTGGCGTCTGTCCGTGACCGACGCCGAGAAGGCGGCGCTCGGCGACATGCTGGAGAGCTGTTGATGGCGGTCGCCGACCCCGGCCCTCCCGTCGGGGGCGGCGGTGACCCCGGCTCTGTCGACGGTGGTGTGACGGCGAGCCGGACCACCGACATCGTCGCCGGTCCGGGCGGGGTGATGACCGACGAGGTCGGCGTGGTGACCGGGGAGCTGACCCTGCGCACCGAACTGCGCGGCGGGCAGGTCGTGCTCCGGGTGCAGTACAAGGACGCCGACGAGTGGTACGTCGTGACCGGGGGCCGGACGGTGTTGGCCGACCCGGCAGACCTGGACGCGGTGCACGCGATCGCGGTCGGCCTGCTCCACCGCCCCGAGGGCTGAGCGCCGCGCGCCACGTCCCCCGGGAGCCGGGCGACACGACGCCGTCGGCCCACCACGCCCGCCGCACCCCGCCGCCGCGACTCGTGCCGGGGTTGCTGCCGGGCGCCGGGCAGCCGACTGCCTAGACGAACGAGCCGGGCTCGCTCGGCGTGGCGAGCGTCCCCGGCGTGTCGCCGGCGTCCTCTGGTCGGACCAGCTGGGCGGTCACCTCGTGCCGCCGCAGCTCGCCGCTGGCGATGCGCTCCGCCCAGTGGCACGCGACCCGGCTGGCGCCGATGGTGCGCAGTTCCGGTCGTTCGTCCGGGCACCGGGTCGGCTGGGCCCAGGGGCAGCGGGTGTGGAACCGGCAGCCGGTGGGTGGGTTCGCGGGCGAGGGAAGGTCCCCGGCGAGCAGGATCCGTTCCCGCCGGTCCTCGACGTCCGGGTCCGGCACCGGTACCGCCGACATCAGCGCCCGGGTGTACGGGTGCAGCGGCTGGCTGTACAGCCGGTCGCTCGGCGCCTCCTCCACCAGCGTGCCCAGGTACATCACCCCGACCACGTCCGAGATGTGCCGCACCACCGCCAGGTCGTGGGCGATCACCAGGTAGGTCAGTCCCAGCTCCTCCTGGAGTTCGTCGAGCAGGTTGATCACCTGGGCCTGGACCGACACGTCCAGCGCGGAGACCGGCTCGTCGGCGACGATCAGGTCCGGCCCGAGCACCAGGGCCCGGGCGATCCCGATCCGCTGCCGCTGGCCGCCGGAGAACTCGTGCGGGTAGCGGGAGAGCGCCCAGGTGGGCAGGCCGACCGCGTCCAGGGTGCGGGTGATGAGCTTCCGGCGGGCGGCACGGTCCGCGCCGATGCCGTGTGCCTGCAACCCCTCGATGAGGATCGACTCGACGTTCTGTCGCGGGTCGAGGCTGGACATCGGGTCCTGGAAGATCATCTGCATGCGGCGCCGCATCGCCCGCATCCGGTCCGCCGGCAGGCCCGTCAGCTCGATCCCGTCGAAGACGACCGTGCCGGAGGTCGGCCGGGTCAGCCGCAGGATCGCCCGGCCGAGCGTGGACTTTCCGCACCCCGACTCGCCCACCAGGCCGTACGTCCGGCCGCGTGGGATCGTCAGGTCGACGCCGTCCACCGCCTTCACGTGGCCGACCACCCGGTCGAAGAGGATGCCCCGGGTGATCGGGAAGTGCACCTTCAGGTCCCGGACCTCGACCAGGCTGTCGCCCCGCACCGGGACGGCGGTCGCGGCGCCGTCGGTGACGGCGGCTTCTCGGGTCATGCCGACTCCTCCTCGCGCGCGGCGGGTACCGCCGTCGTCCTCGTCTCGCCCGCCGCGGACCCACCTGCCGTCGGCGCCGGTGCCGTGCCGGAATCCGCCGGGGTGGCCGGCCCGGCAGCCGGCGGAACCGGGTTGACGCACCGGTAGCTGCGGTCGGTGTGGGTCAGCACCAGCGCCGGCGGCCCACCGACGCACGACGGCACCTGGCGGGAGCAGCGGGGTGCGAAGGCACAGCCGTCGGNCCAGGGCAGCACGTCCCGGACCGAGCCGGGAATCGGCGAGAGCCGCTCGCCCCGGCCGCCGTCCAGGCGCGGGATCGAGTTGAGCAACCCGACCGTGTACGGGTGCCGTGGCTCGGTGAACAGCGGCCGACGGCGGGCTGTCTCCACGACCCGGCCCGCGTAGAGCACGTTGACGGTGTCGCACATCCCGGCGACCACCCCGAGGTCGTGCGTGATCATGATGAGGGCGGTGCCGGAGTCACGCACCAGCTCCTTCAACAGTTCCAGGATCTGCGCCTGGATCGTGACGTCGAGCGCCGTGGTGGGTTCGTCGGCGATGAGCAGTCGGGGCCGGCAGGCGACCGCGATCGCGATCAGCGCCCGCTGGCGCATCCCACCGGAGAGCTGGTGCGGGTACTCCCTCAGCCGCCGGGTCGGGTCCGGGATGCCGACGCGGTCGAGCAGCTCGGCCGCCTCCCTCCGGGCGGCCTCCCCGCTCAGTCCGCGGTGCCGGGCCAGCACCTCGGTCACCTGTCGCCCGATCGGGAGGACGGGGTTCAGCGACGACAGCGGATCCTGGAAGATCATGGCGATGTCCCGGCCCCGGATGTCCCGCATCGTCCGGCGGTCCACCCGCAGCAGGTCGGTGCCGTCGAAGTCCGCCCGACCCTCGACGGTGACCCCGGCCTGGCGGGGCAACAGTCCCATGATCGCCAGTGAGGTCACGCTCTTGCCGCAGCCGGACTCACCGACCAGGCCGACGACCTCACCCGCGTCCACCGAGAACGAGACCCCGTCGACGGCCCGGACCGTACGCCTGCCGCGCTGGCGGAACGTGACGGAGAGCTCCTCCACCTCAAGCAGTGCCATGCCAGCTCACTTTCGCAGCTTCGGGTCGAGGGCCTCGCGCATCGCCTCGCCGAGGAGGGTGAAGCCCAGCGCGGTGACGATGATCGCCACCGCCGGGTAGATCGCCAGCGCCGGCCGGATCCCCAGGTACGGCTGCGCGTCGGCGAGCATCACGCCCCACTCCGGCACCGCCGTGTCCGGGTTGCCCAGGCCCAGGAAGGANAGCGCCGCCGCTTCGATGATCGCGGTGGCCAGGGTCAACGTCGCCTGCACGATGACCGGGGCGAGGGAGTTCGGCAGCACGTGGCTGAGCGCTACCTTCGAGCGCCGCACCCCGAGGGAGATCGCGGCGAGGACGTAGTCGCTGCTGGACTGGGCGATCATCGATCCGCGCAGCAGGCGGGCGAAGACCGGCACCGAGACCAACCCGACGGCGATCATCACCGTGTCCAGGCCGGCGCCGAGCAGCGCGGCGATGCTGACCGCGAGAAGCAGGCTGGGCAGGGCCAACATCATGTCGATGACCCGCATCAGGATCCCGTCGACCCACCGGCCCCACCGGCCGCCCAGCCCGGCGGCGGCGCCGGCGACACCGCCGATCACGGCGCCGACCGCGAGCCCGATCAGCGTCGACACGACCCCGACCAGCAGGGTCTGCCGGGCCCCGACCACCAGCCTGCTGAACTCGTCGCGGCCCTGGTGGTCGAAGCCGAGCCAGTGGTCGGCCGACGGACCGGGAATGATGCCCTGCCCCGACTTGACCAGGCCCTCCCGGATGCCGATCGTGTCGGTCGGGCCGTACGGCACGAAGAACGGGCCGAGGACCGCGACCACCAGGAAGATCCCGAGGATCACGGCGCCGACGATCGCCGCGGGGTNGCGGCGCAGCCGGCGGAAGGCCTCCTGCCAGAGGCTGACCCCGCGCTCGTCGTCCCGGGCGGCGGCGAGTTCGCCGAGTCGGTCGAGCTTCTCGGCCTTCCTCCGGGCCCGCTCGGTCATGCTCATCGGGGCCCTCCTCCCCTGGTAGCCGCGCCCACCCGAGCCGACCCCCGGGCACGACCGCGCGGCCCGCGCGCGTGCACCCGCCCGCTCCCCGCGCTCACCGGACCCGCACCCTGGGGTCGATCAGGCTGTAGGAGATGTCGACGATCAGGTTCACCAGCACGAAGATCACCGCAATGATCATGATGAAGCCCATCAGCACCGGGTAGTCGCGGTGGCTGATCGAGTCGGCGACGAACGCCCCGATGCCGCTGAAGGCGAAGACGGTCTCGGTGAGTACCGCACCGGAGAGCAACCCCCCGGTGAGCAGGCCGATCGTGGTGGAGACCGGCAGCATCGCGTTGCGCAGCACGTGCCGGTTGCGGACCACCCGCTCGGTCAGGCCCTTCGCCTCCGCCGTCCGGATGTAGTCCTCACCGAGAACCTCCAGGACGCTGGCCCGGGTGATCCGGACGATGACCGCCAGCGGGATGCTGGCCAGCGCCAGTCCGGGCAGGACCAGGTGCCAGAGCGCGTCGGCGGCGGCATCCCACTCCCGGGTCAGCAGGCCGTCCAGGACGAAGAAGTTGGTCACCCGGGTGGCGTTGATGGTCGGGTCCTGCCGCCCGCTCGACGGGAAGAGATGCAGGTGCTCGGCGAAGATCGCCTTGAGGACGTACGCCAGGAAGAAGACCGGGACGCAGACCCCGANTAGCGAACCGGCGACGGAGACGTGGTCGAGGAACCGCCCCCGGCGGCGGGCGGCGAGGTAGCCGAGCGGGATCCCGAGCGCGACGGCGATGAGCATCGCGGTGAGCGCCAACTCGACCGTGCCCGGGAAGCGTTCGAGAAACTCGGTGGTCACCTCGCGCTTGGTGGAGATCGAGGTGCCGAGATCGAGCCGGATCAGCCGCCTCATGAACCGGCCGTACTGCACCAGGATCGGCTCGTCCAGGCCGAGGTTCTCGCGGATCGCGGCCCGCATCTCGGGGGTGGCGCGCTCACCGAGGATCGCGCTCTCCGGCCCGCCGGGCAGCTTGTGCAGCCAGATGAACAGCAGAACGGAGAGCCCGAACAGCGCGGGTACGAGCTGCAGCAGGCGTCTGACGATGAACCGGAACACGGGCGGCCTCTGGCGGGGGTGTGGAGGGTGGCGCGGGCGGGCGCCGGCCTCCCACCGGCCGGGATCCCCGGTCGACGGTCGGCGCGCGCCCGCCCGCGTTCCCTATTCCTCTTTCCTCTTTCTCAGTTCTTCCTCGACGGTGTCAGGAGGTGAACTCGGCGGTGGAGAAGCGCTCGTCCGTGAGCGGGCTCGGCTTCACCCCGGTGACGTTCTTCGCGAAGACGAGCGCCGGCGGGGAGTGGGAGATGGGCACACCCGGCAGGAACTTCATGACCTCGGCGTTGAGCTGCTTGTACAGCTCGTACCGGGCAGCCTGGTCCGCGGTGGTGTCCGCCTTCTCGAAGAGCTTGAACAGCTCGGGGTTGTTGAAGCCCCACTCGTCCTTCTGGCGGTCGAACATGGTGCCGATGAAGTTGTAGGCGTCGCCGTAGTCACCGGTCCAGCCGAGCAGGTGCAGGTCGTGCGCGCTGCCAGAGGTGGTGGCGTTGAGGTAGTCCGGGCTCCACTTCAGCGGAATGGGCTCGATCTTGATTCCGACCGCCTGCAGGTCGGCCGAGAGCAGCTCGAAGATGTCCTTCGGGTTCGGCATGTACGGCCGGGTGACCTCGGTCGGGTAGTGGAACCGCAGGGTGAGATCGGTCGCGCCCGCCTCGGCCAGCAACTGCTTGGCCTTGTCGACGTTGTAGTCGTACGTCGTCACCGACGGGTTCCAGCCCTCGACGGTGTCCGGCATGAACTGGGTGGCGACCTTGGCGCCCGGGGGCAGCTTGGAGTCGACCAGCGCCTGCCGGTTCAGCGCGTGCGCGATCGCCTGCCGGACCCGGATGTCGGCGAGCTTCGGGTTCCCCTTCTGGTTGATCGCCAGGTAGAGGATGTTGAAGGCCGGACGGGTCAGGACGTTGAAGCCCTCGTCCTGCAACGGCTTGACGTCGGCCGGGCCCACCAGGTCGTACCCCTGGATGTCGCCGGAGCGGAGCGCCTGCTTGCGGGCGTTCTCGTCGGAGATGGTCTTGAAGACGAGCGTCTTGATCTTCGCCTTCGGACCGCCGGTGTACTCCTCGTACCGTTCGAGCGTCAGCGTCTTGTTGGCGATGTCCCAGGACTTGAACTTGTACGGCCCGGTGCCGGTCGGGTGCTGCATGGCGTACGGCGGGTACTGGATGTTGTCGGCGCTCCCGCCGATGTTGCTCGCCTGGTACTGCTCCAGCGCCTTCGGGCTGTGGATCGCGAACGAGGGGAGCATCAGGGCGGCCGGGATCTTGCTGGAGACCCGGGTGAAGGCGAGCTCCACCGTGGTGGCGTCCTTCGCCGTGCAGGACTTGAAGAGGCTCGGCGGCAGGTCGTCGCGCTCGTTCTTCGCGAAGCCACCCATCACGTCCTGCCAGTACGGCGTGACGTCCGGGCTCTGCATCAGCCCGGNGGCGTTGTACCACCGGTTGAAGTTGGCGCAGACCGCCTCGGCGTTGAAGTCCGTGCCGTCGTGGAACTTCNCCCCGGAGCGGAGCTTGAACGTCCAGACGGTGCCGGTGGAGTCGGGTGTCCAGCTCTCGGCCAGGCCGGGCGTGATCCTGGTGCCGCCCTCCTCCGGCCTGACCAGTGTCTCGAAGATCTGCCGGGCGACCCGCAGCGACTCGCCATCACTGGCCAGGCTCGGGTCGAGCACCTTCGGGTCGCCGGCCACGCCGAAGACCAGGGTGTCCTTCGCGCCCGAGCCCGAATCTCCGCGGTCGCTCTCGGCACAGCCGGCTACCGCGAGGGCCGCGACCGCTACGGCCGCGATTGCGGCCTTCGGTCTTGGTGCACGCATGGTGCTTCACCTCGTCCTGTGGGTACGACAAACGCGGTGACGGGGGCCACCGATGGCGAGACATTAGCGGCCACGCGGACGGGGCGGAAACGGCCTTGGAAGGGGTTGGTACCGGATCGTGTCCTGAATGTCATGCTCACCGCGACGACGCGGGGAACATGGTCGATGATCGGGCTGATTTGTCCTGATCGAGGTATGCGAACTTGTTACATGCGGTGCCGTACCGGTCGGCCGACTGTCAGACCGACCGGACACCGCCGAGGACGTGTCCACTGTCGAACACGGTCCACTGTCGAGGGTCCGACCGCGGTCGGAGCGGCCGGGATCAGGAGGGTCCGCGCCGCCGTCCGGACGGGCCGGCACTCAGATCGCGCGGCGCCCCTCGAAGGCCCGACCGAGAGTGATCTCGTCGGCGTACTCCAGGTCGCCGCCGACCGGCAGCCCGCTGGCCAACCGGGTCACGGTGATGCCCATCGGCTTGACCATCAACGCCAGGTAGGTGGCGGTCGCCTCCCCCTCGGTGTTGGGATCGGTGGCGATGATCAGCTCCTTGACCGCGCCCGTGCCGAGCCGGGCCAGCAACTCCCGGATCCGCAGGTTGTCCGGGCCGACGCCCTCCAGCGGGTTGATCGCGCCGCCGAGCACGTGGTAGCGGCCCCGGAACTCGCCGGTCCGCTCGATCGCCACGACGTCCTTCGGCTCCTCGACCACGCAGAGCACCTCGTCGGTGCGCCGCGGGNCGCGGCAGACCCGGCACTGCTCGGCCTCGGCCACGTTGTAACAGACCGTGCAGAACCGCACCAGCTCCTTGACNCGGCGCAGCGCGGTCGCCAGCCGGGTCACGTCGGCCGGGTCGGCGGAAAGAATGTGGAAGGCGATCCGCTGGGCGCTCTTCGGGCCCACGCCCGGCAGCCGGCCCAGCTCGTCGATCAGGTCCTGGATGGCTCCCTCGTACATCGGGCGTTGCTCAGAAGCCGGGCAGACCGAGGCTGCCGAGGCCGCCGGCGACCGGACCCATCTTCTCCTCGGTCAGCTTCCGCACCTCGTCGTGGGCACTGCGCACGGCGGCCAGCACCAGGTCCTCAAGGGTCTCGACGTCCTCGGGGTCGACCGCCTTGGGGTCGATCTTGACCGCCCTGACCTCGCCGGCCCCGGTGATGGTCACGGTGACCAGGCCGCCCCCGGCCGTGCCGGTCAGCTCCGTCTGGGCCAGCTCCGCCTGCGCGGCGGCGAGTTGCTGCTGCATCTTCTGCGCCTGCTTCATCATCTGCTGCAGGTTGGGCGGTCCACCCGGGCGCACGGCGACTCCTCGGTTGCGGGACAGGGCCACCACCAGCCTAGTACTCACGGGTACCCGCGCCGTCGCCGGTTCACCGGGCGGACGCCACCGCGTCAGTTCAGCTCGATCTCGCCGATCCGCTCCGCGCCCAGCGCCTGCTGGAGCAGCTGCATCGCCTGCTGCTCGCTGGTCTGCCGGACGGTCTGCTCGTCGACCACCTCGTCCAGCGGCTCGTCGCCGGGATCGAAGCCCTCGTAGCTGACGGTCGGGGCCGGGGCCCGGTCGGCGGCCACCCCGTCCCGCCGCCGGACCGGGCCGTCGTACTCGGGGTCGTAGGGGGGCTCACCCGTCCAGTCCTGGTCCGCCACCGGCGGTACGACGGCCGGCCGGTTCCCCCGGCCGGCGGCGGCCGCCCTGGCCGCCGCCACCCCGCCGCCGGCCGACGCACCGCCGGAAGCCGGGCTGCCGGGCGTACGGGTCGGGGCCGGGCCGCCGGCCGGCGTCCCCGCCGCGGTCGGGCCTCCCGCGCCACCCGGCACGGCCGGCTCCGGCCAGTCGTCGTCCGCCGCCGAGGCGACCGGTGCGTGGCCGCCGGGTCGTGCCGGCTCGGGCCAGTCGTCGTCCTCGCCCGCCGCGGCGCCGGTGTCGGCTCCTCCGCCGTCGGCCGGGCCCCGCCCGGCCGGAGCCGCGCCGCCGCCCGACCGGACCGGGGCGGCACCCGGGCGGGCCGGTGCGCCGCCCGGCCGGGCCGGGTTGCCCCAGGATGGTGTGCCGCTCGCCCGCGCCGTCGGGGCGGCCGCGGCCCCCGGCCGGGCGGTGGACACCGGGCCGGCCGCCGGTCGGGCCGGTCCCGTGCGCCCCGCCCCGGTCACCTCGCACCGGATGTGCCACTGGACCCCGAGTACGGACCGAAGCGCCTCCCGCACCACGCCGGCCACGTTGTCGTCGGCGAACCGGTTGGCGATCCCGGGGGACTGTGCCTGCAGTACCAGGGTGTCGCGTTCGAGCGCGTACGGGGACACGTTCTGCAACAGGGACCACACGACGCGGCGGTGTTTGGTGCCGTCCACGATCGCCGCCCAGGACCGCTGGACCACGCCGATGTCGACCGTGCCGGGGTCGGCCGGCGCCGGGCCGGGCGCGGCGGAGGCAGCCGGGCGGGCCGGACCGGACGGCGTCGCGGCCCGCGGCGCCGGTCCACCGCCGGGGGAGGTCCGGTCGGCCGGTGGACGGGCCGGTTGCTCGGCCCGGGGGCGGGCCGGCGGGGCCGGGTGGGCGGCGCCGGCGGCCGGGGCGGCGGGCTCCTCCTCGCCGGTCGTGCGCCGTGGCGCGGCCGCCGCCGGAGCCGACGGCGGCGCCACCTGCGCGGCGGCCGGAGCGGCCGGAGCCGGGTATCCGGCCGCCGCCGGCGGCGGGACGAGCCCACCGACGCCGGCGAGCTGGCGCTCCATGCGTTCGATCCGCTGCAGCAGGCTGCCGGTGGACTCCTCCGCGCCGGGCAGGAGCATCCGCGCGCAGATCAGTTCGAGCAGCAGGCGCGGGGAGGTGGTGCCGCGCATCTCGACCAGGCCGTTGTGCACGATGTCGGCACACCGGGAGAGTGTCGCGGGGCCGAGTCGCTCAGCCTGGGACGCCATCCGTTCGAGCTGGTCGGCGGGGCCGTCGACGAGGCCCTTGGCGACCGCGTCCGGCACCTGGCGCAGGATGATCAGGTCACGGAGGCGTTCGAGCAGGTCGGCGGCGAACCGGCGCGGGTCGTGCCCGGCCTCGACGACCCGGTTGACGGTGGCGTACGCGGCGGCGCCGTCCCCGGCGGCGAGCGCGTCGCACATCTCGTCGATCAGGGCGGAGTCGGTGACACCGAGCAGCGCGACCGCGCGGGCGTAGCTGACCCCCTCCGGGCCGGCCCCGGCGATCAACTGGTCGAGGACGCTGAGGGTGTCCCGGACGCTGCCGCCGCCGGCCCGGACCAGCAGCGGGAAGACCGCCGGCTCGATCGAGATGCCCTCCGCCTCGGCCAGCCGCTCCAGGTAGGGCCGGAGCACGCCCGGCGGGATCAGCCGGAACGGGTAGNGGTGGGTCCGCGACTTGATCGTGCCGAGGACCTTCTCCGGCTCGGTGGTGGCGAAGATGAACTTGACGTACTCCGGCNGCTCCTCGACGAGCTTGAGCAGGGCGTTGAAGCCCTGCGTCGAGACCATGTGCGCCTCGTCGATCACGTAGATCTTGAACCGGCTGTTCACCGGGGCGAAGAAGGCGCGTTCGCGGAGTTCACGGGCGTCGTCCACACCGCCGTGGCTGGCCGCGTCGATCTCCATGACGTCGATCGATCCGGCACCGTCGGCGGCCAGCGCCCGGCACGACTCGCAGACCCCGCAGGGATCCGGCGTCGGACCCTTCTCGCAGTTGAGCGAGCGGGCCAGGATCCGGGCGCTGGAGGTCTTGCCACAGCCCCGGGGGCCGGAGAAGAGGTACGCGTGGTGCAGCCGGCCGGTGCGCAGCGCCTGCGTCAGCGGCCCGGTGACGTGCTCCTGGCCGATCACCTCGGCGAACGTGCGTGGCCGGTACTTGCGGTAGAGCGCCAGTGCCACTCGTCCCGCCTCCTCTCGACCGAGCCATTCTCCACCCGCCGGCACGCGCCGCGTGCCAGGCTGTCACGCGCGCCCGGCCTTTTCCTCTCGATCATGCGCCGGGTGGCCGCACTGGTCGTGTGGTCTCGGCCACGCCCTCCGCGGCCCGGCGTGGCCGGCCGGCGCCTCCCGGGGCCCGCGGGGTGCCCCGCCCGGCGCGGCGGCCGGATCGTCCCTGGTCAGACCGGACGTCGGGAGACAAACGAGGCCCCCCGTGCACCCGCCAGAGCTCGCTTATCCTTGCTGCCTTCCGGCCCTGGGGAGGTTCACGAGATGAGCGCCGCACGGGGGGTACGGCCAGTGTAGCCGCCCCGGTAGTGGATCTTCATGGGCGGTGCTGTGGGCCACAGCCCGCGACCCTGTACCATGTCCGTCGGAGGATTCGCCTAGCGGCCTAGGGCGCACGCTTGGAAAGCGTGTTGGGTTAACAACCCTCACGAGTTCGAATCTCGTATCCTCCGCCTGTTTGACCAGCAGAAACGAGAGGGCCGGCCCCATCGGGGGCCGGCCCTCCGTCGTCTCCATGGTCACTCTCGTCTCAGTTGTCGTCTCACTTGCCCTGCTACGGCCCGTCCGGTCGCACGGGGCCGGTGTCCCCCGGCAGGTGTCGGGAGTCGCCCCAGAGTAGTCCGCCGAGCTGCTGCGCGATGTCACGGCGCACCTGATCCGTCAGGTGCTGATAGCGCACCGTCATGGCTGAGTTCGACCAGCCCATGATGCCCATGACGGCGCGGCTAGAGACACCGAGGACCAGCAGCGCGGTAGCGGCGGTGTGTCGCGCGTCGTGCAGCCGGCCGTCTCGCACTCCAGCAAGCTTGAGCAGCCGCTTCCACTCGTCATAGTCCGTCGCCGGATGAATCGCCTCTCCGACGGGCGAGGCGAACACCCATCCCTCATCGCGCCAAAGCTGAGCGGCGGTTTCGCGTTCAACATCCTGTTCTCTGCGGTGTTGCCGCAAGAGTTCGATCAGGGCATCCGGCAGACCGATGGTTCGTCGGCCGGCACGCGATTTAGTGTCGGCCGTCACCGGGCGTTCATTCACACGTTCGGGGCAATGCCCAGGCATCTTCCGGCCACACTGCCCGTCGCATCCATGCTGCCATTTCGGCCGCAAGAGAGCTCGTCGCACCGTCAGCGTGCCGCTGTCCAAATCCACATCCGACCACTTCAGGCCAAGCGCTTCGCCCTGCCTCAGTCCGAGAGCGAGCGCTNCCGCCCACCGGGCACCGTTTCGCCGCGATGCTGCCACGCGAAGGATCGCTCGTACCTCGGGGACGGAATACGGCTGCACCTCGGTATCCGGAAGTCGTGGCGGCTTGGCTAACGCGGCCGGATTCTTCGTGAGATGCCCCCGGCGCACCGCCTCGCCGAGTGCCGTGCGGACAGTTCGATGCACCTGGTGAGCGGTGCCGGCCGCGCTGCCGTTGGCCATCATTCGGGCGTAGAGCATCTCCAAGTGCTCCGGCTCCAAGCGGTCGAGGCGATGCGCGCCAACGCCCGGAATCAGGTGCCGACGGACAGCCACCCGATACCCGGCAAGAGTGTTGGCGCGGACCACGGGCGCGGCGATGTTCTCGACCCAGTGCACAAGCCACTTTTCGACCGTCCAGCGTTGCCCCGGCTTCCGGACCGTGCCGTTGTCCCGTTCCCGCTCTAGAGCTCGAACTTTGCGAATCACATCGGCCTCGGTCTTCGCCTGGACGTGCCGCCGGTCCGGGCGACCGTCGTCCTTCACGCCAACCGTCACGCGGCCATGCCAGTAGCCGTCGCTGCCCTTGTAAATGCTGCTCGCTCCATTTGGTCTGCGTCCCAATCCGCTGTCTCCTTTCAGGCGCAATCAGACAAGAGGCGTTGCACGTACTCATCGAGGCAAGAGACGGGTACGCGTCGCAGGCGGCCGATGGTGACGGTGCGGATCTGATTGGTCTTGATCAGGGCGTACATGGTGGTACGGCCAACACCGAGACGCCGTGCGGCGTCCTCGACGGTCAGAACTATTCGGCTGTCAGACGTGGCCACGGGCAGGTCTCCTTCTTCGGGTCACCAGGAAACGGGCACAGCACTTGGGCGAGAGACAAAGGCCACCGCTTCAGCGGCGTGCCATGCAGCCTGANNCGCACGGTGAGCGCCTTTCGGGGCGGTGGGGTCTTTGGTGGAGGGTCAGCGATGTGTCGCCGTAGAGCGGCGTACAACGGCCCGCTGAGAGCCACGGAGAGCCAAGATTCCTTGTGGGGTGGTGTGATTGGATGGGCGGAATCGTCTGTGGCTCCCAGCGGGCCGGTTTCTGGAACGATTGGCTGTCTGCCGCGTGGTGTGGCCGGCCGGGGGTTGGGGTGGGGGTAACCCGTCCCCTCCGTCCCACCCGTCCCCGGGCTGGTGAGGGTTGGGACGGAATCTTGGGTGGGACGGGTCAACCCGTCCCGGCGGGCGTGTAGGTGGTGGGGGTGTGGGACGGGNCGATCCGTCCCAGCGGGATGACCCGTCCCGGGGCTGAGCTGGGTGGGGACGGTTGGGACGGTTGGGACGGGTCACCCTCGGCTAGCTTGTCGGGGCCGGGGCAGTACCGGTTCCATGCGTCGGTGAAGTCGGCCCGGTAGTAGCCCTTGNCCTGCCCGTACTCGGCGAATGGGCCGGTGAATCGGATGTTGTGCGATCGGATGTCGTATTCGGCCAGCAGGATGCCGAGCTTTCGGGCGGTCAGTCCGGTACCGCCGTACTCGCCCCATGGTGCTTCGGGGTCGGCTTTGAGCCGGTCGAGAAGCACGGTGGTGGGGATGGCGTCGGCGCCCCGGAATGCGGTGCGGCAGTCGGCTAACACGCGGATGCGATCCGATGGTGGGGTGTGGCCGTCGCGTTCGGCGGTTAGCGTCTCGCATGCGCGGCGTGCCCGGTCGGGCCAGGTGCCGCCGGCCAGGTCGGCGACGGCCACGAGGGGTTCCCACGTGTCGGCAGCCCGGTCTTCGACAGGCATGGCTGGTTCGGCGGCGGCCAACTCGGGCAGGTGGGGGGCAAGCCACTGGTTGATCCGTCCGGCGAGTGCCCGCAGTGCTGGGCCGTCGCGGCGTTCCCGGTAGGGGGCGACGGTTTCGCCGGGGGCGCGGCGGCGCATGCGGATGACGACGGCGCGGTCTTCGATGGTGTCCGGCATGGCTCCGATGCCCGCGAGTGCGGCCATGGCGAAGGTGGGGATTGTCTCTATCCGCTGGTTGGCGGCGTCCCATCGGATGGTGGGCCGGTTGCGCTGGTGACCGGCGTTGAGCAAGCCGCGCAAGTCTTCGTTGGCTTCGGTCTTGCCGTTGCCGAAGATCGTGTCGGCTTCATCGAGCAGGATGGTTGGCGGGTTGTCGGTGCCTATGGCGCGGTAGACGGCGGCCGGTGAGGCGTTGACGGTGATCAGCGGGTTGTGGCAGGTGGCCTCCACCACGTCGAGCAGCCTGCTCTTGCCGCACCGCTTCTCTGGCGCGCGGATGACCAGTCTTGGTGCGTGGTTCCATGCGGGTTGGGCGTGGGTGGCGGCGATCCACAGTGCAACCGCGTCAACCGCTTCAGCGGACGGGAGGATGACGTATCGGGNGATGGCGGCGTGTAGGTCGTCTAGGATCGCGGCGCCGTCGACACGGCGGCCGGGCAGGGTGGGTTGGTTCATGCGGCTACTCCCTCTGCCTGGAATCCGCCAGCGATGGCGGCACGGATGTCCCGTTCGGTCTGATCTGCGTGCCGGCCGACCTCGGTGAGCGCGGCCCAGGCGTCGGCGTGGCTGATGGCTCCGGCGGCGACCATCCGGGCGACCCCCCGGGCGGCGCCGTAGAGGGTGACGCGGCGGCGGCCGACTGGGGCGCGGCGTACCGCGTCGAGGTGCGCGGCCAGCAGCCGGTCGGGGTAGGAGATGCCCCCCGCTGCGCGGGTCGTGATCGGGTGGTGCCGGCCGGTCGGCGGGGCCGGTGCCCGGCTGGCGGGCGGAGTGAGGACGGCCGCGCGCAGCGCGGGGGGCATCTCCTCTATTGGTTCGCGGCGTACCCACACGTACGGGCGGCCAGTGTCCGGGTGTGCCGATGGTGGGGCGACGACGTAGCCGCCGTCGCCCTTGATGTCGACCCCGGCCCGTCCGGGCAGGGGCCGGGACGGTACCGGTTGGCCGGGGTGCCGGTAGTAGAGGTGCCAGCCGCCGGAACCGGTGCGAACGCATGCGGTCGGGGGCATCAGGTCGGGGTCGACCCGGCCGCCGTGCCGGGGGTCGATGTCGACCACCACCACCCCGGAGGGGGCGCCGGTGCGGACGGCGAGCAGCCCGGACGGGTGCGCGGCCAGCATGGCCGCGATGCGGTCGGGGNCGCGGGTGGCGGCGTAGAAGCCGTGACAGGTCAGACAGCCACAATTGTGGTTGGGGCCGGCGGTGCGGCAGGCCGGGCAGTTGGCTATGGGCCGTTTCGACCGGCCCAGCAGGAACACGTGCCGTCCGGCGTCGGCCAGGGCCAACGCCGCCGACAGTCGAGCGTTTCGGGTCATGTGGCTCCTTTGGCTCCTTTGATCAGGCGTAGGCGGGGACGTTCACATCCGGGGTGGCGGTCGAAGCCGCCGGCGGCGGCGGCCGGGTCGACCGGCCAGCCGCAGCCAGCGGCGCACATCCGCCAACCGGGGCGGGCAGCACGCACGGCGGCGGCCGGGTGGCGGTGAAGGTTGGTGTGGGTACCGCGCAGGACGGCAACGGTCATGTGTGCTTTCCGGCGAGGAGCGTCCAGATCAGCAACGCGGCGATCAGGATGGTCCCGGCGGCGGCGAGAGCGACGCCGGCAAGGTCGCGGAGTAGCCAGCCGGTGACGCGGGCGCGGGCAACGGTGGCGTCGGCGTACCAGGCGACGCGTTCCACGCGGCGGCCGATCGGCACGCCGAGGGTAAGGCCGAGGACGGCGCCGACGGCGAGGCCGATGAGCGCCACCACGATCAGATTCATTGATTTTCCCTGATTTTGGGTGTGCGGGGGTAGCCGTGAAGTACACGTGGATTTCACGGCGGGTTTGCCAAGGTCAGGGGCCGTGCAATCGGCGTGAACTTCACGCCGATTGCACGGCCGTGAGGAGTTGCTAGGCGGGCGTGCGAAGGATGCGGTACCGGCCGTTGCGATTGATCGGCATCAGCAGTGGCTCGTTGCCGGTGGTCAGTTCCTTGAGGGTCTTGCTGAGCCAGGTTGCGCCGTAGCCGGTCGTGGCGAGGACATCGCCGAAGTCGGCGGGTCGTACCTCGGTGTAGCCCTGTGCGGCGAGGGTGGCGAGGTAGCGGCGCAGGATCGCGCGGGCTTCTTGCGGGGTGGATTGCTTCGGCAGGGCTAGGGACAGGCGGCGGGGGGTGGGGGTGGTGTCGATCTCTTGGGCGGGGTCGACGTCGTCGGGTGGGTCGTCGGGGTTGACCCCGGGGCGGAGGGCCATGGCTGGCTCCTTCGGGTGGTCACCGTCCCGGCCGGTCCGGTCCGGTCCGGCTGTGCTGGTCGTGACGGTGGTGGTCATGATGGGGGCGAGTGCCCGTGCGGTGATCGGGTCGAGAGGTTGCCGGACCGATGCCCACCCGGCCACGGCTTCGGCCAGGTCGGCGCGGTTGGCCAGTTCCGACCGGCACGGGATCGGCCACCGGTCGGCGGGGATGCCGGGNGATTCGATGTAGAGGTATCCGGGCNNGCTGCTGCCCCATGACTCCGGGCAGGCGCCGGCATCGACGGTTTCCGGCGACAAGGCCAACGTCGGATCGTCGCGNCTGTCGATACCGAAACACACGTTGGTGGCGAACTGCGACCGCAGCGAGGTCGGCGCCCGGTCGTGAGTCCACCGCTGCTGAGACAGCACCAGCGAGATACCGGCCGATCGTGCCCGCTCAGCGACTTGGACCAGGGCGGGGTGCCCGGACCATGCGGCCGACTCCTCTACCCATACGGTGAGGTGGGACAGGGAACAGCCGGGCATCCATTCGGTCAGGTCTTCCCGGCCAAGGGCTTCGGTCCGGGCCGGGATGACCTGGTCGGCGAGGATGTCGAAGAACGCTTCGGCGTGGTCATCCTCGGTGATCAGCAGCGTGAGCCCATCCTTAACCGGCTTGACGGTCTGGTCACGCTTGACCGTGTCGACCACGATCAGCGCGCCGTCGCTGCGGGTGAGGTAGTCGGTCATGACCACCAACGCCCACTCGGTCTTCCCGCTGCCGGTCATGCCGGTGACCCGAACGTGCGTGGCAGGGCGAACGCCAGGGCGGCCGGTCAGCCACAGCCCGACCGTTTCGCCGTCCTCGGCGCGGCCGAACCGCAGCGGCGCGTCGCCGACGGAGCGGCCCGGCGCCGACGGGCCGGCCCACGCGATCGTGTCGCGAAGCTGGTCGACCGGGACCACTTCGAGGCGGCCGGTACGGACGCTGTCCGGGTCACGGTGCACCCGGACCGCCGTCGGCGCGACGTCGAGCGCCGAAGCGATCGCGTCGCGGGAGTTCTCCACGTCGGCCAGGGTTTCCCCGCGCGGCATGGTGATGGTGGCTTTGACCTTCGCCCCATCGATCTTCGGTCGGCCGATCCGCGCGTCGCGCAACGCGGCGACCGCGTCGGCGAGACCGCCTCCATTGCTGGCGGGTTGTTCGTCGGGGTTGGCCTTGGACATGATCCGCATGACCGCGGCCGCTACGGAGGCGACCACCGACCCGCCGGCCCACAGGTCGAGCCAGGGACGTTCCCACGGGGCGCCGATTGTCGCCCCCAACGCCCACACCGATCCGCCAGCGGCTAGCAGGGTCGCGACCCGCTGCCGGATCACGCCACGGGCACGGCCAGCAACCCAGGTCAGGCCGGTCACCGCGCCGCCGGCGACGGTGATGCCAGCGGCGGCCCACGGGTTGGCGCCCCACCAATGGTGGGACGCGGCGGCGGCCGGCCACGCCAGCAGACACCCGGCCGGACACACGAGGTAGGGGATGACGGCCGACCGTAGGTCGATCGAGTACGACATCGGTTGCAGCCCGCCATTGCGGGGCAACCGCGAGCGGCCCCGGGTCTTCACTGGCCGCTCCCGTTGGTAAACCGGAAGACGTCCTTGCGTGGCTTGTACCCGACCGCCTCCAACTCCGGCATGTAGACGGCCTCGAACCGCGACGACGCGGTCACGATGTACTGCGACGCCACCACCAACGCCTCGGCAGCGTGGGTGATCGGCTTGGTGACCTGCCGGGCACGCGCCCGACCGGTCAACCCGCCGACACTCAGCCCACCGCTGACCGCGCGGAGCCGGGCCTCCAACTCCGACGCGGTCACCCCCAACTCCAGGGCAGCGGCGTGCAACACCCGGCGCGAACCGTTGAACCACTCCATCAACGCGACGTTGTCCGTCAGCGCGTCCGCACCGGTGAAGATGCCCCGCTGCTCGTTGATGCTTGACATGCTGTAGCTCTCCTCACGCAGGAGGCCGGGCGCGGCTCGTTTCCTAGGCATGCGCCGCGCCCGGCGCGAACAGGACAGACGTGGACCGGTCGGCCCCCGCGACCCACCCGCACGCTGGGGATGCGGGTGGGCACGGCCCGGCGACCGGGCGGCTCGGATCAGCCAGCGGGGTTAGGCGATGGCTGGGCGAGCGTTCGCCACACGGGTCGTGGGCCGGGCCGACTCGCGTACCCGGCCGCTACGGTGACCGCCGCACGTGGCGGCGGGGCCGGCGGGAGCGATGGCGGTCGTGGTGCGAGCGGATCGGGCGGCGTACATGGCCCGATCGGCGGCGGCCAGCCACACCGGCAGCGGGTGGCCGGGGTGGGCGAGGGTGGCGCCGATCGTCGCCCCTACCGCCAGCGGACGGCCGAGGTAAGCAACCGGGGTGGTGAGTCGGGCGTGGATGTGGGGCAGCCAGCCGGACAGCCACGCGTGTGGATCGGTCCGGTGGTCGGTGGGGCCGGTGGTGACGGCGGCGAACTCGTCACCACCGAGGCGGGCGGCGATTCCGACCGGCCCGGCGACGCCGGCCAGCCGGGCGCCGATGGTGGTGAGGATGTGGTCTCCGGCGTCGTGACCATGGGTGTCGTTGATCCGCTTAAAGCCGACCAAATCGATTAGAAGCACGACGACCGGACGGCCGGACCGGTGGCCGGCAGCGATGAACCGATCGGCGTGATCGGTGAGTCCGGCCCGGTTGTAGATGCCAGTCAGGCCGTCATGCGTTGCGGCGTGCCGAGCGGCGGCGAGTTTGCCCCGCCACACCTGTCGTGAGGCGAGCACACCGGCGGCCAGACCGACGCCCAACGCGGCGGCAACAACCGCCGGATCGCGTGAGAACATGGACGTTCCCTCCCGATGTCTAAGGGCAGAGGGGAGAAGGGAACCGGGGCGCGACCGGATGGTTGTCAGGCCGGTGGGTCGCGCCCCGGGCGAAGCTAGGCGACGTCGCGGGTCGTCCGGTCACCGTCGGCGGCATGGAGCAGGNGAGCCAGGGCGGCACCCATTCCGAGCACCGCCACCGGTAGACACGCCACAACGGTTGTGATTGGCCACGGAGCGTCGGTCTCCGGCGTTGCCAACAGGTGGTATGCGACCTGCCCGCCGCTGCCGAGCACGAGCGCGGTCAGCGCCGAGAACATTGCGAACTTTCGGGCCTTCGGCGGTACCCGGCCTGACAGCCAGACGTACAGGGCATAGGCGGCGTAGACCTCCATGCCGATCGGCAGGGTGATCGCGGAATCGATCGTGGCCCNCTCGCCTTCGGCGACGATCCCGGGAAGCAGGTTCACCCGGCCAAACCCGGTGAGCTTGCCCAGCTCCACCCATCCGGCCCACACGGCGACGAACGCGGGCAGCATTAGCAGCCAGATTGGCCACACGACCACCGGGCGGGCCTTGGCGGGCCGACCGGTGTCATCCGCGTCTACGTCCACCCGGACCTGCGAGGACGCCTCCACAGTCCGCCCGGCGGTCGGGCCGGCCGGAGCCGCGCCGACGGCCGGCACAGGCACGGTGTCACCCGCATTCGGGCCGTGCTCGATGGCGGACGCGGCAACCGGATCTGGCTTGACTGCCCCTGCCGGGGTGCCGGCAGGTCCGTCAACGTCGCTGCCCGGCTGGCCCGCGGGCCGCTGAGCCGCAACCTTGGCCAGGTCGGCGAGCAAGCGGGCTCCGTTCTGGTCGAGGCCGTATCGTGCCGTCAGCTCGTCAACGGACGGAACAATGCCATTTNCTCCGGCCCGGCCCAGAACATCCCGAGTGATTTCCATTTGGCCCTGCGGGGTGCGGGCGGCCTCAGCCAACAGTCGGTCACGGATTTCGTTCGCCTTCTCGGCACCTATGCGCAGTTCGGACATCAGTCGACGGCGTGACGGCACCACCTCCCCGTCCCGGGTCGGTACCAGCCGGGCGGCNGGCATCAAGTCCTCGACACTGCGTGGGTAGGCGCTGGCAGGGGCGGTCATCAGAACACCTCGTATAGTNCGGCCGCGAGTAGGTCGCGGTGGGCGGGGAACACCTGGCCGCCGTAGGCGTCGGCTAGGTAATCGGCGAGTACGTCGTAGTCGTCGGCGGGCAGCCACAGTGCCCGGAGGGCGTCGTCGGCGCCAGTCACCGGGGGGAAGGCGTTTCTGCGGTGGTAGCCGATGTCGGTGCGGGCCAAGACGGTGACCATCCACGCCTCGTCGGACGCGCGGGGGTCGGGCACGTAGCGTGGTTCTGACAACTGCCACTGGGCGTCCGGGAGTTTCAGGCCGGTCTCTTCGGCCAGCTCACGCACTGCGGCGGCGGCCGGGTCCTCGCCTGGGTCAACATGGCCACCCGGGAGTGCCCACCCGTGCCCGTCAGCCCGNTCCACCATGAGGATCCAGCGGTGCTGGTGTTCGTCTCGCAGGCNCACCAGGGCGTCAGCACACGCCTGCTCGCCCCAGTGACCCAGTTCGTTACGGCCGTAGCGGATGCCGGTCGGGGCGTGCGGGTTGACCGGTCGACCGTTGACTACCTGGAACGGGATCAATGCCCGGGCCTGCCGTTCGGTCCAGTCGATGCGGGTCGGGTCGGTCTCCGGGTCGACCCACGATTCACCCCGCGCGGCGGCGGCCAGCACATCCGGGTGCGTGTAGGTTCGGGGGGCATCGACGGGGATGGAAACCGAATATTGAGGGGTCATCGCTGCCTTCCTTCGTGACAGTCAAGGCACTCGCCGAGCGAACGCGGGATGTAGTAGGACCGGACAACGCCGCAAGTCGGACACGTGCGGCGGGCGGCTAGCGCCTTTCCGATCGCGGCGCGCTGGGCCGGGGTCGCAGTGCGCTTTGGCCGGGCCAGGTCGAGTCGGTACAGGTAGGCGACACGGAGACCGCCCACACCCCGCCACAGAATCTGCCCGGCGACCGGCTGACCACCCGGCCGCAGCCCGACGGCACGTAGCTGGCGGCGGGTTGCGTAGCCGGGCGGGGCACCCTTCCACCACCAGGTGGGCAGCCCGTATCGGGCGCCCGTGGGGTCGTGATACTCGGCGCGGATACGAGGCACCAGACCACCCGCCTTACGCAACCAGCCGGACCGACAGGACCGGGGCGCCGAGCGCGG
>Ga0065720_1003072_pt1 | contig 33368 bp, 33 predicted proteins | sample Thericmetagenome_FD_59107 | JGI IMG/M metagenome (GOLD analysis project Ga0065720, IMG submission 59107) | Thermophilic microbial communities from the Joint Bioenergy Institute, California, USA of rice/straw/compost enrichment - eDNA_2 v2... | ecosystem: Engineered > Solid waste > Grass >... | reverse complement strand
GCATTCGCGCGGGCGGCCCTGCAACCCCAACCAGCGATGCCGCCCGCGCTGGCGCCACGACCATCATTGCACTAACAATCAAATTGGACCCGTCCGTGGGGGCCGATCAGGGGCGCAAGGATTGCTGTTGTTCGTCCCATCGTCACATCTGTTGTTCTTGGGCGGGCAGCCGTAGTCCGTGGGGGTACGGCAATCGTTGTATCTGGGCGTGCAGCTATCCGGTTTGGGAGTGCAACGGTCCCTGTTGTTCGGACGGCAGCTCGGGTTATTGTCCGTGGGGCACGTGGACGGGCGGCACTGCGGTGCCGGCCGGCAGGAATTGAAGCGGATGCCCAAATGACCGCCATTGATCGAAATATTCAGCAAAGCAACCTCCGTATAGTGTACGAAATGAGTCACACATGAAAGTTATTCCGCTGGCGCAATTCACACAGCGGTCGCAGAGCCTGGCAATATTCAAGAGCCCGCGGCGTTGAATGGAATGCCGCCTCCCCGGCGGGCGCCGATAAAAGCACTCGGCATGCCCTCAATTTCCGTAACAACGCGCACAGGGCAGAGGGTTATTTTACCCTCTCACCCTGTGTTGTTTTCTTCTTATAGGAAAGCCGGGTGATAGTATCCTTGCTTTTTCTTATGATATGTGGGCCTCGAGAGCGCGCCTATTCCTGCTCGCTCTCGGAAGGATCGACCGAAATAAAGCCCACCGGATAGATCACCGTTTCCGGCGTAATCTCCTGATACGCCAGAACAGGCAGATAGATGCCGTGCTCATGGAGGACGTTGTGCATCGCATAGCGCACGTCCTGCTGCATGATCAGCACCGGATCATGGCCGCGGCGGTATTCCTCGCCGCATATCTGCCTTGCCTGCGTGACGATCTGAGCGGCAATCGAGGGTTCAAGGACGAGGAAATTCCCTTCCTCCGTATTCCTGATGCCCTCGCGAATGAAGGATTCAATCGTCGGTGAAACCACCACAACGGGCAGAAACCCATTGGCGGCGAAACGCTGGGTGATGAAGTCGGCGATCTCCACCCGCACCTTCTGCGCGAGGTAGGCGGGATCCGGCCGGCGCTGCGACCATTTCAGGACCGCTTCGAGAATGCGCACCCGGCTGGTTATCGGTATGCGCTCGCGCAGAAGAGCACGCAGGACACCGGCGAGCTGGTTGTTCGAGACAGCCTCCCGCAGGTCGCTGACCAGTGCGGGGTTGCTTGCCTGCAGCTCGTTGAGGATCGTCGCCGTATTCTGGAAGCTAGCCAGGACTTCGAGCCGCTCGATCACCACCCGCTTCACATGCATGATCAGCTGCTCCATCGGCGGCCAGTAGGCGATCTTTTCCTGAACCAGCTTTTCCTTATGCTCGGCCGAGACGAGCGCGCCTTCCTTGGTGCCGAATTCGGCGAGGCACGGAATGCCCAGCGTTTCCAGATAGGTTGGATGCGCCTTCACGAAGAGGCTGTCGACATCGAGGGTGCCGCTGTCGGCAAGCTCCTGATTGACGAAGATCCGGTAAACATGGTCCGCGTTCTCGTCGATCTCGAGCCGCCAATAGCCCTCCGGTATTCCGTATTCCTGCGCGATGCTCGTTCGGGCGAAATCAAAGGCCATACAGAAGGTGGTAACATCGAGCTTGTAGGCCTCGGCGGGAAGCACAAGCCTGACTGCCTCCTTGCCGCCCATGCGCGATTCGATATCCGCATATTGCTGATGAAGCAGCGTCAGACGACTGCGCCAGTCCTTCTGAGAGTGCAGCACATCCCGCGACTGGCGGCGCAGCGTCCAAATCACACCGCCGGTCATGCCCGCGCCGACGGTGACAAAGATGACGGTCGGGAATCCCGGCACGAAGCCGAACAGCGCAATCACGATGCCACCCATGATGATGGTGCGGTGATTGGCGACGATCTGCTGGGCGATCTCGGTTCCCAGATCCATGCCCTTCGGGTTGGCGACGCGGGTGACCATGTTGCCGGCGGCGATGGAAATCAGCAGAGCCGGAATCTGCGCCACAAGCCCGTCTCCGACTGTCAGCAGCGAATAGAGGTTCAGGGCTTCGCCGAAGGCCATTCCCCGCTGTCCCATGCCAATGGCGATCCCGCCCAGAAGGTTGATCGCAGTGATCACGAGGCCGGCAATGGCATCGCCCTTCACAAACTTCATCGCCCCGTCCATAGCGCCGAACAGCTTGGCCTCGCGCTCCAGGTTCTGGCGCGCGATCCGGGCGTCCACCTGGTCCATATTGCCGGCGCGAACATCGGCATCGATGCTCATCTGCTTGCCCGGCATGCCGTCAAGCGTAAAACGCGCGCCAACCTCGGCCACGCGATCAGCGCCCTTGGTGATCACCAGGAACTGCACCACCGTGATGATGAGGAAGATCACGAGGCCGACCGCCAGATTGCCGCCCATCGCCACCTTGCCGAAGGTCTCAACGATGCGCCCGGCATCCGCCTCGAGCAAGATAAGCCGTGTAGTGGAGATGGAAATCGCCAGCCGGAAAAGGGTGGTCACAAGCAGCAGCGGCGGAAAGGTGGAGAACTGCACGGGGTCGTGCATCTGCAGCGACATCAGGATGATGATGATCGATGCACTGAAATTGAGCGTAATCAGCACGTCCATTGCCGTGGGCGGCAATGGCAGCATCACCATCAGCAGGACCAGCGCGAAGATGACGACGAGAAAAACGTCTTTCTGCTGCGCCAATGCTGCAGCAAACCTTGCCGGATTCATGGCTTTACCTTGACGAAGCGGTACTACTCGGATGTCTCGGCCTCAGCCGATAGCGCCACCCCGTCCCCGGCCGCACCGCCCGTCGAAACATCGGGCGTTCTGGCCAGCGAATGCAGAATCGGGTCCTCCACCGAGCCGCGCAGGACCGTAACCAGCGTCTTGTTGGCCTTCTCCAGTGCTTCCACAGTCTTCTTCACGTCGGAGACATAGGAGGGCGGCCCGGAAACCAGGAAGACCTTTCCTTTGAGATCATAGCTGTGCCGGAATTTGGGCTGGTAGAGACCGAGCCGCGAAAGCGCCGAGAGGATGCGCATCCCGTCATTGTTTTCGAGAGAGAAGACTTCGGTCTGCACGCTGCTGGTGGGCGCAACGTGCAGCGTCGTCCCGTCGAAATACCAGACGAAGCGGAACGCGGCGGCCAGATGATCGAGATAGGCCCGGCGGGAAAGGCCGGACGGGATGTCCGCACCGGTTCTGCCCAGAATGCCCGGCGCTATGTCGGCGGCGATGCCGAGATTGAGCGCGAAGAAGCGTATGGCCTCCGTCAGCTCCTGATCCACGGTGACATAGCTGTAAGGTATGTCCGCGCCAGGCAGAGGAGGTGGGCTGACACTGGCCGCCCGCCCTGTCACTATGGCGCCGGCGAGCACAAGGCCCGCCAGCGCCATCTGCACAGAATGTTTAGGCACTTGAGTACCTTTCTGCCAAATATTCATAGAATATATGCTCAATAAATAAATCCAGCGGGCCCATATATACGGGCACCCACCGGTCCCTTACCCGACATCCTGCGGGACAGAATATATTCCAGATTGCTCTGCTGCAGTTGCACAAGCTCGGCAATGCTTGGCTTGTCCGCGCCAAAATGAGGCGTGATGACCACGAGCAGGTCCCGGTGGCGGGCGGTAATCTCATCATGGCTGAAGAAACGCCGGGAAAGCTCGCCCACAAATCCCCAGTTGCGCCGCGGCTTTTCAAGAGCGGCGTCCGTGTCGAGCTGCGAAAGGCCGGCCAGGATGAAGCCCTCTCCGCTTTCCAGCTCCACGCTCGAGTGCACCTTTCGCGAGGCGATGTTCGGCACCAGGTTTCCGCTGATGAAGCGTGCCGTGTCGCGCAAATTGGAGATTTCGGCCTCGATTGTCAGATTCACCCTCCCTCCTGGCGTCAGATAGGGAGTGAAGCCGATGTTGAGTCCGACAAACCGGTAATCGACGCCGAAAACGGGCTGCTCGCCTTCCTGCGCCGCCCGGCTCGGCACCGCGATCTCCTCGCCCACCATGAAGGTGGCTTCCTTCTGGCTGATGGTGGTCAGTGAGGTTTCGGAAAGTACCGTGGCTACGCCATGCTCCAGAAGCAGGTCCATCAGCACGTCCACGTCGATCGACCTGCAGGAGCCGCATGTATCCTTGCTAGCCGAAGCCAGCACCGACCAGTCGATGCCGTAGGTTTCCAATCGGTCGCGGGCCACCTCCATGAGCTTCACGTCCAGCCTGATGATCCGACTTTCGGCCACGGTAATCTCGTCGATCAGGACACTGTCGGGAACGGTGCCTCTCAGGCTCTCGATGATGGCCTGATAGGTCCGTTCATCGGCGACGATGCCGCTGACGTAGATGCTGCCGCGCGCAGACCAGACTGTTATGTGGGCGCCCGGGAAGCGCTGCGCGACCATGCGCTGCACCTCCGCAAGGTTATGAATGACGACCACATCGTATTGAAACAGAGTATTTCCCGAAACATCGACGCCGATAACGGTCGTCTCGCCCGCCCGCTTGCCGTAGAGGAAATGCGCTTCGCCGGGCGATGCGCTGAGATCAGCCACATCGGGATCAGCCACAAAAAGCGTTTCGGCCTCCTCGGTGCCCTGCAACTGCAGGCCCTTGCCAACCTCGATCACGAGCCGCTGGCCGCGCGCCGATGCGTGGGTGCCCGAAAACAGTGCAAATACGAGCACCGTCAGGATCAGCCCGATGAGCTGCGAAAAGTTGAACCGGGACAACCGGAAGACCGCGAAGGCTCCTCCGGCACCCGGCAAGCCCCGCCCGCTTCCGATCGCACCCGCTGTCATCTTGTCCCTGCTGCCAGAAGATTGCGCATATGCGCCCGCATGAGATTGTCGATGGCGGCCTGCTTGCGCTGCCAGCTCCGCCGCAACAATATCCGGGTCAAGCTACGGAAGGCCTGAAGGCTGACATGGGTCGCAACCTCGGAGACCCCCATCTTGCTGGACGCCAGCATGAGCTGGTCGTGCGAGCGCTTTGCGCTGACGAGCCTCGCCTTGTCGCTTCCAGAAGCCACGGCGCGCCCAGCGGTAACCGCGCCTGCGTTCTTGCGGTTGCGTAGCCCCTCAAGTACCTGCGCTGATTTTTCTGGCGCGCCAATGGGAAGCGCCCGCGCCGCCGCACCCTTCCGCCTCTCAGCAACCGTGGCCGAGCGCTCATTACCGCCGGGTTCTCCGGTTCTTCGTGCATGGGCCATAACGGCCATCGCTTCCGAGGCATCGCCGTCGTAAGCCTCCTTGAGCATGGCGGCATAGCTGGTGGAAGGCTCCACATTAATTTGCCCGGAATCGGCATCCGGCTTGGCGGACGGGGACTGCGGTTCGGGTGCGCGCGGACGCGCCGGAGCGGTGACTCTTTGGCGATTTTCAGTATCGATGCCGCGTATCGGAGCACTCATTTAGCCACCTTTGCGTTCAAATAGGTTCTGAGCGCCTCTTGCCTTTCGGCCGTGGAATAGTCGCCCAGCATGAAAAGCCGAGATTTCAAATAAGCCAGATTACATGTGTCGTGCGGCGTCTCGCCGACGACCTCTGCCGCCTCCTGCGGCTTGCCGTCGAGAAGCAGCGCATAGCCCAGCATTTCCCTGAAACGGTGGTCCTCGGGATAAAGCGCCATGCCCGCGCGGCCATAGATGATGGCCTTGGTGACGAACTGCGTCTTCAGGCTGAAAGCCGTCAGCATGAGCAGAATTTCCGCAGCTATATCCATAACAGACCCGTTCCAGTGGATCGCCCGGCAGCAGTTCTGGAGAAAAGGCCAATCCCGGCCTATTCTGAAATCGGAAAAACCGATGAGTGCCGAGGCCGGCACGACGGGATCGGCTGTCGGGTCGGGCCCTCATTGTGCCGACTCCATCCCGGAAAGCTGGGCGAAATTCGCCCGCGCTTCGTCTTCCGTGAGATCGAGAAGCGCCGTGCGCAGGGCCTGCTCCTGATAGCCTGCGAGATACTGTATCAGGGCAGGGTTGTGACGGACGGCCGGATCGTTCTGGTTGGAGCGCGACAGTTCCGCGATATAGGGATAGGCTTGCGTCGCCTGTCCGCTCAGGGCTAGGGAAAGCGAGAAATTGTTGAGCGCCTCTTTGTTGGCCGGCGCATAGGCCAGAACGGATTGGTAATATTGCTGTGCGGCCGCGTGCTCGCCACGCAGGTCGTGAACGACGCCCATCGCGTTGATGGCGTCGACATTGTCCGGGTCCCGGGCAAGAACCTCGCGCAAATAGGCCGCTGCGCCCTCGGGATTGTTGCGGGCGAGTTCCACCCGGGCAAGCCCTAACAGTCCTTCTATACGCGCTCCCAGTTTGACCGCCTTCTGATATTGGGCGGACGCCTTCAGATAGGCCTTTTGCCGGAAATAGGCATCCCCCAGCCCCAGGGCGGTCATGCTGGAGCGCGGGTTGTGTTCGGCGATCCTCTCCAGAAGAGCATAGCCTCTGTCGTAATCCCCATAGCCCAGCATCCGCTCGCCGACCTCGATCTGCGACAGAACACTCGTGCGATGGCTGTTGGGGCTAGCACAGGCTGCAACGAGCGCGGTGCCTGTGAACAGCAGCAGCTTTGAAAATCGCGTGACGATGGGGCTCGTCATCATAGGGCCTTTCATGATTACCCTGTTGAGCATGGACCCGCCGTTTACGCACGCTGATACGAATGAGGACGATGCAACGCAGCCTGGATCGGCAGCACGGATCGGCAGGAGAAGACGTGACGGGAAAACGCGGAAAGAGAACCTGACCTTCACACCCGTTGCGCGATTTCCGGCTGCACAGGAGGCTCGGAATCCTGACGGAACGGACAGGAACAGAATCCTGACTATGGGTGCGCAAAGCGGCGCTTTAAGAACATTCGCCGCAACCAACTGAGTCGGCCAACGCATACCAACATGGCCGTTTATGATGAAAACACCGCCTTTGGGCGGTCATCCACGCCGGCGCGCGCATCGAACCTAATCAATGCTGGCCGAGCGTGGCCCGCAGGACCTTCTCCATGGGGCGCGCCGACCGGGCGGGCATGTACTGGCCGACGGCGGCCATGCGGTAAAGCTCGAGCGCCGCTCCCGGCAGATTGACCGTCGGAATCTTCAATGCCCTAAACTTTCTGCAAAGGCCGGGCACCGCCGCTCCCTTGGCCTTATAGACCACGTAGGGCCGCTGCCCTGCTGCCGGGTAAAAGATGAGCGCCACGAGCACCTGATCGCTGTGCACCACATGTGTCGCCTCGGATGGCAGCGGCATCACGGCATCGTTCATGACGATCGACCGGCGGTTCGCCTTGATCTGCGGATCGCCTTCCTGACCCTTGAACTCCCTCTTGACCTCGTCCTTGGTCATCTTGTTCTGCGAGATGAACAGCCGCGTCTGGATCCGGTAATCCAGCGCCGCCATCAGAGCCATGACGATCAAAATCGCAATGATGACAGTGGTGAATTTCGACAGAAAAAAGGGGAAGAGGCAGAGGATGCCGCAGTAGCTGGCGTTGATGGCATCCTCGATGCCGCCCCAGACGGCAAAATAGAGGATCAGGACGACTGCCGTAAAATAGACCATCATCCGTGCAAAATTATAGAGTGTTGCCTTGGAGAAGATGTTTTTGATCTGACCGACCGGATTGAACTTCTGAAACTTGGGGGCAAGCGCCTTTGGCGCAAAGTTGAACCTGTTCACCAGCAGACCCACGACCAGCGTAAAGAGCGCGGCCGCGGCGCAAATTCCCAAGGTAAGCCAGACAGGCCCCATGGCCGCTGTGATGCTTGCGGCCCGAGCCGCATCGAAATCGCGATCAACGCTGGAAAAAACGATTGTTGACAGGTCCATAAGCCCGGAGGCCAAGGGGCCGAACATGCCTGCCAGAAGCAAGGCGGTGAATGTCAGGAGCGCCGCCTCCACGACATTCTTGCGCTGGGGAATCTGGCCTTCCTTCCGCCGGTCCTCCAGGCGGCGCTGTGTGGGCTGCTCAGTCTTTTCTCCGCTCATGCGCCAAGCACCTGCTTCAGCAGCTCCAGGGCACCGGCGAGTGTTTCGCGGACCTTCGGAAACAGCACGCCGATATAGAAGATCAGCATGACGATGAGGACGGCTGACTTGATCGGCATTCCCAGAGTGAGCGCGTTGAGTGAGGGAGCCGTGCGCGCCAGGAAGGCGATGCAGATGTCGCTCAGCAGCATGAAGCCCGCGATCGGCAGAACCAGCGCCATGGCGGTGAAATAGACCGCGCCAGCAAAGCTGATGAACAGCATCATCGTATCGGCCGTGACCTCCGGAAACACGTCCAGCGGGGGCCAGATGGCGAGGCTTGATAGAACATGCCCAGCACCATCAGGAAGATGCCCGCAGCGAAGAAGTAGCCAGCGAAGAGCTGCGAGAGGAACACGGCCGTGGGCGTCGTCTGTGCGGAGAAAATCACGTCGTAATCCTCCGCCTGGGTGGCGCCGCGCTGGGTGTCGAGGATCACGCCGGCCAGTTCGAGCCCGCGCACGGGCAGCCACGTCAAGGCGCCGAGGAAGAGCCCCAGTGCCAGTTCCTTCAGGATCACCACCGGATAGGCCGGAAAGGCTCCCTCCTGCTCGGCCACCCGCAGCGCGATCTCGTCGGCAAGGCCCGGAACGATGGGGAAGCTTGCGGCCGCCATCACGCCGAAACGCGCCGTCCTCGTCATGCTGCGGCGGGAAAAGAACGGCGAGACGGCCAGAAACCCGCTCATGCGCGACATGGACAGGAGGAAGGCCAACGTCCAGTCCATCAGTTCCCGGTTGCCGGACGACAGGAGCGAGGGCAGGCTATCCATTTTTCAAATACCGATAATCCTTCCCAGCGCTTGCTTTAAGAAGCTCAGCAGGTGGGACGACATCCAGCCAACAGTGAGGGAAAGCATCATGACGACGGCGGCAAGCTTGGCCGCAAAGGCAAGAGTCTGCTCCTGAAGCTGGATCAGCGTCTGGAGTACAGCCACGATCAGCCCCACCACCGTGGCCACCACGATAAGCGGCATGGAGAGATAAAACACCATGATGATCGCGTTGCGCGCCATCATCATCACTTCATCGGGCGACAACGCACAGCCTCCTGATTTTCCAACCTTTCATGCGCCTGCCTCATCGCGCATAACTCAGCACCAAATTGTGCAGCAGCAGTGCCCAGCCGTCGGCGGCGACGAACAGAAGGATCTTGATCGGCAGCGACACCAGCATGGGCGGCACCATCATCGCGCCCATCGCCAGAAGGATGTTCGAGACCACCATGTCGACGATCACGAAGGGCAGAAAGATCAGGAACGCGATCTGGAACGCGCGCGTAAGCTCCGACGTGACATGCGCCGGCAGAAGGATGAACAGATTGTCCTCGGTGACCTGGCCGTGCAGCCTTTCAGGCCACATCTTCTCCGCCGCGTCCATGAAGAACCTGACCTCGCGTGGCGAGGCAAACTGCTTCAGATAGCCGGTGAAGGCGTCCGACACGACCGCGAACAGCCGCGAAACATTATCCCAGCCGGAAAAGCCGAGGTTCTGCCGCTGCACCTCGGTGATGATCATGTCGGCGATGGGAACCATCACGAAGATCGTCAGCGTCAGGGCGATGGAATTGATGACCAGACCCGACGGAGCCTGCTGCACGCCGATGGCGTTGCGCACCAGCATCAGGACGATCGAGATTTTCGTAAAAGCCGTACCCATCACCGCCAGGAAAGGGATCAGGCTGAACGCCATGATCGCGATGATGGTGGGTATGATGGCCGGGAAGTCCTCAACCATCGCCGCCCTCGCCGATGCCCGGCCAATGGCTGATCTGCACGCCGACGCGGTCCCCAATCTGCACCAGATAGCCCTTTGCTGCCGGTGCACCATTGGCGAGAATTGTGACCGGCCGGGTAAGATCGAGGTTCAGGTCGAGCGTGGCGCCCGGTCCGAGCGCGCGCAGTTCCGACAGGCTGATGCGCCGCGTGGACAGCAGGAAATCGAGGCGCACCGGAAGGTCTTCGAGCGGATCGGCGATGGGAGGGTGATCGTATAGCGCTCCGGCTTCGAGCTCCGGAGGCCCGTAATCATCATCAATATCATTCATGATATTCTGAAATCCGATTTTTTCTTCAATCCTTATGGTGCCTCCGGCGCGCTCCAGCTCCGCGCGGAACCGCGCGACTTGCGGCACTTCGATAAAAACGGGAAGACGATCTTGGCTGATCGTGCCAGCAAGCAAGGTGTCGCCCCGCGCGATCGTGCGGTAGGAGGCGATCGGAAGCGGCTTGCCGGGCAGGCAAAGCCGGCAGCAAAAGCCGGGATCGAAGGCATTCAGCCGGCCGTGAGGCTGAAGGCTGGCAAAGGCAGCCGCCGCCTCCTCTCCGAGCCCGGAAAGCTGAAGCATAAAGCCGAAATCATCACCGGCGACCGTAACGACGCCGGATAGGGCGGAAAGCGGCGGGCCGTCCTTCCGGGCCGGGGCTGAAGTCAGGCGCAGCTCGACAGCGCCGAGGTTCTCGAACCTCGTACCCCTTACCAGATCCTCCAGAATCAGTACGGCGCGCCATTCCAGCGGCAGGGAGTCCGGCGCCTCCTCGCGCCAGCCCGGCAGCAAGAGATCGCTCAGAACATCTACGAGGCCGGTGTCAACGTACAGAAACACTGTTCCAAAGCTGGCGGAAATGGCAATTTCCGCGCACGTTCCCTGCTCCAGTCTGGCATGCCTAAATTGAACGACGAGATCGGCATCCGCCTCCTGCGGCAGCGGGAAAAACCATGCGGAGGCCGCGAACCGGTTGACGAGTTCGGCAATGGCGGGCTCCATGGTGGGCAGGATAGAAAGATCAGGCGCCATTGCAGCCTCCGCCGGCCCGCGCGGCCATCTGCTCGCAGAATTCATCGATGGAGGCTTCCTCGCGCGCCATTTCGGCCGCGATCTGCATCAGGCGAAGCCGTTCCTCAATGTGCTCGCTCTTGTTGAGCTTGCGCGCGCTCTCGGCGCGCTTGCGGCTGGCGATACGCGCGCGCTCCTCGGCTTCGGCAAGCCGGGTCTGACATTCGGCGCGCCGGGCGACCAGCTCCTCAGCCTTCTTCTGAACCTTTTTCAGCGTCTCCTCGACGGCGAGAAGGTCATTCACCGATACGGATTTGTGAAGGAGCTCCGTCAGGAGGTCGATTTCCATCCTTTTGGTCTCGGCAAGATAGTCATCAATAGCCTTCTGCGCGGCTTCGTGCGCCGCCTTCGCCTCGGCCACGGCAGCCTTCTCGGCGCTTTCGGCCTTCAATCTGCGGTCGAGCCGGCGCTGGCGCAGAGCGACAATTTTGGAAAAGTCATGCATGGCCCACCGCCTGCTTCAATGCCTCGACCGTCTCTTCGAAGCTCGAGAACTCGTCGGTTCCCTGGCGCAGGAAGCGGTCGAGCGCGGGCTTGCGGGCCACGGCCTCGTCCGCGAGCGGATCAGCGCCCTGTGCGTATTCCCCGATTTTCAGAAGAAGCTCGATCTCCTCATATTTGGCGAGCAACGCGCGCAGCTTGTTGATCGCCTGCAGGTGATCGGGAGTCACGATACGGCTGAGAACACGGCTCGCGCTGGCATTGACGTCGATGGCAGGATAGTGGCCCGCGCCCGCCAGCTTGCGGGAAAGGATGATATGCCCGTCGAGCAGCGAACGAGCCTCGTCGGCCACCGGCTCGTTCATGTCGTCGCCCTCCACCAGTACCGTGTACAGCGCCGTGATCGAGCCGCTGCCGCTGCGTCCTGTCCGTTCCACGAGGCCGGGAAGCTGTTCGAAGACGGAGGGAGGGAAGCCGCGCCTCGTGGGCGGCTCGCCCGCGGCAAGGCCGATCTGCCGCTGGGCCCGGGCAAAGCGCGTGAGGCTGTCCATGATCAGCAGCACGCGCTCGCCGCGGTCGCGGTGGTATTCGGCAATGGCCGTCGCGGTATAGGCCGCCTTCACCTGCCCGATCGCGGGTCGGTCCGAGGTCGCCACCACGATGGTGGACCTCGCGAGGCCCTCCGGCCCAAGTTGGTCGTCCACGAATTCGCGCACCTCGCGGCCACGTTCACCGATCAGGGCCACGATGCAGCGGTCGTAGTCGGCGAAGCGTACCATGAGGGACACCAGCGTGGACTTGCCACCGCCTGCGGCGGCGAAAATACCCAAGCGCTGGCCCTCGCCACAGGTCAGCACTCCGTCAAGTGCCTTTACGCCGAGGCTGAAAGGCTTTTCGATCGGCGGCCGCAGCATCGGATTGGGGGGCGACTGGTTGGCCGGATAGAAGCGGCGTGTCGTCAGCCTGGGGCCGGAGTCGAGCGGCCTGCCCATGGCATCGAGGACCCGGCCCGTAAGCTCATCGCCCACCGGTACCTCGAAGGTGTTCATGAGGGACTCGATGGTGGAGTTGTACGAGATGCCGACCGTGCGGCCATAGGGCGTCAGGATCGCCTCGCCCTGATCGAAGCCTACGACTTCGGCCAGGATCGGCTCGTCGTTGACGCGGGAAATGGAGCAGATTTCTCCGATGCAGAAATGACCTGCCGCGCGGACCACCGGGCCGGTCGTCTTGCTGACGCGGCCACGCCGCCTGAACGGCCGGGCGGTGTCGAAGCGCAGTTCCGCCATACAGCTTCCGACGGCATCAGCGGCCGAGATCGGCTTCAGCTTCGGCTTCTGTATCATGCGCGGATTCCTCATCGTTGCTGCCGGATGGACGGACCACCTTCAGCGCAGCGATCATCTCCTCCACGACCACCGGGATGCCCACGTCGATCACTTCGAGTCCGGCGTAGACCAAGCATTCGTCCCTGCCCATTTGCGGGTTGGACTCCGGCCGGATAGGTAGAAGGTCAGGGTTGCGCTGCTTCAGACTCGCAATCGCCGCCGCAAGCGCTCGCATGTTGACTGGATGGGTCATCACGACGATTTCCGGCTCCGCCTGCAGCTCGCCCGCAACGTCGTTGAGAATCGCCGTCAGCCATTCCTCCTTCGGAACGCGGCGAAGCACGCCCTGCAGCCCTTGACGCAGCAGCGCCTCAAGGCGCGTCTGAAGGTCGCCTTGCGCCGCATCGAGCCGTTCCACCGCCTGCGAGAAGCGCAGCAGCCCTTCCGCATAGCCCGTCTCGCGGGCTTTCTTCCGGATCTGGCGTGCGGTTTCGCGCGCGCGGCGCAGATAGCCCGCCGCCTTTTTCCGGGCAGCCACCTCGATCGCCTCTGCGGACCGCAGGCGCTGGAAGCTTTCCGCCTTCAGAAGGCCGTCCGGCGGGAAGACATCCGTGTCCAACATCGCGGCGGTGCTAATCTTCAGCATGGCGACACTCCCATGCCATCAGCGCATAGCGCAGGAAACACACCGCGTCGGGGTCGCCCGGCGCGAAAGACAGCGGTTCGGCGAAATCTGCGGGCGCAAGCCGCAACTTCAGCCGCGCCCGATAGGCTGGCGGCAGAATGCCAATGAGATAGCCTTTCACTGTCTGCGCAAAAAGCTCCAGCTCTGCGCTCGAGACCGTTTTCAAAACACGGAAGTTCGCGAAGGCCGGGAAGCGGCGGTCCCGCAATCCCAAAATCAGCGCGCGCCCGCCGCACCAGTCGGCAATCTGCGTCAGCACTGCGCCGCTGGTGGTGGCCAGGATCGCCCGGTGGTTGATCAGAATGGTCATGACACGGCACAGCCGTTCGAGCGTATCCGCCGTCGTCGTCGACAGTTCCGCAAACAGTTCCGCGCTTTCTGAGGGCAGCGCATCAGGCAGCGGCGGAAGCGAAGAAAGGACCCGCGCCCGGATCTGCTTCTTCAAAAGCGGGCTCGATGCAAGCCTTGCCGCGAGGCTGGCGTCCTTCAGGCCCAGCGCGGCAGGCAGATTTTCCGGCGGGATGTGCTCGAAAAGGGCCTCGTCCAGGGCTGAATGCTTCTGCATCAGGCTGCCTTCTTTCCGCGTGTCTTGAGGTAGTTTTCGGCAACGAAACCGCCTGCCGCTCCCAACGCGACGCCGAGAAGGGCGATCGCACCGAGAAGGAAGAGAGCACGCGTAACGCTTCCTCGCTGCATGACCACGCCGCCGAAGGTGACGAGCTCCACGGCCGGCCGCGCCGGCGGATCAACCGGAGAGACGACCACGCCCACCCGGTCATATTCGATGTTCTCGATGCCGTAGGCGACTAGCTGCTTTATCTGCGGGACAAGCTCCGCCGTTATGGCGTCCCGCTTTACCAGCGCCAGAACGGAAGCGCTGGGCGGCTGCGCCTCGTCGAACGGAGTTTCCTTTCGCGGATTGGCGACGCGCACCTCTGCCGAGATCACTCCCGGTATGGAGGAGACCATGCTGGAGAGCTCCTGCGACAGGGCGAAATTGAACCGCGCCCATTCCTGCATCGGGCTCGTCACCAGCCCGTCGCCGGTGAAGACCTTGCCGATCGTTTCATAGTGCGGGCGCGGAAGGCCAAGCTTCTGAAGAAGGTCCACCGCCTGGCCGAATTGCGCCTCGTCCACGAGCAGAGTGACCTGGTTGGCCTCGCCGGTTTGTTTCGTCGCGTCGATATTATATTCGAGGAGCTTGCCGAGCATCTCGTTGGCTTCCTGCTCCCCGAGCCCGGAATAAAGCGGCACCTTGCAGCCTGAGAGGAGCACGCAAAGCAGGCAGGACAGGAGGATGCCACGCAGCCGCACCGCGCGGCAGCGCATCCGACCAGCGCCCACCGGGAGAAGAGTGCAAAGAGTGCGGCGCATCATTGGCTCGAAAGCAGCTGCTGCACCCCGGTCATCACCTTGCCGATGGCCTTGATCGACAGTTCCAGGCGAATCTTGTCGGCGGTGACCTCCACCTTGTTGCGGATGTAGTCGCGATTGTCGTTATGCAGCTCGATGATCTTGTTTTTCGCCACCTGAAGCAGCCTTGCCTGCTCCGGCGTCAGATTGGCCGCGTCAGCCGCCCAGCGGCGGAACTGCTCTTTCACCGGTTCCGGCAGGCTCATCAGGGGGCTGGAGAGATCGACGGCCGCTTCGATATCTCCGATGATATATTCTTCCTGCTCACGCAGCGCCTTGACAAGGCGCTCCTGCAGGCCATTGATGCCCGTCGCCCGGGTCTCGGCCTCGGGCGCCGTCAGCGTGAAGGACATACTCATTGAACATCAACTCCATTCCGCTCGGCCGTTGAGCTCGCTCATTCGTCGCTGTTGAGCCCCAACGCGTCAGAGCACTCATTCACAACGATCTGCACCGCTTCGATGGCGGCTTCCGATTGAAGAAGGTCCTCGTCGAGATAGATTCTGCCCAGATTGTGGGCATGCTCGAGCCGGCCATCCTGCTGCAGCATGTAGAGATGGAAGGCGAGCGCCTCATCTCGATTGACGGCAGCCTCCAGCGCACCGCTATTTTCGAGCAGTTCGATGGCCGCCGCGGTTTGCCCCGTGGAGAACAGGTGCATCGCCTCGATCAGGAAACCGCCGGCATTGTCGGGCCGGACCTCCTGAACCAGTTTCCAGAGAGACTGCGCGCTCTCGCCCAGGCCAATTCGCGTGGCCAGCGAGGCTATGTTGCCCAGGATGAAGATGTCATCGCTGGTGTACTCGACTTCCGGCATTCTCATCCACAAGAACCTTCTTCTGCTCCCCCTTGACCTCGACCAGCAGATGCCCCTCCGCAATCGCCAGCAGTTTCACATCCCGTTCGAGCGTTTCGCCAAGGCGGACGATGGCGCCGTCATCGAGGACGACGTAAGGATAGGCGCCGTGCCACACGCCGGTGATCCGCTTGCCCAGTGCCGTAAGGTCCACCGGCGAAGGGTCCTGGAAGCGCACGTCGGCAAGGCCGGGCACATCAGACTTCAGCGTCTTGACGAGCTTTTCGCGTAGCGCCTCATCGTGGATCGCCGAGAGCGTAACCACGCCGTTCCTCAGACCAAGCACCTGCGCCCCGGAATTAAGGTTGACCGCAATCAGCGTCACCGCCTCCGCAATTTCCCGGTCCGCATAAATGTCAGCGGAAACCGGAAGGCCAAGCTCCGCAAGCCTCGCCAGAACGTGCGCGCGGGCCGCCGCGTCACCCACCCTGACGATGGTCTGCCATCTGCCGTCTTTGAAGGTCAGACTTTCGACCTTGACGCCGAGGCCGGCCAGCGTCCGGCGGATCAGCGCCGCATCGGGTTCCGGCTGCGGCACAACCTCCTCAACACCCGGCTGGCCGCTGTCAGATGCGGAAAGGCGAGGTACGGCGAGGGCCGCCGCCAGGCTTTCCGGTCCGCGGGAAAAAGACATGTTCAGACCGGTTACGGCGATGAGAAGGATGGCCGTAACCACCGCGCGCAAAACCGGTCTTTCGGACAAACCGTTCGGCGCTTCGCTCTCAGGCTCTATGCCCTCGATCTCGAGGGAAATGTCAGCGATGATCAGCCGGTCGCCGAGATGAAACGGCGCCCATTCTCCGGACTCGAGCGTCACGACCTGCTGGCTGGCCTGCCTGAAAACCATGACGGCGGCGCCGCGACTGGGCAGGATCGCGACGTGACCCTCTTCCACCTTGAGGGTCAGATGCTCCGACGCGACGGCCGGATGGATTAGAACAATCTCGCAGCCGAAATCTGAGCCCAGCCGATGCTGGCCCGGCTCCAGATCGAAAACCTGGTCGTCGACTCCTGCTCTGGACAGTTTCGCGACAATCATGTGCCTCTCCGGCAGGCTTGACCCGTTCTACAGAAAACCGCCCCTCTTTCCGTCCCGACCTCTCATCTTTCCTGCGTGGCGCCGTCACACGTGGGGCTGGGCCCGGCTGCCGGGTGCCTCCGGCAAGGTGCCGTTTTCCGCCATCTCTTCCATCTGGCTGGCGGCCCGTTCGAGCTCCGCCTGGACATCCATCTGCTTGATCCGCTCCAGCAGGCTCAGGGCATCGTCGAACACTTCGATCGCACGCACGTAATGGGCCGGATCCTCGTTCCGCAGACTGATCTGGGAGCTGTCGCGCAAGAACATCTGGCGGCGTGACTGCAGGTAACGGATGAGGGAATCGACACCTCCCGAGGCGCCTTCCAGAACGATTTCATCGAAACTTACCCCGGTCTGCGAGAAATAGCTGTAAGTCTCACCCGATCGGTCCATGATCCGCTCCTTTATCGAAGCGCTAAAATCGCTCCGGGCGGCGTTATGGGAAAATCGCTTTTTCGGATATCTCCGCCCGCCGGATGCGGAACTGCAGGCGAATATAGAAAAATCTGATTTCGGCATGCCTTCGTGGAAAATTTAACTTGATTTCAGATAGCTGATCGTCCGAGGAGATTTATCGGGAATGCCGATCCACCGCAGTTCCTCCCTTTCTCCGCGTCCGCGCATTTACGATATCGGCCTCCACGATCGGCATCCGCAATCAGTTCGAAGATCTGGAACAGGCGCGGGCGGCGCGGCTCAAAACGGGGTATGGGAAGCGCGGCCGGTCATCGTGATCGATGAAACCGGCAGCGGCTTTTCGCTGCCGAGTGTACGGGCGCGGCTGGCAGAAATCGTTCTTGATCCGCGGGGGCTCAGCAATCGCAACGGTCGCGGCGTGCATCAAACACGCGATTCCTCGGTCTGGATCGAAATGGGAGAGCTTGTGCCGCAGCCTGCCGCTCCGGCGCCTTCCGGCTCTGTCAATCCTGCCACCGTTTTCGAAGAGCCGGCCGCACCTTACGGTGCGGAAGCCTTCCCCATTCCGATCGGTGACGCGGATGCGCCGAAGAAGCCGGGCTTCTTCAACTACTGCCTGAATCAAGAGCAACGGGCGAAAACGGAGGACGTGCGGCGCAGGCTGCTGCATGACGCATTGTCCACGCTCAGGGAGGATGATGCGAACCGCCCGATCGGCAGCCTTGTCGAGCGCGTGGTTGCGCGGCTGCTTGAAAACGCCGGGGCGGAGAGGCTGTCCAAGGCCTATGACGGCCTTCAGAAGCAGCTGGAGACCCTGGCGCAAGACTACGAGGATTTCCTCGACCTGCGCATCAAGCAGAAGCAGAGCTCCTGCCCGGCGCTATGCGATGCGCGAACGCTGTTTTTCGGCGACACATTGACGGCGCTCTTTCTGCGTTCGGCTCTGCAATCGGCTCTGCTCGCGCTATCGGGCAGTGCGGTGCAGTACTTCACCTATCTCATTCTGGACCGGATCGCCCGGAACAGTCCGGACGTCATTCCGCAAGAAATCATCGACCGCATCGCCGGCACTGGCGAGAAGCCGGAGGAAAGCGCAGGCCTTTCCCGTCGGCAGGTCGAGGAACTTCTCGCGCTCATGCCGAGGGACGAGCTTGCCGCGCTCGCCAATATGAGCGAGCATGACATCGAAGCCGTGGCCACCCAGATCGGAAACGCGGCGGCAAATGCCCATGCCACATTGTCGGACCTGACACCCGAACAGCTCGAGCAGGCGCGATTTGAATTTGCCAAGCCTGCTAGCTCCATCCTGGACGAGCGCAGCTCCTCCAAAGCGCTGATTTACGGTTCCGAGATCGCGCATGCCTTCGGAACGGGCAGCGCCATTGCTATCTCCTCAAACCTGCTGAGACAGAAATTCCAGACACGCGGGCTAGGCGAAAGCCTCGCCTTCAAGCGGGAGGCTCCGAGCACGCTCGAACGGGTCGGAACCGCTGTCAAGCAATCCGCCATCGGGCAGACCGCGACCGGTCTAGTGAGTTTCACCATCGGCTCCCTTGCCAACATCACCGGCAAGTCCATTTCGGGCGCGCCGATCAAGGATATCTTCAAGGATGCCGGAGCGATGGCCCTCTTCCAGCTGCTTAACTCAACCACGAATGTGTCGATGGACGCGCTGCTGACAGCCCTCCTGCCAAGCGAAAAATATGGCGAGTATTGCCGGCAAACCGTCAGCGTCTCGCTGCGCACGGTCTGCTCGGTGGCATCGCAATATCTGAAGACTGAAATCTTCCGGCGTTTCAACGACCGGAGTTCACTGGGAATCGGCGATCACGTACGCGCGCTGATGACGGGCGGTGTCGGCGGCCTCGGCCGGGAAACGATCAATGCCGGCTTGGCCCTCTTGGCCTCGAACCAGGCACCCGCCGACCTCAGATATTCGAGAAGCGCTGCTACCACCGTCGACTCTTTCGCGGAATTTCTACGCGCCCTTAATGACCCCAAGCTTTCGGAAGCCCTGTCGGGGACATCTCTTGAAGAGGAACGCGGAGCCCTTTTCAACCGCCTAACCGGCCTCGTCCGTTCCCTGCAGGAAGCGGAGAGGTTGAAGCCCTATTCCCCCGGGATCAAGCAGCAGTGGGAGCAGTTCGATCAGTATCTCAACGACGTGATCTGGCGAAGAAGAGGCCCCGGCCCCCACAATGTGTGACGGTACTCATAACATAGGCACGTGGGAACATGCCTGCACAATTGCGCGCAGCCGCCTAGGAGAAGGCGTACAGGGGTTGCCGCTCGATTGCCTCACCCAACGGCAGTTCATGCTCCTCCAGTGCCGCACGGTCGAAGGTGACACCGTGTCCCGGCGCTGAGCCGGGTACATATCGCCCATTCGAAATTATCATCGGCGTTGATGTCGCAGCAAAGTCGAAAAGGTTGAGCCCGAAGATATTCTCCACGTGCATAGCGTTGGGGAGCGCGGCTGCCAGGTGGACCGACAGTTCCAGCGCGCCGTGCGGCGAAATGGGAATGCCGGCCGCAGCACCCAGGGCGGCGATCTTCAGGAACTCGGTGATGCCGCCGACTTTCCAGACATCCGGCTGGAGATAGTCGGCGGCTCTGCGGCTCACATAGTTCCAGAACTCGAAACGGTTGCAGAGCTGCTCGCCCATGGCAATCGGCATGCCCGTCACGTCGCGCAGCTTCGCGTGACCTTCGATGTCGTCGGACAAGAGCGGCTCCTCGATGAAGAGGGGGGCGGCCTCCAGCAGGATGCGGATGCGCTGAGTCGCCTCGCCCACCGACCATTTCTGGTTGGCATCGAGCATCAGCAAGCCATTGTCGCCGATGACCCTGCGGACCGCCAGGCAGCGCTGGAGATCCTCGTAGAGGCCGGGGCGGCCGATCTTGATCTTGAAGGAAGTGTAGCCCTCGCCCGCTTGGGCGCGGACCTGCTCCACCAACTCGTCCAAGGAAAGATGCAGGTTTATGGCGCTGGCATAGACCTCAACACTTTCCCTGGCGCCGCCCAGAAGCCGGTGCAGCGGCTCCCCGGCGCTCTTGGCCTTAAGATCCCACAGGGCGATGTCGATCGCCGAAATCGCAAGCGTGGTGATGCCGGCGGGGCCTGCCGCATGACACTCCATCCACAGCCGCTGCCAGATCCGTTCGGTGTTGCGGGGGTCCAGTCCCACGAGCATCGGAGCGAGATAGCCGGTAATCAAGGCATGCACCGCTGCAGCCCCCACACCCGCTGTCGTGCACCAGCCGACGCCTGTCTCACCCTCATCGGTCTCCACCTCGATCACGACCAGTTCGCGATGGGTCATCGTCACCCGGCTGGATGAGACCACTTGCTTGAGGGGCATCCGGAATGCCCTGCAGGTCGCCCGTCTTATTTTCATGATGTGGCTCCAGTCGCGCGCGAAAAGGTTGCGTTCGCGCATTATGGAAGGCCGTACGGACCACCGCGCCCCGTTGTGAGGCTTGTTCCGGCTGGCGGAACAGTCTCCGTTATAGGTTTTGGAGCCCGCGCTGAAAGCTATGGTCTGCCCCCAGCGATGACCCTGAACCGAAGACGAGCTTCAAAGCATGCGTTATCTGAAATTCAACGTCGACATCGCCTCCGGACTACTGTTCGCGATTTTCGGCGGCTGGTTCAGTGCGAGTTCATTCCTCAATCTCAACCTTGGCAATGCGTTCCGCATGGGACCGGGTTTCTTTCCCGCAATCGTCGGCGGGCTACTTTTCGCGCTCGGTCTTGCGATCGCGATAAAGGGCTGGCGTGAGGAATGCGAGACGGTCGAACCGGCCACCGTACCGTGGAGAGGCGTGGTGCTCCTGCCTGTCGGGCTCATCCTGTTCGGTGCCGCGATGCGACCATTGGGCCTTGGTATTGCCCTTCTCACGCTCTGCTTCTGCTCGGCCATGTCGGTCAAGGGCATGACCCTAGCAAGGGCCGCCGTTCTGTCGGCCGCCATCACCGCGCTCTCCATCGCGATCTTCCACATCGGGCTCGGCCTCAACCTGCCGCTCGTCGGCGACTGGCTGCGATAGGGAGGCGGCGTTGGAGTTCATCTCGAATCTTTCGCTCGGCTTTTCCGTAGCGTTTGCCCTGCAAAACATCTTCTTCTGCTTCATCGGCGTCCTTGGAGGCACGTTGGTGGGTGTCCTGCCGGGTGTGGGACCGCTCGCCACCATCGCGATCCTTTTGCCCGTGACGTTCTCGATGGCGCCGGATTCGGCGCTGATCATGCTGGCAGGAATCTATTACGGGGCCCAATATGGCGGATCGACAACGGCAATCCTGCTCAACCTTCCGGGCGAGGCGTCGTCGGCGATCACCACGCTCGACGGCTATCAGATGGCCAGACGGGGACGCGCGGGGGCGGCGCTTGCCACCGCAGCACTTGCCTCGTTTTTGGCAGGCACGATTGCCACCGTGATTGTGGCGCTTTTCGCCACGCCTTTGACGAAGGTTGCGATGGCCTTCCGGCCTCCGTCCTACTTCTCGATGATGGTGCTGGGGCTTATTGCCTCTGTGGTTCTCGCCCATGGTTCTGTGCTCAAGGCGATCGCCATGGTCATGCTTGGCCTCTTGCTCGGGATCATCGGCACCGACATGTACACCGGCACCACCCGCCTCGACATGGGCATGCTCGAGCTTGCCGAAGGCGTGAACTTCGTCGCTCTTGCGATCGGCCTGTTCGGCATCGCCGAAATCCTGCGCAATCTCGAGAGCCCGGAAAACCGCGACGTTCTGACGGACAAGGTCAATGGATTATGGCTTTCCCTGAAGGATCTGAAGCGGATCGTCATGCCCTCGCTGCGCGGTACGGCCATCGGCTCCGCACTGGGCATTCTCCCGGGCGGCGGAGCGATGCTGTCCTCCTATGCGGCCTATATCATCGAAAAGAAGGTCTCACGAAACCGCGGCGAAATGGGCAATGGCGCGATTGAAGGCGTCGCAGCGCCCGAAGCCGCCAACAACGCCGGCTCGCAGACCGCCTTCATTCCCATGCTGACGCTAGGGCTGCCGTCCAATGCCGTGATGGCGCTGATGATCGGCGCCATGATCATCCAGGGCATCCAGCCGGGGCCGGACATCATCATCAAGCAGCCCAACATGTTCTGGGGACTGATCGTGTCCATGTGGATCGGCAATCTGATGCTGATCGTGCTCAACCTGCCGCTGATCGGCCTGTGGGTCCGGTTCCTGACGGTGCCCTATCCGGTGCTCGTGGTCGCCGTGATGGCCTTCAGCGCCGTCGGCATCTATTCGGCCTCGGGCACCCTGTTTTCCATGTACGAGCTCGGCTTCTTCTCGCTGCTCGGCTACGTCTTCATGCGCCTGGGCTGCGAACCGGCGCCGCTGGTCCTGGGCTTCATCCTCGGGCCGATGATGGAGGAGCAGCTGCGCCGCAGCATGCTGATGTCGCGCGGCGATCCGACCGTGTTCCTGACGGAGCCGATCAGCCTCTGTTTCCTGATTGCCGCAGCGGCCGCATTGCTGCTCATCACCGCTCCGGCCATTGCCCGCCGGCGCGAAGAAGCCTTCAGCGAGGAATAAGCCATGAAGGATGAGCAGACCATGCGTCCCTTCGAGGGTATAAGGGTTCTCGACATCACCCATGTGCTTGCCGCGCCCTTCGCCACCTATCAGCTTGCGGTGTTCGGCGCCGACGTCATCAGGATCGAAAATCCGCACGAGCCCGACCAGACACGGACCGACGGCAGCGACCCGGCGCTTTCGGCCGAGAAGATCGGCACGCACTTCATCATCCAGAACGGCGGCAAGCGCTCGCTGACACTCGATCTCAAAACGCCCGCTGGGCGGGAGGTCCTGCGCCGCCTCGTGCCGACGGCCGACGTGCTGGTGGAAAATTTCCGCCCCGGCGCGATGAAGGCGCTCGGGCTCGGCTACGAGGACCTGCGCGAGCTCAATCCGCGTCTGATCTACGCTTCCATGTCGGCCTTCGGACAGGACGGCCCCAGGGGAGGGCAGACCGGCTACGACCAGGTGATCCAGGCCGTCTCNGGGCTGATGATGGTCAATGGAACCGCGGACATTGTGCCGATGAAGGTCGGAACGCCGGCCGTCGATTATGCGACCGGCACGATGGGAGCCTTCGCCATCGCCTCCGCGCTGCTACAGCGCGAAAGAACCGGGCGCGGGCAGTACATCGATCTGTCCATGCTCGACACGGCCCTAATGCTGCTCGGCGCACATCTGACCAATTACAGCCGTTCGGGGCGGGCGCCCAAGGCGGGCGGCAACCGCCACGAGTTTGCAACGGTCGGCCTTTACGATACCGCCGACGGCCAGGTTCAGATCGCGGCGATCAACCTGCGGCAGCAACGNCGGTTCTGGCGGCTGCTTGGGCACCCGGAACTGGTGAAGAACAACAATGAAGAGCGCAGGGCCGACGCCGAGCGCGAACGGGAGATCCTGCGGCCCATCCTGATGACGAAGACCGCCCAGGAATGGGAAGACTGGTTCCAGGCCAACCATATCCCCGCCGCACGCATCTGGACCCTGCCGGAGACGCTTGCGCATCCGCAGCTCGAAAGCCGGGACGTGTTGCACCAGTTCATCGACGCGCCGGGCATTCCAGGCTCAATCACGGTGCCCAAGGCGGCCTTCAAGCTTGCCCATGGCGGCGCGCAGATGGACCGCCCGCCGCCCAGGATGGGAGAGCACAGCGAAAGTCTGCTTAAAGAACTCGGATACTCGGCGGAAGAAATCGCTGAACTCAAAAATTCGCGCACGATCTGACATCCCATGGGAGGACCCCCAATGAAACTCTTGTCTTTGCTTGCAGCGTTCACGCTGGCCCTTGCAGGGCTTGGCACCAGCGCAACCGCACAGGAAGCGGCCTATCCCAACGATCTCGTCCGCATTGTCGTCGGCTCCTCGCCCGGCGGCACGGCCGACACCGTTTCGCGGCTGATCGCCGAGGCCCTGACGGAAAAGTTCGGCCAGACATTCGTCGTCGAAAACCTGCCGGGTGCCGGCGGCGCGCTGGCGGCGAAGACCGTCAAGACGGCCGCGCCGGACGGGTATACGATTCAGTTCATCTTTTCCTCGTTCTCGATCCTGCCGTCCCTCAATCCCGCGGTCGGGTACGACCCGGTGAAGGATTTCGAGCCGATCGCCATGGTCTCGTCCGCACCCAATCTGCTGCTGGTGCATCCCTCCTTCGAGGTGTCCACGCTGGCCGAATGGATCGAGAAGGTGAAGGCGAACCCCGGTAAATTCGATTATGGCAGCGGCGGGATCGGCTACAGCCAGCATCTGTCGATGGAGATGCTCCTGCAGTCCATCGACGGCGAGGCGGTTCACATTCCCTATTCCGGCAGTGGCGATCTCCTGGGTGCCCTGATTTCCGGCCAGGTGCCCTTCGCCTTCGATACGCTGACCACCGCCATACCTCATATCGAATCCGGAGCGCTCATTCCGCTTGCGACCACGAGCGCCGAACGGTCCGAAATCCTGCCTGACGTTCCTGCGGTAGGCGAGGAGGTGCCGGGTTACGAGTTGACTGCCTGGAACGGCTTCGTCGCACCGGCCGGCACGCCGAAGGAAATCATCACAGCGCTCAACGATGCCATCACCGAATATCTCCAGAGCGATGAGGCCAAGGCCTTCTTCGAAAAGCTCGGAACGAAGATCGACGCCAGCACCCCGGAAGAATTCAAGGAGACGATCTCCGGGGATTACGAGAAATTCGCCAAGGTCATCGAAAAAGCCGGTATCACCGCACAATAGACGGGGGCAGGGCGCGAGGTCTGACGTGTCGCTCGCGCCCGGGCAACGGCTGACACCGTTTGGAGCTACATTCATGACGATCCAGCACACCGTTCCTGCAGAGGTGCTCGGCCAGTTCGTGGCAGACCTTTTTGAAGCGGCGGGTCTTTCCGCCCAAGCGGCTAGGCGGGTCACCGACGCGTTGATCGAGGCCGACTTGTCCGGCAGGGGTTCCCACGGCGTCTTGCAGGCCGACCGTTATCTCGCCCGTCTCATGTCCGGGGCGATGTCGACGGCCGAAAAGCCGCATATCGTCAGCGAATCCGGTGGAGCGGTGGTGCTCGATGCGGCGTATATGGAGGGCCATCTGGCCGCCGAGGAAGCCATCGCCATAGGCATAGCCAAGGCACGCGAGAATGGTGTNGCCGCCGTGGCCGTGCGCAACGCCCAGCACATGGGGGTGGCNGGACGCTATGTGCGGATTGCGGCGGAAGCCGGGTGTGCCGCCATAGCGATGGGCAATGCCAAGCCGGTCATGCCTGCACCTGGCGGTGCCGAGCGCCTGGTCGGGACCAATCCCCTTGCCATTGGCATTCCGGCTAGCGGAAACCCGATCGTCATGGACATGGCCACGACGGCGGGCACCTTCGGGCGCGTTCGCGAGGCACACGCGGCCGGCCAACCCCTTCCGGAGGGCTGGGCAGTCGACGCCGAGGGAAAGCCGACGATCGACCCAGCGGCCGCCATGGCGGGCATGCTCCTTCCCATGGGAGGAGCGAAAGGTTTCGCGCTTTCCTTCGCCATCGACCTCATGGCCGGGCTCCTGTCCAGCGGTGCATGGGGCGACAAGCTCGGCGAGGCCGGTGACGATACCACCAAGCCGCAGGTGTCATCCTACCTTTTCATCGTTCTGGACATCGCGCATTTCCGTGCGCTCCCAGGCTTTGTGGAGGAGGCTGACGCGGCGGTAAGGCGGGTGCGCCAATCGAAGCGAGCGTCCGGTGTCAAGCGCCTTTACACGCCGGGAGAGCGCAGCGCCGAAGCGCTCGCCAAGAGCAACGGAATGGTGAAACTTGCGCCGGCGGTCGCAAAGGCCCTGAGCGAGAAGGCGCGGGCTCTTGGCGTGGCCATTCCGCCCGCGCTTGAGGGTGAGGCAAGCACAGCCGCTATGGGATAGTGTTGGTGAGGCGGGCGCGATAAGTCGGTCCGCGCGCAGGGCACGGCAATATCTTTGGGCGACGCGTCGATCGCTGGGAGGAGAAATCATGCACGAACGGGATTCAGCCCGACCGGGGGCAACCTTCAGTTCAAACATGCTCGCCGGAAGCATTTTTCTGTTTTTCGGCGCAGCCGCCATGGTCCTCGGCTGGGGCTATGGTCTCGGTACGATGAGGCAGCCAGGAAGCGGTGCCCTCCCCGTCGTCATAGGCAGCGCGCTGGTTGCATTGGGCATCGTCCAACTCCTCGGAGCGGTGCGGGAAGCCGCAATGACGGCCGGTGCGCCAGCATTCCGCCGCTCTGAGCTGCGCCCGCTGGTGCTGATCCTCGGCGCCGTGTTCGCCTTCGCGGTGCTGATACTGCCTGCCGGCCTCATTCCCGCGCTGGTCGCACTCATCGTCATTTCGTGGTTTGCCCAGAAGGGCGGCCCGAAATGGGAAATCGCCGGCGCAATGGCGCTCGTCATCGCTGTCATCATCGCGATCTTCAAATACGGCCTGGGGCTGCCCCTACGGCTCTTCGTCTGGGGGTTCTAGAAGCATGGACGTCGTATCCCTCCTCGCCACGGGACTGCAGGTCGCCCTCAATCCAGTCAACCTGCTTTATTGCCTGATCGGCGTAAGCCTCGGTACGGCGATCGGCGTGCTGCCGGGCGTGGGTCCCGTAATTACCATCGCACTCCTGCTGCCGCTCAGCTTCGGCCTGCCGGTGGAATCCTCCATCATTCTGCTGGCCGGCATCTATTACGGGGCCTCCTATGGCGGTTCGACCACGTCCATCCTGGTCAACCTTCCGGGCGAAGCCTCTTCCGCAGTAACCTGCATCGACGGCCACCAGATGGCCAAGAAGGGCAGAGCGGGCGCTGCCTTGGCGGTGGCCGCGCTTGGGTCCTTCTTCGCCGGCACGGTGGGGACCCTGCTGATCGCGCTTGCCGGCCCGCCGCTTGCAGCCATTGCCATGCGCTTCGGCGCGGCCGAATATGCGGCGCTGGTGTTCGCCGCGCTGCTCATGGTCGCGACCATGACCCGAGGCGGAGCGGTCAAGGGAATTGGAGCCGCGTTGCTCGGCATCATATTCGGCCTCGCCGGTGCGGACGTCATGACCGGCGTCTTCCGCTTCACTTTTGGCGCGCCGGAGCTGCGCGACGGCATAGACTTTGCAGCGCTGGCGGTGGGTCTGTTCGCTATCGCCGAGATCATCGACAACATCTCCTCGCCGTCGCGCGACAACAGCTCGACGAGCGCCATCGGCAGGCTGTGGCCAACGAAAGATGATTTCCGCAAGGCCTGGCCCGCCGTCCTGCGCGGCACCGGCATAGGTGCGCTGCTTGGCGTGCTGCCCGGGGCCGGCGTTGCCATGAGTTCTTTCTCGGCCTACATGGTTGAAAAGAACGTTGCGAAAGAGCCGGAACGGTTTGGCGAAGGCGCAATTGAGGGTGTGGCGGCACCGGAATCTGCCAACAACGCGGCCGCGCAGACCGGCTTCATCCCCACATTGCTGCTCGGCATCCCCGGCAGCCCGGTGATGGCGCTGCTGCTCGGCGCGTTCATGATCCACGGCGTGGCGCCCGGGCCCCGGATGATGAGCGAGCATGCACCACTCTTCTGGGGGCTGATCGCCTCCATGTGGATCGGCAACCTGTTCCTCGTCCTGCTGAACCTGCCACTGATCGGCCTCTGGGTTCGCCTCCTCAAGGTTCCCTACCACTGGCTCTACGTATTCGTACTCGCCTTTGCCTGTGTCGGCGTCTTCACCATGGGATCGTCGGCGTTCCAGGTTTACGTGCTCATCTTCTTCGGCCTGCTCGGCTATCTGCTCAAGGCGGCGGGACTGAGCCCAGCCCTCTTCATCCTCGGCTTCATTCTCGGGCCGATGTTCGAGGAGAATTTCCGGCGCGCCATGGCCGTATCCCACGGCGATCCGCTGGTTTTCTTCCAGCGCCCGATTAGCCTGATATTCATCCTGCTGGGCCTGGCGATCCTCGCCCTCGCCACGACGTCCTTCGTGCGCCGCGGCCGCGAGGAGGCGGCCGAGGGTTAGTCGGGAAGAGTCCCAATCAGGCGGTGGCGTCAGGGCGGCTTCGGCTCAATGCCGCGCCGTTCTCAGAGGCGAAAAGAGCTTGTCGAGATCGGAAACCTGGTCGAGGCCCATGATGGCCTCGATCAGCGTGTTCGCCAGCGAGGCGGAGATGACGCCGTCGACATTGGCGCGGAACTTCTCCAGATACACCGAAGCCGGCGCCGGGTTCCTGGCCGTGCCCAGCATATCCTCGATGGTGTGGCTGATCGTTCGCCCATCCTGAAAGATCACCGAAACCACGCCGCGCGAGCGCGAGGTGTCGGCGGCCGCGATCGGATCGGCGACATGGACGACCTTGTCCGCCAGAGCGTTGATCCGCGGATCCCTCAGGCTGCTTTCGGCATAGGCATTCTTGTCGAACCGGCCGAGAACCAGCGCCTCGGCCACCGTGTGCTGAAGGCTGATCCGTCCGTGCCAAGAGGTTAGTGGCCGCCGCTTTTCCTCTACCGGTTCGCAGACAGTATGGAACGAGCGCGGCATGATCTCGCAGCGGACCTCCGCGATCTGATCAAGATCGATCGCATGGTCTGCCCTCAAGTTGAGGGCTGCCGCGATGAAGGGCATCAGCGTGTAGGCACAGGGATAGAGCTTGGTTGCAATTGCAAGGGATTCCCAATGCGTTCCCAGCCTATCCGTAAGCTGTGCGAACCTGAACTCGGGCTGGGATTGCACGTAGCTTCTGAACCAGCCAAACTTACCTTCGAATACCTTGCCCGGCCCCGAGATTCCATGCGCGGCTAGTGCCATGGAGCGGATAGCCGCGGCCGCGGCAAATCCCACGTGCAGCGTTTTGGTCGAGGTGCCTTCCTCGAACGATGCGATGGAGCCGGCTGACAGGCTTGCCGCCGTTCCCACGGCATCGACGGTCTGGCGAAGGGAAAGCCCGCGCAGCCTTGCGGCGGAATAGGTGGCGCCGAACACGCCGTAGACGCTGGTGGGGTGAAGGCCGAGTTCGTGCATCCGGATCGGCGAGACAAGCCCAAGGCGGCACAGGATTTCCGAGCCTATGATGACGGCCTCCAGCCACTGGCGGCCGGAAAGCCCGAGCGCCTGCGCAAGCGGCAGGCTTGCAGAGACGATGACGCCGGTGGGGTGGATGTTGCTGGCGATGTGGGTGTCGTCGAACTCGAGCACCGCCGAGGCTACGCCATTGACGAAAGCAGCCCCTGCAAGCGACGTTTGGGCCGGCGACATGAGGGCGTAAGCCCCGGTGCCGCCCGCATCGGCATCGGCATGAGCGCGTTCCGCAGCGGCCACCGTTGGATGGCTGTAGGTGGCGATCATGACACCGATGATGTCGAGGATGCGCAACTTGGCGTTTTCGATCACCTCGGCGGGAGCGTCTTCCAGGGAAAACGCCAGAGCCCATTCCGCAAGCTTCGTGCTCAACGTCGTCATTGATGGAGTATCCCGAATGGCGGCAGACGAACAAAGGTCCGGCGGCATACCGATACCGCCGGACCGAAAGGATGCCGGACGCTACTGCTTCAGCCCCATCTTGCGCAGCAGCTCATCGTAATTGTGATATTCGGCCTCGAGATCCGCCTGAAGATCGCTTCCGCCTAAGAAACGCGGCGTGACGCCGGAGCGAACCAGAAGCTCGGTGAACTCCGCGGTTTTGCTGGCGTCTTCCAGCGCGCTTTCGAGAAGTGCGATGAGTTCCTCAGGCATTCCCGCTGGCCCCATGATCATCTGCAGGCCGGTCCCACGGATGGAGGGATAGCCGGCCTCGGCCAGTGTCGGAACGTCGGGGAAGTCCTCAAAGCGCTTGTCGCCGGGCACGGCCAGCGGGGTCACCGCACCCTGGCGCGCCTGCGGGATGGCGGCAGCNTCGAGCATGAACTGCACGTCGCCTGAAAGGACGGCCTGGACNACCTGAGATGCGCCCGAATAGGGAATGTGGTTNGCCTCGATGCCGATATTGGCGAGCATGTCGACAGTGGCGATATGGCCCGTCGAACCGACGCCAACCGAACCGAAATTGAGCTCGCCCGGATGCTCCTTGGCATAGGCTACGAACTCCTCGAAGTTGCTCACGGGCAGAGACTTGGAGGCGACCAGCATGCGCGGCGCTTCACTCACATTGGCAATCGCCACGAGGTCTTTAAGGGGATCAAATCCCACCGGCGCCAAATGCGGAGCGGTGGTGATGATCGCGTTGCCCGCAAGCAGCAGGGTCGACCCGTCGGGTGCCGCCCTCGCAACGCGCTCGGCGCCGATCGTTCCGCTGGCGCCCCCGACATTCTCCACGATGAAGTCAGCCGTGAATCGTTTGCTCAATTCGTCGGCGACGAGGCGACCGACCGTATCGCCGGTGCCCCCGGCCGAATAGGGAACAACGACGGTCACCGTATCGACGGGGTAGGGCTGTTGCTCCTGTGCCGTTGCCACAGGTGCAGATAACGCCGAAGTGAAAAGCGCAGTCAGCGCGGCAACCAATCGTTTCATGTTGTTTCCTCCCAAAGGTGCAGATTGCCGGGCATTATGCGCTGACGGCTAGTCTGTCGACAGCGAGTGCCAGCCATTCCACCTGCCGGAATCGTGCAGATGCCAGCGGCTATCGATCTACGCCAGTGAACTCTTGTTGATCCTTGCAAGATCCTGCGAGATCTCCCGGGCCGTCGCCTGCAGCACGGGGACGTACCGTTCGCATGCCTCGCTCAGGGAGGAGAAGGCGGAAGTGAAATAGGTAAGCCCGAAGCTCGCGATCACGCGGCCCGACTCGTTCAGGATCGGCACCGCGATCGTATTGGAGTTCTTGGGCTCCACATGCGGCGATCGTACGGCATAACCCTGGCGCCTAACCTGGGCGACCAGCTTGTTGAGCCTCTCGGGTTGGTGGGCGAGACTGTCCTCCGGATCGTTGGACTTGCGCAGCATGTCGACAATGAGCTCGAATTCCTCAGGCGGCGTGAAGGCAAGATAAGCGAGCCCCATGCCGCGAGTGATCAGCGGCAGCCGCATGTTTACGGTCTTGTGGAACGGCGACATAGTGCTGTCCGGCACGGTGCTGAAACGCACCACCACCGCATCCCTATCGAGCAGCGAAATCGAAACCGGCCACTGATGCTTGCGCGTGACCGCGATCGCCCAAGGCCGGCCCGCCTCGACCACCATCGGCTCCTTGTGGAACCCGGAACTCAATGAGCTGACCAGCGCGCTGACCTGATAGCCTCCCAGCCGCGGGTCGTTTTCCACATAGCCAAGTTCCTCGAACGTCCTGAGAATGCGCACAAGCGTCGCCTTCGGCAGGCCTGTTCGGGCGTGCAGATGGGCGATGGACGTGTAGGGCTGCATATTCATCTCCTGCAGCACGAGCATCGCCCGCTCAATCGCCCGTATACCCATCTCGAACGGCCCCTATTCCACCAGACGGAACATTGAAATGGCATACGTTGTGATGTCGCTGAGTCAAGCTCTAAGCCCAAGTTGCGTAGTGCAACGGAGGTCCAGATGGGTTCGGCGGAAAATCGTGAGGCGGCGCGCGCTTTGATGGCGCAGATTGACGACGCGCAGGCTGACAGGCTTCTGCGCGGTGCGGTGGACCTTCACGTTCACTCCGGTCCATCGACCATGCCGCGGCAGGTCGATCACTTCCAGGCCGTGGAAGAAGCGGCCGCGGCCGGTATGCGCGGCATTCTTTTCAAGGACCATCATTATTCCGTCGCTCCGTTCATCCCGCTCATGGAACGGGTGCTCGGGCACTTGAACGTGGCGATGTATGGTGGCCTTGTGCTCAACAACAGCACGGGCGGGTTCAACCCATTCGTTGTGGATGCCCAGCTCAAGCAGGGCGCCAAGCTGATCTGGATGCCGACGGCCCAAGCCGCCAATCACATCCGCAGCTCCCACCGCAAGCAGCGGCTTGCCTCCAATGTGCAGCTCAGGCCTTCTCCCGGCCTCACCGTCGTCGATCCCTATGGGGAGATTCTTGATGAGGTGAAGCAGATCCTGGATTCGATCGCCGAGTTCGATGCGATCCTCTCCTCGGGCCACCTTCATGTCTGGGAAATCTGGAAGCTGTTCACGGAGGCCAAGAAGCGCGGCGTCAAGCGGCTCCTGGTCAACCATCCCATGTATGGCCTGCACTTCACCTATGAAGACATCAAGGAGATGGCCGAATTCGGCGCGCTCATAGAGCAGTCGGCGTGCCTTTACATCGATTCCCGCTTCAATGTGTTCTCACCAGAGGAACTGAGGGAGCACATCCTGGCGGCAGGCGTCGCCCATTCCTCGATCGGGTCCGATCTCGGGCAGGTGGACAACCCCACCCCGGTGGAAGGGCTGCGGCAAGCAATCAAGCTTTGCCTCGCGCTCGGCTTTTCGGAGGACGAGGTGCGCATGATGGTGCGCGACAATCCCGCCAGGCTGGTGGGGCTGGACGTCGAATAGGGGAATGAAATGACCGCGGGAGGAGTGAAAGTGGAACCGGATATGGCCGACGTCGAGCAAGAGGCGGCGCAGTTCGAATCCGGGCCGCGCAATCTCTCCGGTCTGCCACGGCTCATCGTCCGAATCATCGCGGCAATCATCCTGATCCTGGCGGTGAACCAGACTTTCAATCTGGGCTTCCTCGTCGGCTGGACGCTGATCGACCTGCGTTACTACTACGCGATGATCGCGCTGGGCCTGTTCGCCTGCTTTATGGTCTATCCCCTGCGCTCCGGCCGCCTCGATTCTCCGCCTGCATGGTACGACTGGGTGCTGGGAGTGGCCGCCCTTGTCGTGTGCGGATATTTCTTCGCCAACGCGTTCAACATCGCCCTGCGCGGCTGGGAGATGGCACCGCCGGAGTTGGCCGTCTACTTCTCCTTTGCATTGTGGCTCCTGGTACTGGAGGGTGGACGGCGTGCTGGCGGACTGCCGTTGGCTATCATTGTCGGGGTACTGTCGCTCTATCCCATCTACACCGACTATCTGCCAACTGCGATTGCCGGCTTCGGCTCTCCGCCGAGTTACACGGCCGCCTATCACGCGATGGGTTCGGAAAGCATCCTCGGCATCCCGCTTCGCACCTTCGCACAGCTCATCATAGGCTTCCTGCTGTTCGGCGCCGCCTTGCAGCAGACGGGCGCCGGCTCGTTCTTCATGAACCTGTCCTTCGCGCTTTTGGGTAAGGTGCGTGGCGGCCCTGCCAAGGTGGCAATCTTTTCGAGTGGACTGCTTGGCTCGATGAGCGGCAGCGTCATCACCAACGTGCTGACGACCGGGGTGATGACGATTCCTGCCATGCGGCGGACCGGCATCCGCGGC
>Ga0065720_1000148_pt1 | contig 33369 bp, 30 predicted proteins | sample Thericmetagenome_FD_59107 | JGI IMG/M metagenome (GOLD analysis project Ga0065720, IMG submission 59107) | Thermophilic microbial communities from the Joint Bioenergy Institute, California, USA of rice/straw/compost enrichment - eDNA_2 v2... | ecosystem: Engineered > Solid waste > Grass >... | reverse complement strand
GGACCGGCGGTGGTCAGTCCAGGCCGAGGTCGCGGCGGAGCTTGGCGACGTGCCCGGTCGCCTTGACGTTGTAGAGGGCCCGCTCGATCCGGCCGTCGGCGTCGATGACGAACGTGGACCGGATCACGCCGGTGACGGTACGGCCGTACGACTGCTTCTCGCCGTACGCCCCGTACGCGCGGAGCACGGACCGGTCGGTGTCGGCGACCAGCGGGAAGGTGATCGCGTCACGTTCCCGGAACCTCGCCAGCTTCTCGGGCGGGTCGGGCGAGATGCCCACCACCTCGTAGCCGGCCGCCTGCAGCGAGGCGAGCGAGTCGCGGAAGTCGCACGCCTGCCTGGTGCAGCCCGGCGTCATGGCGGCCGGGTAGGCGTAGAGGATCACCTTNCGACCGCGCAGCTCGCCGAGGCTGAGCGTGCCGCCGGTGTCGGTGGGGAGCGTGAAGTCGGGCGCGATGTCCCCGGGNGCGAGCCGGATGGGCGAGGTCATGACCTCGACCCTAGCGCCTGGTGTCTGGGAGGTTGCGGTTGGCGTACAGTTCTTGCACAGCTCTGGCAACAGCGTCATCACGGCCATAAGCTGGGCCCCCCGACGGGGCGGATTCCCCTCGGCCTACGGGAGGTGGCGTGGATACCCTGGCGATGCACATCTCGAACGGGATCATCAACGGTCCCGTGGCGGCGGTCTTCGCGGCGTTCGCCCTCGCGGCGCTCGCGCTCTGCGTGGTGCGGGGCCGGCAGGACCTGGACGAGCGGCTGGCCCCGATGGCCGGCCTGGTCGCCGCCTTCATCTTCGCGGTGCAGATGCTCAACTTTCCGATCTTCACCGGCGCGGTCAGCGGACACCTTCTCGGTGGCGCCCTCGCCACGATGTTGGTCGGCCCCTGGGTGGGCACCCTCTGCGTCGCCGTGGTGCTGATCGTCCAGGCCCTCGTCTTCGGTGACGGCGGGGTGGCCATGCTCGGGCTCAACATCACCAACATGGCCGTCATCGGCACGGCGGTCGCGTACCCGCTGGTCGCGCTGCTGTTGCGCCTGTTGCCCCGCACCGTCAGCGGACTGGCGGCCACCGCCGTCGTCGCCTCGGTGGTCAGCGTGCTGGCCGCCGCCATGGGCTTCGTCGTGCAGTACTGGCTCGGCGGCACCACCGACCTCGGCAGCGGCCTCGTCGGCCTGGCCGGCACCATGGCCGGGGTCCACCTGCTGATCGGGGTCGGGGAGGGTCTGATCACCGCGACCACCGTGGTGACGGTGGCGAAGGTCCGNCCGGACCTGGTCTACGCGCTGCGCGGCCGGCGGATCGTCACACCGGACACGCCGCAGGTGCCGGCCGCCGGAGGTGCCCGGTGAGCGGAGGAGGCGGACGGGTGGCGAAGCGGTCGAACCTGTTCGTTCTCGGTGGGTTGTTGGTGGCCCTGCTGCTCGCCGGGGTGGTGAGCAACTTCGCCTCCGCGCACCCCGACGGGCTGGACTCCTCGCTGCGCGAGGGCTGTGTCTTCGACGCCGACGACACCATCGTCGGCGGAAGCTGTCCGGCACAGCAGGCCAAGGAGCACGAGCTGGCCGACTCGCCGCTGGCCGACTACGGGGTCCGGGGGGTGGACAACGAGTACCTGTCCACCGGGCTGTCCGGGGTGGTCGGCGTCCTGCTCACCTTCNCCGTGGGTGGNGGCCTGTTCTGGCTGCTCCGCCGTCGTTCCGACGGCGGCGTGGCCCGATCCGCCGCCTCCGGCGACGACGCCGATCCCACCCCGGGCGGTGCCGACGTGTCGGCGACGGCCGACGGCCGGCGGTAGCGGGAGGGGCCGGCCGCGATGGGTGCCGGGCACGCGCACGTCCTCTACCGGGACCGATCGTCGCCGGTGCACCGGCTGCCACCCGAGGTCAAGATCACGGCGATGGTGGTCTTCACCGTCGCCGTGGTCGCCACCCCCCGGGAGGCGTTCTGGGCGTTCGGGGGCCACGCCATCCTGATCACGCTGGTGGCGGCGTTGGCCCGGATCGGCCCGGGATGGCTGGCCACGCGCGCGCTGATCGAGGTGCCGTTCGTGGTCTTCGCGTTCGCGCTGCCGTTTCTCGGCAGCGGCGACCGCGTCCACTGGCTCGGGCTGGAGCTCTCGGTCGACGGTCTCTACGGCGGTTGGAACATCCTGGCCAAGGGAACCCTCGGGGTCCTCGCCTCGCTGGTGCTGGCCGGCACGACGACGNCGCGCGACCTGCTCCTCGGCCTGGACCGGCTGCGCTGCCCGCAGATCGTGACCCAGATCGCCACCTTCATGCTGCGTTACCTCGACGTCCTGGTCGGCGAGGCCCGACGGATGCGGATCGCCCGGGTCTCCCGGGGCGACGACCCNCGCTTCCTGTGGCAGCTGCGGGGTTTCGCCGCCGGGATCGGCGCGCTCTTCCTGCGTGCCTTCGAACGCGGCGAGCGGGTGTACCTGGCCATGGTCGCCCGGGGCTACCAGGGCCGGATGCCGGACGTCCGGCGCGGGGCCGGTGCGGCGGGCCTCCGGCACTGGCTGGCCGCGGCGACCGTCCCGCTCGCCGCGACCGGCGTGGCCACCGCCGCGGCGGTGCTGGGATGATCGGGTACGTGGATCGCGTGCCCGCCGCCGACGTCACCTCCGCCGACGGCTCCGTCTCCGCCGGCGTCCCCTCTCTCGACGTCCGCGGCCTCCACTACAGCTACCCGGACGGCCACGTCGCGTTGCGCGGGGTCGACCTGGTCGTGCCCCGGGGCGGCCGGGTGGCGCTGCTCGGTCCGAACGGGGCCGGCAAGACCACCCTGGTGCTGCACCTGAACGGGATCCTCTCCGGCGGTGGCGGAACCGTCACCGTCGGCGGGCTGACCGTGACCCGCGACCGGGCGACCCTGGCCGAGATCCGCCGCCGTGTCGGCATCGTCTTCCAGGATCCCGACGACCAGCTCTTCCTGCCCACGGTCGCCGAGGACGTGGCGTTCGGGCCGGCGAACCTCGGCCTGCGCGGCGCGGAGCTGGAGAGCCGGGTCACCGAGGCGCTGGACGCGGTGGGGATGACCGAGCACCGGGACCGCGCGCCGCAGCACCTGTCGTTCGGGCAGCGTCGCCGGGTCGCGGTGGCGACCGTGCTCGCGATGCGCCCGGAGATCCTGGTCCTCGACGAGCCCTCCTCCAACCTGGATCCGGCCGCCCGCCGTGAGCTGGCCGCGATCCTGCGCCGGCTGCCGGTGACCATGCTGATGGTCACCCACGACCTGCCGTACGCGCTGGAGCTCTGCGACCGGGCGGTGATCCTCGACGCCGGCCGGATCGTCGCCGACGGGGCCACCGCGGAGCTGCTCGCCGACGCCGAACTGCTCGCCCGGCACCGGCTGGAGCTGCCGTACGGCTTCGACCCGGCGCTGGCCGCCCGCCAGCTCGCCGCCCNCCAGGGAGGCATGGTCCGGTAGGTCTGCCGNCCCACGGTGAGACGCCCGCCCGCCGTGGTGCCCAGATCACGCTTCAGACGGCGCCCGGCGGCGGCCGTCCCCGGGGTGGTGGGCGGTGGCGAGCCCNCNGCGGCACCGAGACCGGGTTCAGGCACACGGGGAGGCTCCGCTCCGGCCGCGGCCGAGGCGGAGCCTCCCGCCGGGCGTCGACCGCGTCAACACCAGGCGACGTTGTTGCGGACGTTGTACGGGAAGTGTGTGCTGTAGGCCCAGCCGCTGTGGGACCCGTTGTAGGTCTCGACCCTGTACCACAGGTTGCCGTAGTCGTTGGTCAGCTTGCAGTAGGCCCAGATCCAGGTACCCGCCGGTACGTTGGGTCCCACCTTCGCACATGCCTCGTACGGGCCGGTCCGAATCGGTGTGCTGTCCACGGTCGTGGTCTGGTAACCCCAACTTCCTCCCGGTCGCGCGCACGCGACGGCGGCGGCAGCCGCACGATTCGTGTTCGTGGTGGCGGCGTGTGCGGGAATCGGTGCCAGCATCGCCAGGAGGAACGCGCCTGCCGACGCGACGGCGGCCAATAGCCTGGGCATGAAAACTCCCTTCTGCCGAAGAGCGGCTTTCGGTTCCCTGCCGGCCACGTGCTCGCTGCTCTCGTATCGCCTTCCCGACGGTTCAGGTTTGCCGTGACCGGCATGACGAACGAGGGGCCGAGGCCCGTCTGTCCATCGATGGTGGCCCTGGATCGAGTCGAGGTGGGAGATTTGGACGTCCATGGACGCCCGTGGACGTCCCGTGCCACGATCTGTATTCATGTCCGACAATGCCATGGTCCCTGATCCGGAATCTCTGAGAACCGAGCAGGAGCTGTTGGCGGCCGTGAACCGACTCCGCATCAGCGTTGCTCGCCGTCGCGGAAAGGCGCGATTGTCGTTGAGGGATCTCGAGGCTGCGACCGGGGTGCCGAAGAGCAGTCTGGCGAACTNCCTCACGGGGCGCACCATCATGCCGGTCGACGTTCTGGATCGTGTCGTGCTCGCTCTTGGCATACCGCCCAATGAGGCAGGCAGGTGGAGCGCGGCCTGGGAGCGCGTCATCGAGAGGCGACTGGCGTCCGACGAGCCGGACCCGGAGACGCCGGGTTCTGGTCGGACCGATGCGCAGGTGGACACAGCCTCACCGGCCGCTGGCGGAGGCCCTGCCCGAGAGCAGGACCGGTGGCGCCTGCTCGCCCGGGTGGTGGGGCGACGCCGCGCCCTACCCCTGGCCGTCGGGGCGCTGTTGGTGGCGGCGGTGAGNTGGGTCGGGTTGTCCGGAGGCGGCAGCGAGGACCTTCAGGCTGACGGGCCATCGAGCCAGGCGGGCACTCCGACGCGAGGTTTCGCGTTCGCCTCGGGAGGAAGTGTCGTTCGGATTCGCCCCGCCCGGACACCACACCTGTGCCTGACCGACGGGCACGAGCACACCGGCCGGTACCGTCCGGCGATCGCGGTGCAACGTCCCTGCGAGCAGGCACACCCACCGCATACGCTCATCGAACCGGTCGGCGGCGGCCTCTATCGCATCAAGTGGGATCACCCCGAGGAGGGGCTGGCCTGCCTGACGGTTCTCGACAGCGGTCCGGCCAAGGACATGCTCGAACCCTGGAACGACTGTGTCTCGGGGAAGCGTTCGCAGTTGTTCCGCATCGAACCGGTGGACGCACCCGTGCCCGGCACCTACCGGCTGCGGCCTGCCCACACCGACTTCTGCCTCGGCATTCGTGACGACGAGACGGCCAGCGATGCCGAAATCATCCAGCAGCCCTGTGCCAACGAGCGCGATCAGGTGTTCCTGATCGACCTCATGCCTCCCACCTGAGGCGTCCGTTCCGCGTGCCCTCCCGAGGCGCCCCGGCCCGGCTCTCCAGGCATGGCGGAGGGTTCCGTTCCGTCCTGGAGTCGCGCGTGGCCGACCCCGCCGGTCGCCGGTCAGCCGTCGCGGCGGGCGACCGGCGCGGGGCCGGGGTTCCGCTCGCCGTCCGGCAACACCGCCGACCAGCGGCGCCGCCCGGACGGGGCGGACGGGGGCCGCGGGCGGGATCGCCGGGCGGCGGTGGCGGCGCGGCTCGCGGCGTGCAGCCGCAGCATCCCGGCCGCGGCCAGCCCGCCTCCGACGGCGAGCGCCACCGCGACCGGCACCCGGGCCCACGGCGCCGGCCAGGGCACCGGCACCACCGAGCGGGCGAAGACCGCCGCGTTCGTCACGCCGGTGAACAGCGCCAGGCAGGTACCGGCAAGCGTCAGCACGAAGTCGGTGGCCGGGCGCCGGGCCAGCGCGTACGCCGCCGCGGCGAGCGCCGCCACCCCGGTCACCGTCGGCCAGAGCTGGGTCGTGACGAGACCGAGCAGCATACCGGCGAGGCCGGCGTCGGCGCCCCGGCCCAGTGCGTGGCCGAGCGCGGCGCCACCGCCGACCGCGGCCAGCCCGGCCAGCGCCACGGTGGCCCGCCGACCGGGCCGGGAGTCCCGGGGGAGNACGCCGAGCGCGCCGACGACGAGGCCACCGAGGATGCTCGCGCTCCACCAGAGCAGCGGATCCGGCGGGGGAACCCAGTCCAGGGTGCCGCGCAGTTCCAGCGGGGTGGTGCCGTCCCGCAGTGGGATCACCCAGTCCCGGACCCGCTGTGGCCGGTCCGGCGCCGCGGCGACCCGGGGCGGTGGCCCGTCCTCCAGCCACCGCGCCCGCTGGTCGTGCCACCGGACCACCGGTTCCGTGCCGACCCGGCGCCAGGACGGCGGCGCCGTCGGGTCGGCACCGGGCGGCGGCGTCTCGCCCTCCAGCGTCCGGTTGAGGTACGTCGCCGGGGAGGCGGTGTTCTCGTAGACGCCGTCGGGCCGGATCTCCAGGTACGGCTCACCGGCGTACCCGAGTACCTGGATCGGGCGGCCGGTCCGGTTCTCCAGTTCCAGNCGGGCGCCCCCCTCGACCACACGNGCGCGCAGGCCGGGCAGGGCCGGGGTGACCCCGGTGACCCGGCTGCGGTAGTTGCTGCCCGCCGGGGCGTCGCCGGCGTGGGCGNCGGCCGGCGCGGCCGCCGCCAGCGCCCCGAGCAGGCCCGTCACGACAGCCAGCAGCAGTCGCGGGTACGCCCGTCGCGGGGCCGCGCCCACCGTCCGGCTCCGCCGCGTCCGTCGTGCGAGCCCGCCCGTCGGTACGGCCCGGCATGGCCGCGGCGTCGGCTGGTTCCGGCTCACCCGCCCGCCGCCGCCACCGCCGCGCGGACCGACTCGGCGCTCGCCTGTACCGGCTTCCCGTCGACCATGACGGTGGGGGTGCCGGTGACGCCGGCCCGGCTCGCCTCCTCGGTCACGTGGTCGGTCCATTTCNTGAACGTATTCCCGCGCACGCAGTTGCGGAAACTGTCCCGGCCCAGCCCGACCTCGACGGCGATGTCGACCAGTTGGTCGTCGCTGAGGCCGGGGCCTCCCTCCGGCGGCTGCCGGTCGAAGAGCGCGCGGGCGTNCTCCAGGAACTTGCCGCTCTGCGCGGCGCAGCCGGAGGCGGCCGCCGACCGGGTCGAGTAGTTGGTGCTGGAGTAGCGGTTGAGGAACGCGACCGGGTGGTACGTCNCCCGCACCTTGCCCTCGGCGACGAGCTGGTCGATCGTCTCGCCGGCCTGTTGCTCGAACTGCTTGCAGAAGGGGCAGAGGAAGTCCGCGTAGATGTCGATGTCGACCGGACCGGATCCGACGACGATGCCCGTGCCCTCCGGGTTCGCGCCGGCGGGCGGGGTGAAGTCGCCGGCGTTTCGGGCGGCCGTGACACCCCAACCGATCAGTCCGGCGATGACCAGCACGAACACCGCGCCGACCGACGTCCACAGGGCGCGGCGGCGACGGCGTTCCCGGGCCCGCTGCTCGCGGATCATGCGGGCCGCGCGGTTTCCCGCCCGGCCGGGGCGGGACTCGCCGGGCCGTCCGGCCGGGGGTTCCCCGGCGCGACCCGGGTGGGACTCGCCTGGTCTGCCGGGCCGGCGTCGACTCTTCTTTCTGTCGTTCATCTCGACCGCTACTCCTCCTGAGCCGGTTCCTCGTCATCCGGGCCGATCCCGATCGCCGCGTCCAGCGAGTAGGGCGTACGGGGCCAGANGAGGAGGAAGCCGGCGAGCACCAGGAAACCGAGGTCCCGCAGGATCTCGGTNCCGTATCTCGGATCCTGGCCGGCGGCGAGGTCGCCGCCGCCGCCGAAGCACCCGCAGTCGATGGAGAGCCCGCGCGCCCACGCCGAGACGATCCCCGCGACGAAGACCACCAGCAGGGCCGCGGAGACCCCGGCGGCCAGCCGGGTGGCGAGGCCGAGCAGCAGGATCAGGCCGAGCGCGATCTCCACGAACGGCAGCGCGGCGCCGATGACCATCGCCACGTCGTAGGGAAAGATCTGGTAGGCGTTGACCGCCCGGCCGGAGGCGCCGAGGTCACTGATCTTGGAACCGCCGGCGACCAGCCACACCGCGGCGAGACCCAGTCGGGACGCCAGGCTGAGCCAGGGGCGGGTGACCGACCAGCGGCCACGCGCCGGGGTTCCCCCGTCTCCCACACCTACTACGGTCCGCTCCGTCACGGTCATTTCGTCGCCTTGATCGATGACATGGTTCCCGGCGTGGCGGGTGCCGTGTGTAACACCGCACCACGTGACATCACGCTCACCTACGGTACGCGGGCACGCTCGCCGCCACCGGGCCATTCCCCGGGCCGGCACACGGCGCGGCCGTGGCCGGAGAGTGGGGATCGCCACGCGCCGAAGGCCGACACGGCACCTCGGGAACTTTTCCATCCGGACCGTCGACTATCGGTACGGACAGGGAACGGATCGATGGGCGTGGAGGTCTGGTCCGGTGGTCGACGGTCGCGCGGCGCAGTTCCATCGGCAACCATGTCCGGCATGACTGTCGCGAATCGCCCTCGGCTCGTCGCGTACCACCGTGACGGTGTCCCCGCCGCCGTGCGTGGTCGCGGCGGTGCCTCCGCCGTCGCGCTCCGGCAGCCGACCCGTCCCGCGGCCGGAANCGGCCGCGGGAGTGCCCCGGCGGCCGGGAACACCCGCCGCGGGGCGAGCGCCCGGATCGGTACCGGACTCGGACTCCTGCTGGCCGCCCTCGCCCTCCTGCTCGGTCCGGCCACCCCGGCCCACGCGCACGCCGTGCTGGTGAGCAGCAGCCCGGTGGCGGACTCCGTGCTGTCCGCCCCCCCGACCGAGGTGGTGCTCACGTTCAGCGAGACCGTCCGCCACGTACCGGGCAAGATCCGTGTGATCGGGCCGGACGGCAGCCGGGTGGACCGGGGGGAGCCGACCCTCAACGGCGCCGTCGTCACGATCCCGGTCGACCCGGGCGGGCCGCGCGGGACGTACCTGGTCACCTACCGGGTGATCTCGGCGGACAGCCATCCGGTCGCCGGCGCGTACACCTACTCGGTCGGGGCTCCGTCGCCGCCGCCGACCGACACCGGGGCCGACCGGGTCGACCCGGCGGTCGGGGTCGCCGTCCGGGTCGCCAAGTACCTCGGGTACGCCGGCCTGCTTCTGCTGATCGGTCCGGTGCTCGTGCTCACCCTGCTGTGGCCCCGCCGCCTGGATCGGACCGGCCCGGCCCGGCTGCTCTGGACCGGGATCGGGCTGATCGCCCTGTCGACGGTCGCCGCGCTCTGGCTCCAGGTTCCGTACACCGCGGGTGGCGGGCTGTTCGCGGNCAGCGGCGCCGCGTTCGGCGACGTCCTCGGCAGTACGTTCGGCGCGGCNCTGCTGGTCCGGCTGGGGATCCTGGCGGCGGTGGCGATCCTGGTCCGGCCGGTGGTCACCGGCCAGGCGGGCCGCGCCGACCAGATCCTGCTGGTCGTCCTCGGCGTGGTCGGACTCATCACCTGGCCGGTCGCCGGACATCCCGCCGCCTCGCCGGTGCCGGCGGTCTCGGTGGTCGTCGACGCCGTACACCTGGCCGGAATGGCGGTCTGGCTCGGCGGCCTGGTCATGCTCGGCGTCTTCCTGCTGCGCCGGGCGACCGAGCGGGAGCTCGACGCCATCCTGCCGGTCTGGTCCCGGTGGGCCACCCTCGCCGTCTCCGCACTGCTGCTCGCCGGGCTGGTGCAGGCGCTGATCGAGGTCGGTACGGTGAACGCCCTCGTCTCGACCACGTACGGCCGGCTGCTCATCGCCAAGATTCTGCTCTTCGCGCTGGTCATCGCGGTGGCCGCGTACTCGCGGCGGCTGGTCCAGCGCCGGCTGCTCGCCGACGGGTGGGCGGAGCCGGAGGAGGACGTCCGGGACGAGCCGGTGGGGGAGGACCTCCCGGAGGAACCCGTGGCGGAGGACGTCTCGGACGAACCCGTGGCGGAGGAGGACACCCCGAAGCACGGCGATCCCGGGTCGACCCTCGGCACGGTGCGGACCCGCCGCGCCGTCTGGGCGGAGCTCGCCATCACGGCGGTGGTGCTGGCGTTCTCCGCGATCCTGGTGCAGACGCCGCCGGCCCGCAGCGCCGAGGAGTACGCCGACGGTGGCACCGCCGGCTACTACAGCGCGACGCTGACCAGTTCCCTGTACTCGCTGCAGGTCGAGGTGGACCCGGCCAGGGTCGGGAGCAACTCGATCCATCTGTACGCGTACACCCTGGACAACAAGCCGATGCCGGTGGTCGAGTGGCGGGCCACGGCCGCCCTGCCCGACCAGGGGATCGAGCCGATCGAGATCCCGCTGCTGCCACTGACCGACAACCACGTCACGGGCGAGATCAGCCTGCCGAGACCGGGAAGTTGGCAGCTGCGCTTCACCCTCCGGACATCGGACATCGACCAGGCCACGGTGACCAGCACCGTGCCGATCACCTAGAGAGGGAGCTCATGATCCGTCACCGTCGGGCCGCGCTTCGCGCCGCCCTCGTTCTCGGCGCCGCCGCAGCCAGCGTGTTCGGGCTGGTCGCCCCGGCATCCGCGCACGTCACCGTGAACCCGCGGGAGGCGACCCAGGGCGGCTATGCCCGGTTGGCGTTCCGGGTGCCGACCGAGAGCGACACCGCCTCGACCGTCAGGCTGGAGGTGACACTGCCGGACGACGCACCGGTGGCGTCGGTCTCCACGATGCCGGTGCCGGGGTGGACGGTGGCGATCGAGCGGCGTCCGGTCAACCCGCCCGTGGAGGTGCACGGCAGCCAGGTGTCGGAGGTCGTGTCCAAGATCACATGGACCGCCTCGGCGGACGCCGGCATCAAGCCCGGGGAGTTCCAGGAGTTCCCGGTCTCGATGGGACCGTTGCCCGAGGTGGACCGGATGGTCTTCCGGGTTCTGCAGCACTACTCGGACGGCAACGTCGCCCGCTGGATCGAGGCGCCGGCCGCCGACGGCACCGAGCCGGAGAACGACCCGGCGCCGGTCCTGAAGCTGCTCCCGGCGGCGTCGAACGCGCCGTCGGCCACCCCGACGGCGACCGCCGCCGAGCCGGGCGCGAGCGCGGCGGACGACGACGGCGACTCGACCGCCCGGGGCCTCGGTATCGCGGGGCTCGTCGCCGGGCTGGCCGGTCTGGTCCTGGGGGCGTTGGCCCTCGTGCGCAGCCGGTCGACGACCACCCCACCCGCGGCCTGATCCCGCGGCTGCCCGCCCACTCCTTGCGCGGCCTCGTCCCGGGCCGCCCGCTGGCCCGCCGGCACCTGCCGGCGGGCCAGCGGCGTCCGGGGGTGCGGAACGCGTGGCGGTCATCCCACCCGGGTCCGCCGCCGTCGGGCGGCGGCACACCGAGGCCGGGCGCCGGTGTCTCCCGGACCGCTCGCGGCGTCACCCGGCAGGGCCGGTCCGGCACGCAGCCGGCGGCCGTGGTGGCGGTTCGACAGGTCGGTGGTGTTTTCGGGCAATAATCCGTGTTCACGGTATTTCGCTCGGTATGGTCGTGCGGTACTCCGACCTGCGGGGTCGGTGGGTGTGCAAGGACCCACGAGGGAGAGACACGGATGCGGTTCGTACGGCTCGCCGCCGGCATGCTCCTGCTCGCCATCGGGCTGCCGGTGCTTCTCGCCGGAGGTGCACTGTGGATCGTGGCGCAGCAGCGCGGCCCGAACGGCGGGTACGGCGGACCGTTGGAGCGCGTCGAGACCCGGGGGCACGCGGTCGTCGTACCGGACCTGAACGCCCTGCTGCGCCGGGAGGCACCCGTCGTCCTGGCCGGCCGGAGCGGGATGCGGATCATCGCGCGTACCGACGGGAACCCCGCGTTCGTCGGGCTGGCTCCCGCCGCCGAGGTGGCGACCTACCTCTCCGAGACGTCGTACGCGCGCGTCGACCGGGTGAGCGTCACCCGGGGTGTCCTGCCGGTCCGCGTGACCCCGGTCGAGGGGAGCGCCCGCTCCGCGCGCGCCTCGGCCCCGGGACGGGCCCCCGAACCGGACGGGTCGCAGGACCCTGCCGCCGACCGGCTCCCGGCCACCGCCCGGGTGGGCCCGCCGGGCGAACAGAGCCTCTGGGTCCGGTACGGCGTCGGCGTGCTCGACCTGACCGCCGACGACGTACGCGGACACCGACTGAGCCTCGTCGTGATGCGCCCCGACGCCCGGCCCGGAATCGCCGCCGACCTGCGGGCCGAGATCCGTCCCGGCTGGCTCGGACCGGCCACCTGGGGCCTGGTGGCCACGGGCGGCCTGCTGGTGGTGCTTGGCACCGTGCTGCTGGCTCGGCCGATCCGGCCACGTGAGGTCGTCTTCGTCGTCGAACCGGACCAGGTTCCGGAGCTCGCCGCCCGCCTGGGCATCACCGCGCTGAACGACCTCGGCGCGCCGCCGGCCCGGGAGCAGCAGTCCGCGCGATCGCCGAGCGTGGCGTCGCCGGCGCGCACCGTCTCCCCGGGGAACCCGCGCGGGTCACCGGCCGGCCACCGTGCCGTGGCGACCGGCTCCGGCCGCGCGCCGGCCCCGATGCCCGCGCCGCCGCCCGTGCCCGTGCCGCCGCCCGTGCCCGTGCCGCCGCCGTCGCCGACCCCGCCGTTGCCCGCACCGACCCCGCCGGCGCCGACCCCGCCCCGGCCCGCACCGGTGCCGGCGGCCCCGGTCGCGCCGGCGTCCGCGGTCCGGTCGGTGTCCGCGTCCGGGCTGCCGGTCGCGGATCCGTCGGCCGGGTCGACTGCGTCGACGGTGCCGGTCGGGTCGACTCCGTCGAGGGTGCCGGCTGGGTCGACTCCGTCGACGGTTCCGGCCGGGTCGACTGCGTCGGCGGTTCCGGCCGGCCCTCCGTCGTGACCCTCCGTGCCCGGCGCCAGCGCCGGGCAGGGCAGGAGCCGGTGGACCCGGACGGGCCGGCACGACGAGCGGCCCCCCGCGCTGCCGACACGGGGGGCCGCTCTCACCGGGGGATCGGTGTACCGAAGGGACGTTTCAGATGTTGTCACCAGATTAGCTGCCTGAGCCCAGACTAGATATATCTGTCCATTTGGCGCAAGTTCTATGACTAACCGGTATACGGCTCACGTTTGGGCCGGGCTGTCCCCCTGTGTGTCCTTTTTCAGGCCGGGTCGGGCGGGCAGCACGACGAGGAGGATCAACGCGAAGAGCACGTAGACGTTCCGGAGCAGGAACTCGCCGGGGGTGTCGGTCCGGGCGAACCCCTTCCCCCAGTCGTAGAAGGAGACCACCCCGTACACGATGCCGACGGCGAGGAGGACGGNGAGAACGAGCAGGCCGATTCTTCGGCGCCGCCCGGCGGCGGTGGTCGGCGGGACGGGCGGGCGGAGGGTCACGTCGATCAGCACCAGAAGGGCGGGAATGAACCAGTACGCATGGTGTGTCCAGGTGATCGGGCTCACCAGGACACCGACCAGCCCGGTCAGGGCCATCCCGGCCAGGTCGTCTCCGGCTCGGAGCACCCGGGCGGCCCGCCAGAGCCCGTACCCGGCGACGGCCAGGGCCAGGAGCAGCCAGAGGAACTGGTTCGGCTTTCCGGGTGTGGTGAAGCGGCTGAGCAGGCCGAGCAGCGACTGGTTGCCGGTGTAGTCGGTGCGGCCGACCCGGTCGGTCAGCCACAGTTCGTGTGTCCAGAACCGCCACGAGTCACGTGGCGCGATCGCCGCCGCGAGCAGGGTCGCCCCGGCCGCGGCCGCGCCGGCGACCACCGCGGCCCGCCACCGCCGGGCGACCAGCAGGTAGACGATGAAGATGCCCGGATAGAGCTTCAGCGCCGTCGCCAGTCCGACACCGACGCCGGCCCAGCGTGACCCCTTCGGTACGGCGAAGAGCAGGTCGGCCAGGATCAGGGTGACGAGCAGCATGTTGATCTGCCCGAACGCCAGGGNTTCCCGGGTACTCTCCGTGGCCAGGACGAGCGGGACCGCGAAGCCCAGCGCGAACCACCGCGGCAGGTTGTGCCGCTCGGCGAGCGGCTTGACCAGCCACCAGGTGGTGATCAGCAGCGCGAGCAGGCTGAGCGCCGTGAAGATCGTGACGGTGAGCCCGAGACGCAGCTCCGCGAACGGGCGGAGCAGCAGCGCGGCGAACGGTGGATAGGTGAAGTACAACTCACCCTGGACCCTGTCGGCCTGCACGTAGTCGTACAGCGGGTTGCCCTCCGCCCACCAGCGCATCGCGCTCATGTAGATCTTGAGATCGAAGAAGTTGTGCGGGGCGTCGAAGAGGTACAGGACCGGCAGCAGGGCGATGATCAGTGCCACGCCAACGATCTGGCGCGCGGTCCGGCCGCCGGGATCGTCCTCGTCGACGACGGGCGGGGCGGAAGGCTCGGCAGGCACGGGAAAACCCTAGCGGGCCGTTCTGTCCGCAGCGCTGAGGCGCGGGCCGTCGGTCGGCGCGTAGTCTGGGCGACGTGGCTGATCTTCTCGTCTGGGTCGACTGTGAGATGACCGGGCTGGACCTCCGCAAGGACGCCTTGATCGAGGTCGCCGCCCTGGTGACGGACCGGGACCTCAACGTCCTCGGCGACGGCGTGGACGTGGTGATCCACGCCGACGAGGAGGTGTTGCAGGGCATGCCGGAGGNCGTCCGGGCGATGCACGAGAAGTCGGGGCTGACCGAGGAGGTGCGCCGGTCGACGGTCAGCCTGCGCGAGGCCGAGGACATGGTGTTGGAGTACGTCACGACCTACGTCAAGGAGCCGCGGACCACGCCGCTGTGTGGCAACTCCATCGCCACCGACCGGGGTTTCATCAGCCGGGACATGCCCAGGCTCGACGCACACCTGCACTACCGCATGATCGACGTCTCATCGATCAAGGAGCTGTGCCGTCGCTGGTACCCCCGGGTCTACTTCGGGCAGCCGGCCAAGGGACTGGCCCACCGGGCGCTCGCCGACATCCGGGAGAGCATCCGGGAACTGGAGTACTACCGGCGCACCATCTTCGTGCCGCTGCCCGGCCCGGACGTCGAAACCGCCAAGGAGATCGCCGCCCAGCTGTAGCCGGGGCGGGNCCACCCCCGGCGGCGCCCGGGGGAACCGGCTCGGGCCAACCCGGTCGACGTCGGGGGGTGGAGTGTCGCTATCATTGGTCAGCGCCGCAGCCGGACGGCACTGCCGGGTGTGGCGGTTTCACAGGTTCAACTGAACATGGTGGCTGTAGCTCAGTTGGCAGAGCACCGGGTTGTGGTCCCGGGTGTCGTGGGTTCAAATCCCATCAGTCACCCTGGTTGTGGATCTGTTGATCCTCGTGTCAGGGCCCCCTCGTCAGAGGGGGCCCTGATCGTCTCGGGGGCCGGGAGACCCTGTTCCGTCTGGCGCGGTACCCGCCGATCGATACCCGGACGGCGCCTGCCACCGACGGGCACCGGCGCGCCACGGCGACGGATGGTGGTGACAGCCGGCTGATGCGGTGCGGGGTGCGGGGCGCCGTCAGCGGCCCGTCCACCCGGCGGTAGTCCGGCGCAGAACGCACCCGGGCGGGTCGGGGAGCGACCCCCGACCCGCCCGGCTCGGTCCGCTACGCCTGCGCCGGCTCGTACGGGAGCGCGCTGCCCTTGACGTACTCGTCCCAGCTCAGGTTCCAGTCGGTCCAGCCGTTACCGTGCTGGAGCTTGCGCTCGGTGCCCTTGACGACGACCGGGTCGCCGACACGGGTCTGGTTGAACAGCCACCTGGCGTTCTCGGTGGACATGTTGACGCAGCCGTGCGACACGTTGCGGCGCCCCTGGTCGCCGACCGACCACGGGGCGGCGTGGATGTACTCGCCGCCCCAGGTGAGCCGCTGGGCGTACTCGATGTCGACGACGTAGCGGTTCGCCGGGTCCGGTTCGTCCCTGGTGTCGAAGACGGTCTTCGCCTTCTTCTCGATGATCACCATCGTGCCGCTGGAGGACGGGGTGCTCTTCTTGCCGAGGCTGACCGGGATGGTCTTGATCACCTTGCCGTCCCGGGTGACCGTCATCGTCTTGGTCTTGTTGTCGACGGTCATCAGCAGCGCGGGGCCGGTCTTGATGTCGACCGTCAGGTCGTTGCGGCCGTAGTAGCCGTCACCCATCGGCAGGCCACCGGTCTGGATCTTGTAGGAGATCCTGGTGTTGGCCTTCCAGTACGTCTTCGGCCGGTACCGGACCTCCGTCGGGCTGACCCAGTGCCAGATCCCCTCCTGGGCCGGCGTGCTGGTCACCGTCATCCGGCGCTGTACGTCGTCCCGGTAGTCCTTCGGGATGCCCCGGCTGAACCTGACGATCAGGGGCATGCCGACCCCGACGACCTGGCCGNCGCCCAGGAAGCTGCTCACCCGGACCTGCTTGCTGGGCTTGGCCATGGTGGTGAAGGTGCTGGTCNCCGTCGCCGGCCTGCCGTCGTCGCCGGTCGCGGTCACGGTCGCCGTGTACGTCGTGCCGTAGGCGAGTTGGCGGTCCGGCAGCCACGTCCCGTCGTCGGTGAGCCGACCCTTGACGGTGTTGCCGCTGGCGTCCTTCACCTCGACCGTGGTCTTGGTGGCGTTCTTGCTCGTGAAGGCGATCTCCGTCGACGCGGGTACGTCCCTGGCGTCCGCGGCCGGCGTGGTGATGCTGACCGACGCCTTCGGCTGCTGGTCCTCCGCGCTGCCGCCGCCCTGCCAGGTCGGTCCGCCACCCTGGCCGCCGCCGTCGCCGGTGCAGGCGGTCGCGGTGACCGCGAGAGCCCCGGCGAGNAGGACCGAGGCCACCGCCCGGACCGGCGAGAGCCGACGCCGCGACCCCGTCGACGCCGGGCCGACGGTACGACGTGTCACCTGAGTTCGGCGTACTCGCATGATTCCCTCACAGTGCTGTTGCCACGACCGTCCCTGAGGTGGTGGTGCCCAGGGCCCGTCCTCGTCCCAATGACGCCGGCCGACCGGATTCCGTTTCCCGGCGTGTGCCAGAACACGGACAGTGACGCCTCTGCCCCGGTGCGTCGGCGGCTGTCGATGCGGGCGCTGGCGACCGATGGTAGTCCGCTACGCGCCGAGATCGTCCGGTACCGGCAGCGCGCTGCCCTTGACGAACTCCTCCCAGGAAAGGTTCCACGCGGTCCAGCCGTTGCCGTCGGCCAGTTTCCGTTCGGTGCCGGTGATGGTCACCGGGTCGCCGGTCAGCGTGCGTTCGAACAGCCAGCGGGCGTTCGGCGTCGAGACGTTCACGCAGCCGTGCGACACGTTGCGGCGCCCCTGGTCGCCGACCGACCACGGGGCGGCGTGGATGTACTCGCCACCCCAGGTGAGCCGCTGGGCGTAGTCGATGTTGGTGACGTACCGGTTCGCCGGGTCCGGATCGTCCCGGGTGTCGAAGACCGTCGACTCCTTCTTCTCCATGATCACCATGGTGCCGCTGGAGGACGGGGTGCTCTTCTTGCCGAGGCTCACCGGCATGGTTCGGATCAGCTTGCCGTCCTCGTAGACGCTCATCTTCTTGGTCGCGTTGTCGACCTTCATCTCGAACCGTCGACCGATCTTGGCGGTGGCTTTCCGGTCGACGTTGCCGTACCGGCCGTTGCTCAGCGGGATCCCCTCCAGGCCGATCCGCACGGTGAGCGTGGTGCCGGGCTTCCAGTACTCGGGGGCCCGGTAGTAGGCCTGGGTGCCGTTGGCGACCCAGTACCACGTGCCGGGCTGGGGCGGGTCGGTCTGGACGAACATCCGCCGCTGTACCTTGGCCCGGTCCTTCTTGGGGATGCCCGGCGAGAACTCGACCACCACCGGCATGGCGACGCCGTACGTCTTGCCGTCGAAGAGGTAGAGGCCGGACCCGATCACCGACTTCGGTTTCGCCATCGTCGTGAACGTGGTCCTCCGCGTCTCGGTCTGCCCGGACGGGGCCGTCGCGGTCACCTCGGCGGTGTACGTCTTCCCGTACTTCAGCGGGGTGGCCGGAACCCAGGACGAGCCGTCCTCGCGCATCGTCCCCTCCACCCTGTCACCACCCTCGGCGGTCAGCGTGACGTTGGTGACCCTCCCACCCTTGACGCTGGTGCCGATCTCGACGCTGACCGGCTGCTTCTTGGCACCGTCGGCCGGCGTGACCGTGAGCTCCAACGGCTCCGCCGGTGCGCTCGGACCAGCGCCCGGGTCACCGGTCGTGCCGCTCACGAAGCGTGGCTGTCCGCTCTCGTCGCCGCCGCACGCCGCCAACGCCAGCGGCGCGACCACCGCCAGGGCGACGGCCGTCGCCCAGGCCCGTGTCTTCCTGACCATCCCCACCTCGGTTCTTTCGATCCCGGGANCATCGTGCCGTATCGCAGCGACCTTCCTCGGTCCGGATGCCGAACGAATGGGTCTTTGGTTCCTGATTGCCCTATTAGTTCGGCCGTCTGGGCCATCAGGGGTATCTGATTGGAGACCCGAGCCGGGCCCGTGCTAAGGTTCTCCCCGTTGTCAGGCGAGCGCCGCTAGCTCAACTGGCAGAGCAGCGGACTCTTAATCCGCGGGTTCGGGGTTCGAGTCCCTGGCGGCGCACCAGCGAGAACAGGNCAGCGGGCGGCCGGTAACGGCCGCCCCTGACCTTTTTCCGACCCCAACGTCAGGCATCGGACAGGCAGCCCGGTCTGTCGTCGATCGGTGTGTCCACCGGACACCCTCACGAGGATCAGCCGGGTACCGGTGGGGGAGCTGCCGGTTGGGGCTGCGCGGAGCGCCGGTTCCCGCGGTTGAGGAAGGCCCGACAACGGCCGGTGACGGCCGTCCGGGCCGGGGCGTTCAACGCCCCTGCCAGCGGGGTGGGCGCTTCTCCACGAAGGCCCGGGGCCCCTCCTTGGCGTCCTCGCTGAACATGCGGCGCTCCTCGGCGGGGTACCGGGTGGCGAACGCCTGTTCGAGTGAGAGGTGGGCGGAGGCGAGAGCGGCCTCCTTGACGGCCCGGACCGCCAGTGGCGCACAGGCGAGGATGTCGGCGACCCAGGCGTCCACGCAGGCGTCGAGCTCGGCCGCCGGAACCACCTCGTTGACCAGTCCCAGCTCGTAGGCGCGCTGGGCGGTCAGCTGCCGCCCGGTCATGAGATAGCCGAGTGCCGTGCGCGGCGGCATCTGCCGGGTGAGCCGGAAGACTCCTCCCGCGCCCGCGATCAGCCCCAGCCGAGCCTCGGGGAGTCCGAACCGTGCGTCGTCGGAGGCGATGATCAGATCACAGGCGAGGGCCAACTCGAACCCGCCGCCCAACGCGTACCCCCTGACCCGGGCCACCAGCGGCTTGGTGAGCCCGAACCGCTCGGTCAGCCGCGGCCATCCGGGCTTGCCCCGACTGCCGAACGTCGAGGGCGGCGCCTGTCCGTCCGCCGTTCGTGCCGCCAGCTCCTTGAGATCCTGGCCGACGGAGAACGCCCGGTCGCCGGCGCCCGTGAGCACGCCGACCCAGATGTCGTCGTCCCGTTCGAAATCGTCCCAGACCTCCGCCAGCTCCTCGTGCATGCGGAGGTTCATCGCGTTGAGGACCTCCGGGCGGTTCAGCGTGATGGTCGCACGCCTGCCGTCCTTGCGGTAATCCACCGTCGTCGGCACGATTCCTCCGGTCAGGTGTCCGAGCCGACCGCCGTCGGCACCGTCAGCCACTGCCACCGGGTGAACTCTTGCTGGTTCTGCCCGCCGCCGTGCCGGTGGCCGGTGCCGGACGCTGCGGCCCCCGAACGGCACGAAAACATTGTCGTCGATGGGCGGACCGTCGTGGTGCACGATGCCGGTGGCGAGTCGGCCGGCGAGGCGGTGCCGCGCGACACCGGGCCGGTGTGGACGGATGTCACCAGGCCGTACCCGGTCATGCTCGCCACCTCGACCGCCTCGTTCCCGTCCGACCCCACGGCGGGACGCCAGGCCGCTCGGCGGCGGCCCGCGTGGTCACGAGCCGTTCGTCGCGGCGAGACGGGTCAACAGCTCGGCGGTGACGGCGGCGAGCCGACGGGCAGCCGCCGGGTCCAGGGTGGGGCTGCTCGGCGGCACCGGCCTTCCGCGGTCGCTGGCGGTCAACGCGGCGGCCGGCGGATGGTCGATCCACTCGACGATCGGGGCGACGGACCTCTCGACCGGTCGTGCGAACACCGCCGCCGCGCGGATCGCCGCGCGCACGGGCGCCGGCAGTGGGGTCAGGTCGCCGCTTCTGGTGAAGCCCGGGTGGTAGAGAACGTACCGGGCGCGCGAGCCGGAGTTCTCGGCGAAGTCCACCCCGAGCAGGTCGTTGGCGCGGCCCGCCTGGAGCTGGGCGTCGATCATCCGGTACCGCGACTCCAGCTGCAGGTCGTCCCAGCGGATCGTGCCCCTGGTGATGCCGACGCCGGCGACGTTGACGATCACCGGGTGGTCGGCGCGGTCCAGCGCCTCCCGCAGCCCGTGACAGAGCAGGTACCGGCTCAGGTAGTAGAGGGCGAAGGTCTGCTCCAGCCCTTCGGAGGTCTGGATCCGCCGAGGGGCCTGCCGGNTGGCGAACAGGGCCAGCGCGTCGACCACCGGCCAGCGTTCCTTGATGACCTCGATCGTCTTCCGGGTCGCGGCGACGGAGCTGAGATCGGTCCGGAGAAAGTGGACGCGTGGCGACAGGGCCTGAATCGCCCGCCCCTTGTCCGGGTTGCTCCCGATGGCGACGACGTCGTCACCGCGGGCGAGCCGGGCCTGGAGCAACGCCCGTCCCATTCCGTCGGTACCGCCGCTGATGACCGTGACGGGCACCCGACCTCCTATACGATCGCGATGCTGCGGGTATCGCGGGTGCTGCGGTCTGCGGTGTCGCAGTCCGCGGTGTCACCTGGCCAGCCCTGCCGACGGCCGGCGCCGCTCCACCTCGTCACACCGCGACTCGGGAACGTGACCATCATCGACCCGGGTACGGGATCCAGGGAAGAAGGCAGTCGTATGTCGCCTGCGAACACCGATGTTCCCTCCGTGGTGGGAAGCTTCCTGCCCACCCCGGTTCCGGTGGAGGAGTACGACAGGTGCCCGGTCACGGAGGTCCTGCGCCTGGTCGGTGACCGGTGGTCGCTCGTGGTCCTGGTGTTGTTGGGCCGGCGGCCGTACCGCTTCAACGAGCTGCACCGCAGCATCGAGGGCGTCAGCCAGCGGATGCTGACCCGTACGCTGCGCCGTCTGGAGNCGGGCGGNCTGGTCCTGCGGACGGTGTACGAGACCACGCCGCCGAGCGTCGACTACCGGCTCACGCCGCTGGGGGNGAGCCTGCTGCCGCCGCTGTCCGCACTCGCCGACTGGGCGGTGCGGCATGAGCCGGCGTTGGTGGCGGCCCGCCGGCGGGCCGCCACCAACGCCACCACCCGCGCATGACCGCCCGCGTCTGAGAACGACGGCCTCTCGTCCGCCGGCCCCGATCGCCTGCCGGTCGGGGCCGGCGGGGCCGTCGGGACGGCGTCGACCTTCCCGAGACGCCCCGGCACCGGCGGCACGACCTGCGGCGGAAGCCGAAGCGCCGCTGGATAACGGGACGGCCGCGCTTACGCTGAGGGGCGTTGCTGCGCTGTGACCGGCGGGTTGTGTCCCGTAGGAGCTTCTCGACCGCCGGCGAATCTCGCGCGCGCGGCGATCTCAAGACGGTGGGATCCTCGCAACTCCCGCGGTAGGAGGTTGGTCTGATGGGGCAGTCGGGCATCACCCAGGTGGCCGGCGCTGCCGTACCGCCACCGACGGTGCGCCGCATCACCTCCGAGGCCGAGGCCAGCGAGCTCGCGCACCGGTTGCAGACGCCCGGGCGGCGGTGGCCTGTCGTGGTGCTGACGATCCCGGCGGGGTACGACGAGCCGTTCGGCGATCCGGAGGAGATCAAGGAGGCGGTCGGCGGCCTGGCCGAGGTGGTCCTGATGCCCACGAGCGACGTCTCGTGGGCGTTCTCCCGGGCGATGCCTCCCCTGACCCAGGTCTACGGGGGTGCCGGACGGGTCTACCCGGTGGACCTCGGTTGGGTGCACGACCCCGGGCAGAGCAGGTTGCGGTTCGCCTACTCGCCCCACGACCGCAAGCGGATCACCGACCAGTTGATCAGCGACGCGCTGCAGGCGGCGCTGGCGGCCGGACTGGTCGAGCCCCGTACACGTGCGGGAGCCCAGCAGCGGTCGGGGCGGGTGCAGGGCGTCATCGGGTCGCGGGCGCTGGTGACGCTGGACGACACGTCGATGGCGACGGTGTGGGAGGAGCTGACCGTCCCCAACGTCCCGCTGGACCGGCTGCTGGTCAGGGGGCAGCGGGTCGAGGGCAGCTACGACCCCGTCTCACGCCGCCTGGACCTGCGGGCCGCGCTGCGGTTCACCGACCCCGCCNGCGCCCTGGCGGGTGTGCGCGAGGCGTATCGCCTCGGTGACGTGGTGCTGGCCGAGGTGACGGCCGTGGCCGACGACATGGTCACCGTTCGGCTGTTGCCCGGGCTGGCGGTCGCCGTCGGCCGGGACGCGGTCACCAGCAACCCGAAGGACCGGATGAGCGGCCTGTTCACCGTCGGGGAAACGGTGGCCTGTCGGCTCGTCTCGATCGATCCGGTGCGCCTGCGGCTGGACGACGTCGACGACGAGGAGGAGCCGAAGCCGGCGCCGAGTCTGCTTCCGGGCGGGCCGCCGTGGCTGCGCCCGCCCGACCCGCAGTCCTCGGCCGCGGCACCCTCGGCACCGGCCTCCTCGCCGCCGCTGCCGGCTCCGCCGCTACCCGTCGCACCGAACGTGGCGCCGCGACAGCCGACGCCGTTGGACCTGGCCCGGCGGCTCGCCCCGACCCAGCGGGCGGCGGGTGGGCAGCGTGCCGACACGGTGTCCGCGGGGGAGAAGGCGCGCCTCGTACGGCTGGGCAACGAGTTGGCGGCCGAGCGGGCGACCCGCAAGGCCCTCGCCGGCGAGCTGGCGGTCCTGCGGGCCCGCGCCGCCGAACTGGAGGCNGAGCTCGCCCGGGCGACCCGGGCCATCGAGCAGCTGCAGACCCGTTACCGTGGCGCCGACCTGGCACGGCAGCGACTGGCCAAGCAGCTCAAGGCCGCGCAGAGTCGCGNCGACCAGCCGGCACCCGTGGCCGGGCCGCTCTTCCTCGACCCGGAGGAGCAGTTCCGCTTCGAGGTCACCTGTGAGTGGGCGCAGCGCATCCCCGCCGCCGAGAAGGCGGCCAAGCCACTGGCCCCGTACGTGCTGGCCCCCGGCTTCCTCGACTCCGTCGACCAGTTGGAGGGCATCAGCCGGGCGAAGGTCGTCGCCGTGGTGGTCGAGGTGCTCACCGGACAGGTCCAGCACATCGCCGGACGCGACCTGCACCAACTGCGCACCGGTGGTCCGGGCAGCCCGTACCTTCGCCGCGCCTCCGACGGCGCGACGTGTTGGCGGGTGGCGCTGCAACGGGAGTCCGCCGCCGCCCGCCGGTTGCACTACTGGCGTACCCCGGACGGCTACGAGTTCTCCCGCGTCGTGGTCCACGACGACTACCGCCCCTGACCACGCCGTTCACCCGACCTGGTTCGCGGGCTGTCCCCGATCCNCCGCCGGCGCCGTCCACGGTTGCCCGGGTTCGGCGTCGATCACCTCCGCGACGTCGCGGCGGGGGGTGGGCCAGCCGGGCTGGCCGTACCCGATGCGCATCGCGATCTGCGGTCTGCCGGACCGGCCCAGGGCCAGACGGAGCTGTTCACGTGCGGCGGGCACCTCGATGGGTTGGGAGAGCAGCGACACGGCGAGGCGCGCGTCGGTGGCGGTGAGCAGCACCCGCTGCATCGCCTGGCCGGCGGTGATCTGGTCGACGGCGGTGTCACCGGGCATGCCGAGGACGGCCACGAGCGGCTCGGGCTCGAAGTCGCGGCCGGGGGCCCGGGTGTGCACCCCGAACGGCCGCTGCGGAAGCAGGTCGTGCGGCTCGGCGACCGGGCCGCCGGCGGCCACCGGCACCCCGTCGGGGGCCTCGCCGTGGCGGACCCACCGGGCGATCTCGGCCCGGTAGGCGGGATCGCGGTTGAGTACGCGGTTCGCGCTGTGCGCGATCTCGGCGAAGGCGCCGACCGCGGCCGGGCCGATGACCATCTCCAGCCACGCGCCCTCGGCGCGGGCCGCCTCCCGCAGCCGCCACCGCACGTCGGCGGGTACCGGGGTCGGCCAGAACGGCGCGCGGTTGCTGTGCCGGTGCGGAATGGCCGCGTACAGGGCCTGCTCGGTGGGGGTGGCCGGCCGCGGCCGGGCCGGGGTCAGGCGGGCCACCACCTCCGGCTCGGCGAGGTAGGGCTGCAGGTGTACGTCGGCGGGCGTGCCGGCGACGGCCAGCGCGAGCCGGAGGTTGAACACGGCCGCTCCGCAGCCCATCCGGGCCGCCCAGCCGGTGGGGTCACCGACCGGTAGCCGCCGTTGCGGGTCGACGAGAAGCTCGATGCCCCCGTCACGGAGCCGGAAGCGCCACGGCTGGCTGTTGTGCATCGACGGCGCCCGGACGGCTGCGGTGACGGCATGGCGCAGGTCAGCGTAGGTGTATCCGGGTTTGCTCATGGTGTTCCTCCGGCCGGTTGGGCCTCGCCGAGGCCGGTGAGCGGGTGGCGCGGCGGCAGCGGCGAGCGCGGCCGGACCCGCACGCTCGGGGCGCCGTCCCGGCCCACCCGNCGGCGCCTCGGCCGGCCCGGAGGCCGGGGGCGCGTGGGCCGGGCCCGCCGNGGCGCGCCGGTCGAGAAGTGACGACGCCGACATGCGACAGGTGACGGGGATCATGGCGGTTTCCTCGCGAGTGCCACCACCCAAGGCTGCTCCGGGATGCCCGATGAGAACAGGGCCACACGTCCCGTCCGGGCCGGGCCTGTCTGCCCCGCGCGCCGGGCGGTCGCGCGGCCGTGGCGCGGTCGGCGCGGGCCGTCCGTGCCGCCGGCGACGCCGGGGCGAGGCGGTCGGGACACCGGCCGGACTCAGGGGCGGAGCGGAACGCTCCAGCTCAGCACCGTGCCCGACGGGTCACCCGGCCGGATGTCGAACTCGCCCCCGTGGTCGACGGCGCGGTTGCGCATGTTCACCAACCCGCCGCGGGCCGCGGCGGGATCGAGGCCGATGCCGTCGTCGGACACGACCAGGGTGAGCCGGCCGCCGTCGACCGCCACCCGCACGGTCACCCGGCTGGCCCGCGCGTGCCGGACGACGTTGGACAGCGCCTCCTGCAGCACGGCGAGCAGATCCCGACCCACCTCGTCCGGTACGGCGCTGTCGATCGGGCCGGACAGCTCCACCGTCGGCCGGAACCCCAGCAGGTCGGCCGCCGAGTCGACCGCCGCACCGATCTCGGTACGCAGTGTGGCGCTCACCGGCGTCCGCAGCTCGAAGATCGCCCGCCGGATGTCCCGGATCGTGGCGTCCAGCTCGTCCACGGCGGCGTTGATCCGCTTGCTGATCTCGGGGCGCCCCACCAGCGGCGCCGTGCTCTGCAACTGCAGGCCGGTGGCGAACAGCCGCTGGATCACCACGTCGTGCAGATCCCGGGCGATGCGCTCCCGGTCCGCCAGGACGACGAGCAGCTCGCGCTCCTCCTGTGCCCGGGCCCGTTCCATCGTCAGCGCGGCCTGTCCGGCGAAACTGGCCAACAGCGGCAGGTCGTCGTCGGTCTTCCGGTTCTGTCCCGGCGGGTACGCCACGATCAGCACGCCGTGCAGGGTGTTGCCGGCGGTCAGTGGCGACACCACGGCCGGTCCGTCGGTGACGGCTGCCGGCCACCGGGCGGCCTTGGCCAGGCTGTCGAGCACCATGAGCTCGTCGTCGGTGACGGAGGCGGCGAAGGCGGTCTCGACGGCGGGCAGGATCGCGCCCACGAGCTGCGGCGGTGGGCCGTCGCCCGCGTCGGCGACCTCGACGGTGAACAGCCCCTCGTCCTCGTCGTACAGCAGCACCAGGACCAGCTCGGCCTCGGCCACCTCCCGTGCCCGCCGGGCCACCAGGGCCAGCGCGTCGGTGCGGCGTACCTCACCGAGCAGCACACTGGTGATCTCGGCGGTGGCCGCGAGCCAGCGCTCACGCCGGTGGGCCACCGCGTACAGCCGCGCGTTCTCGATCGCCACCCCGGCGGCGGTCGCCAGCGCGACGACGATCTGCTCGTCGTCGTCGGTGAACTCCGGCGCGCCCCGCTTCTCGGCCAGGTAGAGGTTGCCGAAGACCTGGTCGCGGATCAGCAGCGGCACGCCGAGGAAGCTGTGCATCGGCGGGTGGTTCGGCGGGAAGCCGTAGGACTGCGGGTGTCGCGTGATGTCCGACATCCGCACCGGGCGCGAGTCGAGGATCAGCATCCCCAGGACACCGCGACCGTGTGGCAGTTCGCCGATCGCCGCGTGCGCGGCCTGGTCGAGGCCGTGGGTGACGAACTCGGTCAGCCGCCGGTCCGGCCCGATCACCCCCAGCGCACCGTAACGGGCGTCGGCCAGCTCGCACGCCGCCTTCACGATCCGGCGGAGGGTGGTCGGCAGGTCGAGGTCGGCGCCGATGCTGACGACGGCGTCCAACAGCGCCCGCAGCCGCTCCCGGCTGGCGACCACCTCGCCGACCCGGTCGAGCATCTCCTGCAGCAGCTCGTCGAGGCGTACCCGTGACAGCGGTGTCAGCCCCAGCGACGGAGACTCACGCGCCGCGTCGCCGTCGCCGGGTTTCCCCGTCGGATCCACCAGCCGAGCTTATCGCCGTACCAACCTGTCGAGTCGCGTCCATGTAGCGGTAAGTAACGCCGATCACCCCCTGCGCCCGACGGCAACGCCACGGGGGCGGCACCGCCCGCCCGTCGACCGGACGATTCGGGACTCCGACCATCTGGACGCCAGAAACACCCCCTGACGCCACAGACGTCGANCGGGGCACCGCCGCGCCCGGCGGTGCCCCGATCACGTCGTGGGCCGTCACCTCAGCCAGGGCAGCCGCCTGACGATCGGCAGCCGCTCCCAGTAGGCGCCGAACCCGAGCGTCCTGCCGGCCCCGACCAGCGCCAGCCCGGCGAGGACCGCGGCGAGGACGAGGNGGTCGTCCAGGAACGGGTTGGTCTGCGGGGGAAGCACGACAGACCACATCATCACGTACAGGAGTGCTCCGGCGGCCGCGGCGATCCGCACGCCGACACCGAGCGTCAGGGCCAGACCGATGCCGAGCAGGCCGAGCATGAACGCCCAGTTGGCGAACGCCGTGCCCGCGAGGGCGTGGTAGAAGCCGGCGAACGGCCCCTCCGATCCACTGAGGAAACCCTTGGTCGGGCTACCGCCGTCGATCCAACCCCTGTCACCCGGCGTGGCGAACCCGAGCCCGAAGAGCTTGTCGACGAAGGCCCACAGGAACGTCCATCCCAGAGCCAGGCGCACACCCGCCCACACGTACCGGGCCGCCTTCTGCGCGGCTGTCTCGGCCGGTGCGGAGCCGACCGCCGGGGCGGTCTTCCGCGGAGTCTGCCGCAGTGCCATCGCGGTCATGACTGCCACGTCCTCTCGTGTCGGTTTCCCGTTCCGATGCGGGGTACCCACCCGGGTACACCTCGATTCCACGCCACCGGACGGTGTGGCAGCAGGGGCGTCGGTCCGCGGCCCGGCGGGTCGGCGGTCCGTGCCCGCCGGGACCTTCGGCCCGCGACCCGGGGTCACTCCCCCGGGACCAGGCCGGACTGTACGGCCAGCAGCGCCAGACGGATCCGGTTGGGCGCCCCGGTCTTGGTCAGCAGGCTCGTCACGTGCGTCTTCACCGTGGTCACCCCGAGGTGCAGCCGGTCGGCGATCTCACGGTTGGACAGCCCGGCGCCGACCAGGGCCAGCACCTCGCGTTCCCGGGCGGTGAGGGTCTCCGGCAGCGCCGGCGCGGGCGTCTGGCCGAGACGCGCCCGTACCGCCTGGTCGACCAGCCGCCGCAGCACCCCCGGGCTGAACGGCGTCTCCCCGGCGGCCGCGGCGCGAATGGCCGCCAGCAGCTCGTCCGGCGTGGCGTCCTTGACCAGGAAACCGCAGGCGCCGGCGGCGAGCGCGGGGAAGAGGTGGTCGTCGTCGTCGAAGGTGGTCAGCACCACCACCCGGACGGCGGGCCGGCTGGCGTGGATGCGGGCGGTCGCCGTCGTGCCGTCCACGACCGGCATCCGCAGGTCCATCAGCACCACGTCCGGCGCCGTCTGCTCGGCCAACCGGATGGCCTGCTGGCCGTTCTCGGCCTCGCCCACCACGGTCATGTCCGGGGCGGACTCGCAGAGCATCCGCAGTCCGGCCCGGATCAGCCGCTGGTCGTCGACGAGCAGAACCCGGATCATGTGCCCACCCCCAACGGCAGTACGGTCCGCAGGCGCCACCCGGAGCCGTACGGGCCGGCGGTCAGTGTGCCACCGAGCAGTTCGACGCGCTCACGCATGCCGGTCAGCCCGTGGCCGGGCCCGGTCGCCGCCGGCTCCGGCCGCCGCGGGTCGCGCGACGGTCCGGCTCCCTCGTCGGTGAGCTCGCAGTGCACCGCGTCGTCGCGCACCTCTATCAGGAGCCGGGCTCGGGCCCCGGGGCCGGCGTGCTTGGCGACGTTGGCCAGACCCTCCTGGGTCAGCCGCAGGATCGCCAGCCCGCGTACCGTGTCGAGGGTGGCCACCGCCGGGTCGATCGTGGCGTCCACCGTCAGGCCCGTCCGGGCCGCCCGGTCCACCGTCGTCGCCAGCGCCTCCGGCAGCGCGCCCGGCTCGATCGGCACGTACCCCGGGCTGGTGCCGACGGTCGCCGGGTCGCGCAACACCGCCACCAGCCGGCGCAGGTCCGCCAGGGCGCTGGTGCCGCTGTCGTGCAGGTCGTCGAAGACCTCGGTGACCCGGGGGTCGGTGTCGCGCAGCACGTGCCGGGCCACGCCGACCCGCAGCACCATCGAGGCGACGTGGTGGGCGACGAGGTCGTGCAGTTCCCGGGCGATGGCGGCCCGCTCGCTGGCGCGGGCCGCCTCCGCCTCGATCGCCACCCGCTGTTCGGCCTGCCGGGCGAGTTGCCGGCTCGCCCGGATGTTCATGCCGATCAGCAGCGGCGCCCCCACCGTCACCGTGACGCCGTAGAGCCAGTTCAGCCACGCGGCCGGCAGCCGGTCGAGCGAGCTGACGAGGTACGCCGCCAGCAGCGCCGCCACGGCGACGGCCACCTGCCGGGTCGGTGCCCGCAACGTCAGCTCCACGACGGCCCAGGTGGCGCCGACCTGGGGCACGATCGGCGTGGTCTGGCCGAACCAGCCGGCGAGCCCGAAGACCACCACCAGGATGAGGGCGTTGGCCAGCGGCCACCGCACCCCGACCGGGCAGATCACGATCGCGGCGAGGGCGAACGCCCAGTCCACGGGGGCGTACGGATCGTCCGGATACGGACGCAGCAGCAGGAAACCGACGCCGCTGAGGGCGAGCAGCGTCAGGCGCAGCCACGCGTACCGGTCGTCGAAGAGCCGGAAGATCCAGCGGGAGACCACGGCGCCCAGCCTAGGCGTCCGGGCCGGTGTCACCCCGGGGCCGGTGGGGCGCCTCCGACCGGCCCGCGCCGGCCCGCGACCCGCCCACGTCGGCCGTTGCCCCGCCCGCGCCGGACGTCGGCCCGCCCGCGCCCGCCCCGGCCGTCCCGGCGACCGGGCCACCGGGGCGCAGGAGCTGGTGGCCGGCGCGGAGGAGCAGGTAGCCGAGGGCGCCGAGGGGTGCCAACAGGATGGTCACCACCAGCAGCGGCGCCATCACCAACGGGTGGATCCCGCGGTCCCGGCTGTCGAGGTACATCCAGCGGCCGACGAAGAGGTCGAAGGCGATCATGTGCGCCCAGGCCGCCGCCGCCACCGCCGGGTCGGTGAGCGCGGACTGGAGCCCGTCCAGGGTGGGTGTGGTCACCACCGGCCACAGGACGTCCAGCCGGGGCACGGCGAGGAGGGCGTACCCCAGCAGCGGCGGTGCGACGATCCACGGCGAGTTGGCGATCCGGCGGGTCCACGACCAGGTCGGGGCGAGGATCATCAACGCCCAGAACGGGGCGGCGAACCAGAACACCAGGTCGAAGAGGAGGCCGGTCACGCGTACACCTCCACCCGGGTGGGCTCCTGCGACGGTGCCGGCGCGGGCCGGCGGCGGAGCGCGAGCAGGGCGCCGCCGAGGGTGAGCGCGGCGAGCAGGCCGGCGGCGGCGAGCGTGGCGCCGTCCGGGTGGATCAGCGGTTGACCGCGCAGCGCCTGCCAGGTCACCAGGGCGACCAGGCCGGTGTAGCCGGCCGCGGCCACCAGGGTCAGCCGCAGGCGTACGTCGGGGTCGCGCAGCCGGGCAAACCGCCCGGCCAGCGCGGCGAGCGCGATCGCGAGCAGCGGCAGCGCCTGCAGGGCGTGCATCCCCACGAAGNGGGGGATCCGCAGGTCGCCTCCGGTGGTGCTCCAGCCGACGATCGGCAGCCCCGGTCCGCCGTCGGGAACCCCGACGCTGTGCGCGCCGATCAGGGTGCGTACGTCGGCGGCCCGCTGCTCGGGGGTCGGCAGCACCATGAGGTAGCCGAGGGCCATGCCGACCATCGCGATCGCCAGACCGAGCCGCAGGGTCCAGGCGGNCGCCCGGTCGGGCATCCGTTGGAGCAGCAGCAGGACGGCGAGGACCAGCGTGCCGCCGTAGAGCACCGCGATCGTGGTGGCCATCAGCGCGTAGATCGCGGTGTCCAGGGGCGTGGCGAAGTTGAAGTGGCTCTGCCGGCCCCGGGCGGCCTGCAGGACGATCAGCCCCACCTCGACGAACCCGGTCACGGCGACGACCGTTCCGGCCCACCAGGCGACCCGCCGGCCGCGCGTCATCAGCGAGATCATCCAGGCCAGCGTCGCCACGTAGGTCAGGAACGAGACGGCGAACTTGAACGGCTTGAGCCAGATCGGCGCCCCGACNAGGATCCGGTCGTCGACGAGGAGCCCGACCAGGGAGACGACCCCGAGCGCCGCCATGACGGCGGCGACGACCATCAGCGGCGGGTGCCAGCGGAACGCCTGGCGCAGCGAAACGCGAGACCAACTCATGGCTTCACGGTCGCGGACCCGCGGCCCCGGCACACCCGCCCGGAGTCCCGACCGGCGGCCACCGGGACGAGTTCGTCTCCTCCCACGGGAGGAGACCGGCGGTCCGACCCGTCGTTCGAGGCGCGCGCCCGGTCCGTGTCCGCCCGCGCCGGGAGGTCCGGCGTCACCGGGCGGCGCAGGTCCCGGCGCGGGGACCGCGGCCGGTCCGGGGACGCGCGTCCGCCCGAGGCGCGTCGACGGGGGATCAGCGTGTCCCGCCGCCGGCGGGCTGGTCCGTGCCCGGTGGCCGGCTGTCGTGCCCGCCGCCGGTCCGGCCCCCACCGGCCTGCCCGCCGCCGGTCCCGTCGTCGGCGGGCTGGCCTCCCCGGGCGAGCCAGAGGACGTACACCATCAGCGCCGCCGCGACCACCACCACGGCGAGGCGGCCTCCGTGCAGGGAGAGTCTCTCCTCGTACACGGTGACCCCGANCACGATGCTGGTGACCGGGTCGAGGAGCGCGATCGTGGTGAGGGGCGCGGCGATCCGGCCGCTCTGGAACGCGTTCTGGTTGAGGACCAGCCCGGCCGCCCCGACCACGACCAGGGCGTAGACGTGCCAGTTGGTGAGCAGGGTGGTCAGGCCGTGGCCGAGCTGGACGGTGACCGTCTTCAGCAGGGACGCGGCGAAGCCGTAGAGCAGGCCGGTGCCGACGCCGAGCAGGACGCCCCGGGTGGCGCCACCGATGCGCCAGGCCAGGACCAGGCAGAGCGCGAAGACCGCGGCGATGCCGGCGACCACCGGCAACCAGGCCCCGGTGGGTGCCGTGTCCNGTCCGGCCCGGGGCGCGGCGGCCACGAGGAACGCGGTCAGGCCGACCGCGCCGAGGACGACCGCCAGGAGGTCGCGCGCGTACGGGCGGCGCCGGGCGAGCGCCGCCGACAGCGGGATCGCCAGGAAGACCCCGGCCAGCATCAGCGGCTCGACCAGGGCGAGCGCGCCGATGCGCAGTGCGAGGGCCTGCAGCACCGTGCCGCCGAGGTCGGGCAGCCAGCCGAACAGCCACCGGGGACGGCGGAGCAGCCGCAGGAACAGCCGGGGATCCAGGGTCCGGGTGGTCTTCTCCTGTTTGGTGGTGGTCTGTTCGACCGCCGACCCGACGGCGAACAGCNCGGCCGCGGCCAGGCCGAGCAGGATCGCGGCGACGTTCATCCGGTACGCCCCACGGCGTGTCCCGGGCCGCGCCGCACCGGCGTGTCACGGGGCGNNGCGGAGGGAGGTCCGGTCCCGTCGACGGGGAGCAGGGCGACCGGGTCGGGGTCGGGAACGAACCGGGGTGGCTCGGTGACGTGCCCTCGCACCGCTGCCCTCACCTCCGGCCGGAGTCCCGCCTCGCCCGCCGCCGCATCGGGCCGGCGGCGACGCCGCGCCGTCGCGGCCCGTCCCGCACATGGTCCCGCCGGACACCCCGACGAGCACGGTGAACAGGAACGCAATCACCGGTTCGGTGGCATCGGGCTGTCCGGAGGCGAGGAATTCCCGCGGTGGTGCCTCCGGGGGCGCACCGGTCGGACCGGTCGCCGCCGATCCACGTGTATCGACGACGGAAACGTGATCAGATAGGCTCCGTGCGATATCCGAAACAGTTCCGGAAGATTCTGCGGCGGGCGTGAGCCGCCGTCCCGACCGGCCTGGTATTCGCTGCACCATATCGGCGTGCGGGAGGTGAACGTGCCGATGGTCGCGGGCCCCACGATCGGCGTACTCACCATGTCCATCGGATGCGACTATTTCGGCGGCATCCTGGGGGGAATCGCACGCACCACCGCGGCGGCAGGCGGCCGGATGATCGTCATCCAGACCCTGGGCGCGGGAACCTTCGACTTTGATCCTCCCGAGCCGCCGGACTTCCGGCACCCCGTCGCGTGGGACCACGTTTCCGCATTCGTGGTGATCCTCAACGCCGCCTCCCGGTCGTACCTGGAGGCGATCCGGCGCGCGGGCAAACCGGTGGTGATGATCAGCGATGACATGCCCGGCTTCGACTGCCCGGTGATCCTGCCCGACAACCGCGCCGGGGTCCGTCAGGCCGTCCGGCATCTCGTCGCGCACGGTCACCGTGACATCGCCTTCGCCGGATTTCTCGAACTGCGCGATTTTCGCGAGCGGTACGCGGCCTATCGGGACGCGCTCGTCGAGTGTGGTATCACGCCCCGGCCCGAACTCCTCTTCGACACCGGTGACAACCGGGAGAGCGGCGGAGAACGGGCCGCGCGGGCGATGATCGCCGCCGGGCTGCCCTCCACGGCGGTGATCGCGGGCAACGATCTCAACGCGATCGGACTGCTGCGATCGTTCGCGGCGGCCGGCGTCGACGTACCACGACAGCAGGCCGTCGTCGGGTTCGACGACATGGACGGCGTCGTCCACCTCACACCGAGCCTGTCCACCGTCCGGCAGAGCTTCACCGGGCTCGGCCGTCTCGCGGCGACGCTGGCGTTGCGGGCCGTGGCCGGTGACGAGGTCGAGACGCGGACCTACTACGTGCCCACGTCGTTCCAGCCCCGGGAGTCCTGCGGCTGTCCCGACCCGCTGACCCCGGCCTCGGCGCGCCGCCCGGCACCGTCCGC
>Ga0065720_1003579_pt1 | contig 33374 bp, 34 predicted proteins | sample Thericmetagenome_FD_59107 | JGI IMG/M metagenome (GOLD analysis project Ga0065720, IMG submission 59107) | Thermophilic microbial communities from the Joint Bioenergy Institute, California, USA of rice/straw/compost enrichment - eDNA_2 v2... | ecosystem: Engineered > Solid waste > Grass >... | reverse complement strand
GGCGGGGTGCACGCCGGGTGGGCGCCCGCCGACGCCGCCGTCCGGGCCTGGGCGGGCACCCACGGGGTGCAGCTCCTGGACCTGCCCGCGCTCGTCGGTGAGCACGTGCGCAGCGGCGCCGGGAACCCCGACGGCATGCACTGGGGCTGGGCGGGGCACGCCGCTGTGGGTCACGCGTTGGCGGCGCTCCTTCGGTCCTCCTTGGAGGAGCGCCGCACTCACACCTAGGGTCGCCTCGTGCCTGTTGCCGTCGTGACCGACTCGACCGCCTACCTGCCCCCCGGCGTCGCCGAAGAGCGCGGGATCCACGTCGTCCCGCTGGAGGTCCGGCTCGGAGACCGGGTCGGCCGCGAGGGCCTGGAGATCGGCACCGCCGAGCTCACGGAGGCGCTGGCCGCCCGCAGGCTCGACGCGCAGACGTCCCGCCCGTCCCCGGCTGAGTTCGCCGCCTGCTACGAGCGGGCGCTGCGGGCGGGGGCCGATGCGGTCGTGTCGGTGCACCTGTCGAGGGAGCTGTCCGGCACCTGGGAGGCGGCCCGGCTGGCGGCCGAACAGGTGGATCCGCAGCGGGTGCGGGTCGTCGACTCCCGGGCGGCGGCGATGGGGCTCGGGTTCGCCGTCCTCGCGGCCGCCGACGCGGCCACGGCCGGGCAGAGCGGAGCCGCGGTGGAGTACGCAGCGGCGGCGGTCGCGCAGCGGTGCCGGGTGTTCTTCAGCGTCGACTCGCTGGATCGGCTGCGCCGCGGCGGCCGCATCGGGGCCGCCGCCGCACTGCTCGGCGCCGCCTTGGCGGTGAAGCCGCTGCTGCACATCGAGGACGGGCGGATCGTGCCGCTGGAGAAGGTGCGCACCACCGCGCGGGCCGCCCAGCGCATCGTCGAGCTCGCCGTGGCGGCGGCGGGGGAGGGGCCGGCCGACGTCGCCGTGCACCACCTCGCCGCGGCCGAGCGCGCCGACCAGGTGGCGCAAGCGATCGCGGAGCGGACCACGACGTCGCGGCTGGTGGTCTCGGAGCTGGGCGCGGTGATCGGGGCGCACGTCGGGCTGGGTGCGCTCGGCGTCGTCGTGGTGCCCAAGCACGGATAGGGGCGCCGGGCCCATAACACGCAGGACCGACATCCGGGCGGTGCGCGGCCGGGGTTGTCCCCAGCGCACCGGTCCATCCACATGTCGATCATGGCGGCGGCCGTCGGACGGCCGGCGGCCATACGGTCGCCGTGTGGCGATCGACGAACGTGTGGCGACCGGGGGTGATCCCCGGCGGCGGTTGACGGCGGTCCTCGGCTCGGCGCCGGTCGAGCCGTACGGCGAGCGAGCGCGGGATCCGGCAGGCGCCCCGGACGAGGTCCCGGTCCGGGCGGAGTGGATCGAGGAGGCCGTCGTCGGCCCGCCGCCCGTGCCCGACCGGCCCGACCCGCCGCCCGCCGGGATCCGGGGCTTGCTGCCCGCGGCCGTGCGCGGAGCGCGGATCGACCCGGGCCGCCGGGGTGCGGTCGCACTGGTGGTCGCCGCGGTGGTGGCGGCGCTGGTCGCGGTCGTGGTGGTGTGGGGCGGCCAACCGCGGGCCGAGCCGGTGGCGGCGCTGCCGGTCGTGTCCGTCGCGGAGCAGGGCCCGACACCGCCCGCACCGTCAGCCGAGCCGACTCCGGTGGCCGGTGGACCATCCGAACCGGTCGTGGTCAGCGTGGTCGGCAAGGTGCAGCGGCCGGGGCTGGTGTCGGTGCCCGAGGGGGCCCGGGTCGCCGACGTCCTCGCCGCCGCGGGCGGCGCACAGCCGGGGGTCGATGTCACCCAGCTCAACCTCGCCCGCCGGGTGGCCGACGGCGAGCAGATCGCGGTCGGGGTCCCGGCCGCGCCCGACGCGGCACCCACCGCTGCCGCGGCAGGCGACCCGGCCACCGGATCGGGTGGTGCGGCGGGCGGGCCGATCGACCTCAACACCGCCGACGTCGGCCGGCTCGACTCCCTGCCCGGTGTCGGACCGGTCACGGCGCAGCGGATCGTCGAGTGGCGCACCCGGCACGGCCGGTTCACCCGGGTCGAGCAGCTGCGGGAGATCGAGGGGATCGGCGATCGCCGGTTCGAGCAGCTCCGCGGGCTGGTACGGGTGTGAGCGGGCAGCGTGCGGCACCGGGACGGCCGCCGTGACCGGTGCGCGGCAGCTCGCCCGGGCTGGTACGGGGCAGCCCGCCGACCTGCGGCTGGTGCCCGCGGCGACGGCGGCGTGGCTGGTCGTCGTCGCCGCGGTGGCACCCGGGCCGGAGATCGGCACGGCGCTGGGGCTGGCGATCGCGGTGCTGGCGGCGGCCGGGACCGCCGTCGGGTGGTGGCGCGGGTACCCCGTGGTCCTCGCCGTCACCGGGTGCGCCGCGGCGGCGGCCGTGGTGGCCGCCGTCCACGGCTGGGCGCTGCTCGGGCACCCACTGCGGGAACCGGCGGCCCGCGGGGCTGCGGCCGAGCTGCGGGCCGTGCTGCGCGATGATCCTCGGCCGATCCGCGGCGGATTCCCCGGGGCGGCACAGGTCGCGGTGCCCGCCGAGCTGGTGGCCGCGACCGTGGCGGGAGAGCGGTGGATCTCCGGCGGCCGGGTCCTGATACTGGCGCCGGCCGCCGGGTGGGCCGGGCTGCTGCCCGGTCAGGAGGTGAGCGCGTCCGGGGTGCTGGCGCCGCCGGCGCGGACGGACCTCACGGCGGCGGTGCTGCGGGTGCGCGGGCCGCCGCTGGCCGTGGCCGAGCCGCCGTGGTGGCAGTCCGCAGCCGGGGCACTGCGCGTGGGCCTGCGCGACGCGGCGGCCGACACCCTGTCGCCGGCGGCGGCCGGGCTGCTGCCGGGCCTCACGGTCGGCGACCGCAGCGGGCTCACCGCCGAGGTCGACGCCGACTTCCGTACAGCGGGCCTGTCGCACCTGCTCGCGGTGTCGGGCGCGAACCTCGCGATCATCACGGGCGCACTGCTGTGGCTGCTGCGCCGGGCGCGGGCCGATCCCCGGCTCGTCGCGGTGGTGGCGGCGCTCGCCGTGGTGGGGTTCGTGGTGCTGGCCCGGCCCTCACCGAGCGTGCTGCGGGCGGCCGTGATGGCCGGTGTGGTGCTGCTGGGGCTGGCTCTGGGGCGGGCGCGCTCGGCGATGCCGGCGCTCGCCGTCGCGGTGCTCGTGCTGGTGTTCGCCGATCCGGCGTTGGCGGTCGACGCGGGATTCGCGCTGTCCGTCACCGCCACGGCGGCGCTCGTGCTGGTCGCGCCGGGGTGGGCGGCAGCGCTCGCGAAGCGGCGGGTGCCCGTTCCGCTGGCGGAGGCGATCGCCGTGGCGACCGCCGCTTGCCTGGCCACCGCGCCGCTGGTCGCGGCGCTCGCCGGGGCGGTCAACCCGGCGTCGATCGTGGCGAACCTGCTGGTGGCGCCGGCTGTGCCGGTGGCGACCGTGCTGGGCGTGATCGCTGCGCTGCTCGGGCCGATCGCACCTGCGGTGGCGCGGGTGTGCACCTGGTTGGCCGGGCCGCCGATCGAGTGGATGATCACCGTGGCCGACCGTACGGCTGCCGTGGACGGGTTCGCCCTGACCTGGCCGGAGGGCGTCGGCGGCGGGCTGCTGCTGGCGGCGGTGCTGATCGGCCTCGTGGTGCTGATGCGGTTGCGGCGGGTGCGAGCGCTGCTCCTGGCTGTGGCGCTGGGTGCGGCGATCGTGCTGGTGCCGACCCGGTTCGTGTCGGTGGGCTGGCCACCGGCCGGCTGGGTCGTGGTGGCGTGCGACGTCGGCCAGGGCGACGCGATCGTGCTCGCGACGGGCGAGCCCGGCTGGGCGGTGCTCGTCGATGCCGGGCCCGACGCCGGGCTGGTCGACGCCTGCCTGACCCGGCTCGGCGTGCAGGCACTCGCCCTGGTCGTGCTCACACACCTGCACGTCGACCACACCGGCGGGCTGGAGGGCGCGCTGCGGGGCCGTCCGGTGGGTGCGGTGGCGGTCGGGCCCGGCCGGGAGCCGGTCCGCACACTGCGCGCGGCGGCACGGGCCGCGGCCGCGGTGGAGGCCCGGTTCGCCGAGCTGCGTGCCGGGCAGCGGCTGGCCTGGCCGGAGCTGGTGCTCGACGTGCTGGGGCCGCGTCGGGCGGCGACTGCGGTCGATCCCGACGACGGCACGGCCGTGAACGACACGTCCGTGGTGCTGCGCGCCACGACCCCGGCGGGCGCGGTGCTGCTCGCCGGCGACGTGGAGCTGGCCGGACAGGCCGACCTGGTGGCGTCCGGGCTGGACCTGCACGCCGACGTGCTCAAGCTGCCGCACCACGGATCCCGCAGCACCGGCCGGGAGTTCCTGCGGGCGGTGGCGCCGCGGGCGGTGCTGGTGAGCGTCGGCGCGGGCAACCCCTACGGGCACCCGAACCGGGCGCTGCTCGACGAGCTCGAGCGCACCGGGGCGACGGTCCGGCGCACCGACGTCTCCGGCGACACCGCGGTGGTCGCGGCGGAGCCGGACAGCGCCGAATCGCGGATCGGGATCGTCAGCCGTGGATCACCGCTGCCGGCGCGGCGGTGACTGGAGCGGCGCCAGCCGCGGCAGCGAGGACAGCTCAGTCGCGGTCCGCCAGGGCGTTGCGCACGGCGGCGCTGGAGGCCGGCACGGTCGCGGTCGGCCCGACCTGGCCGGACACCGCGTCGAGGGTCTTCAGGCCGTCGCCGGTGATCAGCAGGACGGTCTCGGCGTCGGGGTCGAGCTGCCCGGATTCCACCAGCTTCTTGGTGGTGGCCACGGTGACTCCGCCTGCGGTCTCGGCGAACACGCCCTCCGTGCGGGCGAGCAGGCGGATGCCCTCGACGACCTCCTCGTCGGGCACGTGCTCCACCGCGCCGCCGGTGCGGCGGACCGCGTCGAGCACGTAGGGACCGTCGGCCGGGTTGCCGATCGCGAGCGAGCGGGCGATCGTGTCCGGGCGGACCGGGGTGATCACGTCGTGGCCCTCGGCGAACGCCTTCGCGACCGGCGAGCACCCGGTGGCCTGGGCACCGAAGACCTTGTACGGCGTCGGCTCGACGAGACCGAGCTTGCCGAACTCGGCGAAGCCCTTGTCGACCTTGGTGAGCTGGGAGCCCGATGCGACCGGGACCACGACCTGCTCGGGCAAGCGCCAGCCGAGCTGCTCGGCGATCTCGAAGCCGAGGGTCTTGGAGCCCTCGGCGTAGTAGGGCCGGACGTTGACGTTGACGAACGCCCAGTCCTCGTGCTCGGCGGCCAGTTCGGTGGCCAGGCGGTTCACGTCGTCGTAGTTGCCGTCGACGGCCAGCAGCGTGCCGCCGTAGACGGCGGTGGTGAGCACCTTGGCCTGCTCGAGCGAGGCCGGGATCAGCACCACCGAGTCCCAGCCGGCGCGCGCGGCCGCGGCGGCCACGGCGTTGGCGAGGTTGCCGGTGGAGGGGCAGCACAGGACCTTGAAGCCCAGCTCACGGGCGGCGGCGAGGGCGACGGCGACGACGCGGTCCTTGAACGAGTGCGTCGGGTTGCCGGTGTCGTCCTTGATCCACAGGTTGCGGATGCCGAGTGCGGCGCCGAGCCGGTCGGCCTTGATCAGGCGGGTGAGGCCGGGCTCGGTGTTGGGGTGCTCCTGGACGTCGGCCGGCACGGGCAGCAAATGCCGGTAGCGCCAGATGTTGCGCGGACCTGCCTCGATGGAGGCGCGGGTGACGGTGCCGAAGTCGTAGGCGACCTCGAGGGGGCCGAAGCACTGGGTGCAGGCGAACTCGGCGGCGAGGGGGGTTTCGTGGCCGCACTCCCGGCAGGACAGCGCGCGGGCGGGGCCGAGGTCGAAGGCGGTGGACGTGCCGAGCTCGGCAGTCAAAGACATGAGAAACTCCTCATCTTTCCCGCCGGACGGCGGGCCGGAATTGGCACCAAGCGCGCGTGGAATGCGAACGCCGGTTGCCGGGGCTTCACTGGGCCGGTCCCTCTGCCCCTCTGGATGAGCCATCTGAAGTTGTGCCGGGCCCAACGGTACGGGATGGGACGCGGCTTTCCCAAGCTCGGGCCCACGATCTGGGAGCCGCGTCACTGCCGCGCCCGGCGATGCGCCAGCATGAGCGCATGTCGTTGGCGCCGGTCCACCTCGTCCTCGGCGAGGAGGAACTGCTCGTCGAGCGCGCGATCGGGGAGATCGTCGCGCAGGCCCGTGAGCTCGACCCGACGGTGGAGGTGCGCCGCTACCGCGCCACCGAGCTGTCCCCTGCGGAGCTGGCGGAGAGCGTGTCGCCGTCGCTGTTCGCCGACGCCCGGGTGATCGTGCTGATGGCCGCGCACGAGGCGGGCAAGGACCTGGCCGCCGCGATCACCGCACAGGCCGCCGATCCCGCCGACGGCGTGGTGCTCGTCGTCCAGCACGCCGGCGGCGCGCGCAACAAGGCCATGGCGGACGCGCTGCGCAAGGGCGGGGCCGCGGTCACGACCTGCGAGAAGATCACCCGCTACGAGGAGCGCGCCGACTTCGTGCGCAACGAGGTGCGCCGGGCCGGCGGCACGATCGCCCCGGCGGCGGTGGGTGCGCTGATCGAGGCGGTGGGCAACGACCTGCGCGAGCTGGCCGCGGCCGCGAACCAGCTGGTCGCCGACACCGGCGGCGCGGTCGACGAGCAAGCGGTGCGCCGCTACCACCGCGGCCGCGCGGAGGCGTCCGGGTTCGCGGTGGCCGACAAGGTCGTGGCGGGGGACCGGTCCGGGGCGCTGGAGGCGCTGCGCTGGGCGCAGGCGCTCGGGGTGCCGTCCGTGCTGATCGCCGACGCGCTGGCGGACGCGGTGCGCACGCTGGCGAAGGTGGCTTCGGCCGGCCGGGGGGACCCGAACCGGCTCGCCGGTCCGCTCGGCATGCCGCCGTGGAAGATCCGCAAGGCGCAGCAGCAGGTCCGCAGCTGGCGGCCGGAGGCGCTGGCCGAGGCGTTCGCCGCCGCAGCGGAGGTCAACGCCGACGTGAAGGGGGTCGCGGCCGACGCGGACTACGCGCTGGAGCGGGCCGTCCTGCGCATGTGTGCAGCGCGGGAGCGCCGGGACTGAGCGGTCGAGGACGGCGTTGCCGTGGTCAACGCGGCCTGTTGATCACGGGTGACGTCGTCCTCGGCGGAGCGGGTACACCAGAACCCGGGCACGGCAACGGCGCCGCCCCACGGGAGCGGGCGGCGCCGTCGAAGAGCGAGTGTCGGTCGGGTCAGCTGGAGGTCAGCGACGCGGCCTGCTTGGCGATCGCCGACTTCCGGTTGGCTGCCTGGTTCTTGTGGATGACACCCTTGCTCGCGGCCTTGTCGAGCGCGCGGGCGGCGGCCCGCTGCAGCTCGATGGCCTTCTCGGTGTCACCCGCGGCGGCCGCCTCACGGAACTTGCGGATGGCGGTCTTGACCGACGACTTGACCGACTTGTTGCGCAGACGGCGCTTCTCGTTGGTCTTGACCCGCTTGATCTGGGACTTGATGTTGGCCACGCGTTTGCCTCGAGTCTCTTCCTGCCGCTGGTTGTTCGCTGGCTCCGGCGGCGGGACGTTCCTGCGAGCACGCCGGGCGCTCGGGCGTCAATGTTAACAGCGCGCTGCGAAGCCCTGTTTTCAGCCCGTCGCTATGGTCCCGCCGATCGGCGCTGGAGCAAGATGACCACCCGGTTCCGCCGCACGTCGGAGCCGTGCACGTTGCGAGGGAGGGCCTGTGCCGCGAGCGACCCAGAAGGGCGGCAGGAAGAGCCGGGGGACCGACTCCCCGCTGTTCGACGGGTACCTGAACCCCGATGGGCCGCACCGGCGGGCCTACGACGAGATGTTCTCCGAGGACGGGGAGGTGCGCGCGCCGTACCGGGCGCTGCACGACGCGATCGCGACCACTTCGCCGGAGGACCTGGCCGCCCGCGCGGAGGCGCTCGACCGCGCTTACCTCGACCAGGGCATCACGTTCTCGCTCTCCGGTCAGGAGCGGCCGTTCCCGCTGGACATCGTGCCGCGGGTGCTCTCGGCGAGCGAGTGGGCGAAGCTGTCGAAGGGCATCGTGCAGCGGGTGCGCGCCCTGGAGGCCTTCCTGGCCGACATCTACGGCGACGGCGAGATCGTGCGCGACAAGGTCATCCCGCGCCGGCTGATCACCACCTGCGCGCACTTCCACCGGGAGGCCGCCGGGCTGATCCCGCCGAACGGGGTGCGCATCCACGTCGCCGGCATCGACGTCGTGCGCGACGAGGAGGGCACGTTCCGGGTGCTGGAGGACAACCTCCGCAACCCGTCCGGGGTGTCCTACGTGATGGAGAACCGCCGCGCGATGGCCCGGGTGTTCCCCGACCTGTTCAAGCGGCAGCGGGTGCGCGCGGTGGGCGACTACGCGACCCACCTGCTGCGCGCGCTGCGCCGGGCGGCCGCGCCGAACGTCGCGGACCCGACGGTCGTGGTGCTCACCCCGGGCGTCTACAACTCGGCCTACTTCGAGCACTCGCTGCTGGCCCGGCAGATGGGCGTGGAGCTGGTCGAGGGCCGCGACCTGTTCTGCCGCGACAACGTCGTCTACATGCGCACCACTCAGGGTGAGGAGCGGGTGGACGTGATCTACCGGCGGATCGACGACGCGTTCCTCGATCCGCTGCAGTTCAACCCGGCGTCGGTGCTCGGCGTGGCGGGCGTGCTCAACGCCGCCCGCGCCGGCAACGTGGTGATCGCCAACGCGGTCGGCAACGGGGTGGGCGACGACAAGCTCGTCTACACCTACGTGCCCGACATGATCAGCTACTACCTGGACGAGAAGCCGCTGATCGCCAACGTCGACACGTTCCGCTGCTGGCTCGACGACGAGCGCGACCACGTGCTGGACCGGCTCGACGAGCTGGTGCTCAAGCCGGTCGAGGGCTCGGGCGGCTACGGGATCCTCTTCGGCCCGAACGCCACGCGCGAGCAGCTGGAGGAGGCGCGCAAGTCGATCCTGGAGGACCCGCGCGGCTGGATCGCGCAGCCGGTGGTCCAGCTGTCCACGGTGCCGACGAAGGTGGGTGACCGGCTCGTCCCGCGGCACGTCGACCTGCGCCCGTTCGCGGTGAACGACGGCGAGGAGGTGTTCGTCCTGCCCGGTGGGCTGACCCGGGTCGCGCTGCGCGAGGGCAGCCTCGTGGTGAACTCCAGCCAGGGCGGCGGCAGCAAGGACACCTGGGTGCTGGCCGGGCGTTCGGGCGAGGTGGACCGCGAGCTCGGCGAGGGCGGCCTGGTCGCGGCGACGCCGGCGACCTCGCGCGCCGCCGAGCACGGCCCCGAGCTGACCATCGGCCAGCAGCAGCAACAGCAGCAGCAGGCACGAGAGGAGGCGTGATGCTGGCGCGCAACGCGGAAGCGCTGTACTGGATCGGGCGCTACGTGGAGCGGGCCGACGACACCGCCCGCATCCTCGACGTGTCGGTGCACCAGCTGCTCGAGGACGCCACCATCGACGCCGACCGGGCCGCCCGCACCCTGCTGGCCGTGCTCGGGATCGCCGCGCCCGCCGACGAGGTGCTCGACGCGTGGTCGCTGACCGAGATCGTCGGCTACTCGACCGAACAGCCGGGCTCGATCGTGCGCTCCGTGTCGAGCGCGCGGGAGAACGCCCGCGGCGCTCGTGAGGTCGTCAGCTCCGAGATGTGGGAGTGCCTCAACGCGACCTGGAACGCGCTGCCGGAGCGGCAGCGCTACGCCCGCTGGGCGGGCCCGCACGCGTTCTTCACCTACGTCGAGGACCGCGCGGCGATGTTCAACGGGCTCGCCGCCTCCACGATGAGCCGCGACGACACCTGGCGCTTCTACCTGCTGGGCCGCTCGGTCGAGCGCGTCGACATGATCGTGCGCCTGCTGATGTCGCGGGTGTCGGACCGGGCGTCGTCGCCGGGCTGGTTGGCGGTGCTGCGCTGCGCCGGGGCCGCCGACACGTACCTGCGCACCTACCGGGGGGCGGTCGACGCGGCCCGCGTCGTGCAGTTCCTGCTGATGGACCGGCTGTTCCCGCGCTCGGTGTTCCACGCGCTGCGGCAGGCCGAGATCTGTCTGTCCGAACTGGACAGCCGCCCGACCCAGCGGATCGGGGCGAAGGCCGAGGCGCTGCGGCTGCTCGGGCGAGCGCGCAGCGAGCTGGAGTTCCTGCGTCCCGAGGACCTGCTCGTCGATCTCCCGGCGCGGCTCACGGCGCTGCAGGAGTGCATCACCGAGACCGGCGAGGCCGTCTCGCAGCAGTACTTCCACACGTCGCCGTGGGTGGCGTGGACGGCCCCGGAGGTGGTGTAGGCGATGGCCGGATGGCGGATCCGCATCGTCCACGAGACCGGCTACACCTACGAGTCGCCGGTCGTGGAGTCGTACAACGAGGCGCGGATGACCCCGCGCAGCGACGCCCGGCAGAACGTGATCGCCAGCCGCGTGGAGACCTCGCCGGCGACTCGCGCGTACCGCTACACCGACTACTGGGGCACCCTCGTCACCGCGTTCGACCTGCACGCCCCGCACACCGAGCTGGCGGTGACGGCGACGTCGGTGGTGGAGACGGCCGACCCGCTGCCGCCGGTGCGCGGCGCGACCTGGGAGGACCTCGCCGACGAGGACGTGCGTGACCGGTTCGCCGAGATGCTGGAGTTCACCGGCTACGTCGGGCACGACCCGGAGCTGGCCGAGGCCGCGGCCGACCTCCGGCGCGGGCTGGACCCGGTCGAGGCGGTGCTCGCCGCGGGCAGCTGGGTGCGGGAGCAGCTCACCTACCAGCCCGGCGTCACCGGTGTGCAGACCTCGGCGCTGGAGGCCTGGCACACCCGCACCGGCGTGTGCCAGGACTTCGTGCACCTGACGCTCCTGCTGCTGCGCGAGATGGGCATCCCGGCCCGCTACGTGTCGGGCTACCTGCTGCCGCGCGAGGACACCGACGTCCGCGAGACCGTGCAGGGGGAGAGCCACGCCTGGGTCGAGGCGTGGACGGGCGGCTGGTGGGGCTACGACCCGACCAACGACCTGGAGATCGGCAACCGGCACGTGTGGGTGGCGGTGGGCCGCGACTACGCGGACGTCCCGCCGCTGAAGGGGATCTTCTCCGGTCAGGCCTCGTCGACGCTGAACGTCAGCGTGGACATGACCCGCCTGGCCTGAGCCGGAGCGGGGATCAGCCGGACCGCCGCTGCGCCCGCGCCATCGAGCGCACGCGCGCCGGGCTCGGACGGCGGTGCCGGGCGCTGGGCGCGTCCGGCAGCCCCGCACCCACGACGGTGTTGCCGCCCGCACGCTTCGCCCGGTACATCGCGGTGTCGGCGGCGGCCAGCGCAGCGGCCGGGTCCACGCCCTGCGGTGCGGCGGCGACGCCGACGCTGAGCGTCACCCCGGAGGCGATGTCGTACGGCAGGGCGGCGACGGCTTCCACGGCCCGGTTCAACGCCGAGACAGCGACCGGGAGCTGGGTGGACGGCATGACGACGACGAACTCGTCGCCGCCGTAGCGGGCCACCATGTCCTGGCCGCGCCCGCCGGTGCGCAGCGTGGTGCGCAGGCAGGATGCGATCTCGCGGAGCACGGTGTCGCCCGCGGCGTGCGACTGGGAGTCGTTGACCTCCTTGAACCCGTCGAGATCGATCAGCGCGATGCTGCACGGCTGGCTCGCCGGGCTGGAGGTGACCTCGGCCAGGCGCATGTCGAGGGCGCGCCGGTTGGGCAGCCCCGTGAGCGGGTCCTGCAGGGCCTGGGCGGCGACGGCGGAGAGCTCGGACAGCTCGTGGCCGTGCTGGCGGATCATGCGGTGGTGCTCGGTGTGGCTGCGCAGCGCCGTCAGCCGGGCCTCGCGCAGCGCCCACAGCTCGTTCTCCAGCGCGGCCGCGTAGCGGTGCGCTGCGCTCGGCTCCGCACCGGCCGGGTGGTCGCCGTGGACGATCCGCTCCAGCGCTGCGACCTCCCGGTGCAGCGCCAGGAACAGCACCGACTCGGTGGTGGGCCCGCGGCCGGCCCCGCCCTGCAGGTCGTCGCGCAGTGCGACGAGCAGGGCGAGCGCGTCGTCGGCGCGGTCGGCGGCCTGCATGCAGCGCGAGGTGGCGATGCCGAGGGCGATGCGGTCGTCGTGGTAGTGCGCCTTGTCGTGCAGCGCGGTGAGCATGTCGAGGTGGTGCGGTGCGGGATGGTGCAGCGCGAGCGCGGCACCGATGATCGAGCACTCCTCGACAGCGGCGGGCGGGCGTTCGGTGGCGCCGGGATGCAGGGCGGGGGTCCACAGGGCGGCGGCCGCGCGGGCGGTCTGCGCTGCGCCCACGAACCGGGTGGCCGCCGCGGCGGCCCGGTTCGCGCGTTCCAGGCGCAGCGCCCAGGACACCTGCAATCGGACCCGGTTGAGCAGGTTGATCAGCCGCTCCATCGGGGTGCCCCATGTGTTGGACACGTCGACCGCGCGTCGGGACACGTCGTCGGCCAGCTCGTGCGCCCCCAGCTTCAGCAGCACGATCACCAGGCCGTTGAGGGTGCGGGACAGGCGGCGGTACCAGTCGGCGACGGCTTCCTCGGGCAGGTTGTCCGGTGGGCCCTCCACCTCGCCGAGGGTGGTGAGCGCGACGGCGGTGTCGACGAGCGCGTTGTCGCCGAAGCCGAACCGCATCGTGCGCAGCGCCCGCAGCACGGCGGCTTCGCCGAGCCGGACCTCGTCGCCCTCCTTCTCGGCGAGCTTGCCGAACTCGTCGAGCTTCGCGTCGATGTCGGCGACGGCGACGGCTCCGTCGTCCTCGTCGTCGGGCACGAGGACGACGCTGATCGCGATGCGCAGCAGCTCGGCCTGCAGGGCCGGGCGGTCTCGGGTCGCGATGAGCATCGCGTCCAGGCCGCGGCGCGCCTCGAGCCGGCCGGTGTGCCCGGCGCGCTGGTACCAGACGAGCATCCCGGAGGCGCGGGCGAGCACCTCCTCGTCGCTCAGGTGCGGGGCTCGGGCCGCGCAGGTGCAGCGGGGCCCGCCGAGCAGCAGCTGGCAGGGGCCGTCGGGGCGATCGGGTGGGGCGACCGGGCCAGGTGGGCCCACAGACGGGTGGGTCACTGGCACCCGGTGCCCTCCTCCGATGGACGGAACGACCTGATCGACGGCGCTGCACGAGACGGGACGCGGGTGTCGCCGACCCTGCGCAATCCCATGGTCGGGCATCGTGTCACGGGTGCCGCCGTTGGCGGGAGGGCACACGGCCGATCGGGGCGTCATCGGGCAGTGGGTGATCTCACAGTTGCTCCGACCGGAGCAAAGCCCTGGTCACGTCGTGTCTCGCCCGGTATCCGGTCCGTCACGCCCCCGCACCACCGTCCGTCCTGCCATCCGGGCGGAGGGTGTGGTCCTCGGTGTATCCCTCGGTGGTGGTGCCGTCGCCGGTGCGCCGCCCGGCCGGACGCCCCCGCGGCCGTGGTGGCTTCGCTTCCTTCGGCAGCCGACCGGCCTCGGCGAGCGCCCGCCGCAGCAGGTAGTCGATCTGGGCGTTGGTGCTGCGCAGCTCGTCGGCCGCCCACCGCGCGAGCGCGTCGTGGACGGCCGGGTCGAGCCGCAGCAGGAAGCTCTTGCGCTCCGGCACCGGTTCAGTGGTAGAGCGAACCGGTGTTGACGACCGGCTGCGTGCCCCGGTCGCCGCACAGCACGACGAGCAGGTTCGACACCATCGCGGCCTTGCGCTCCTCGTCGAGGTCGACGATCTCCTTCTCGGAGAGCTTCTCCAGCGCCATCTCGACCATACCGACCGCGCCTTCGACGATGTGGCTGCGCGCGGCGACGACCGCGCCGGCCTGCTGGCGCTGCAGCATCGCGCCGGCGATCTCGGGGGCGTAGGCGAGGTGGGTGATGCGGGACTCGACGATCCGCACCCCAGCCGACTCGACGCGCGCGGCGATCTCCGCCGACAGCTCCGAGGTGATCGAGTCGGCGTTGCCGCGCAGCGACACGGTGTCGTCGGTGTGCGCGTCGTAGGCGTAGGTGGTGGCGATGTGGCGGACCGCAGCCTCGGTCTGGGTGTGCACGAACTCGACGAACTCGTCCACCTCGAACACCGCCCGCGCGGTGTCCTCGACCTGCCAGACGACGACGGCGGCGATCTCGATCGGGTTGCCGTCGAGGTCGTTGACCTTCAGCACGTCGCTCTCGTGGTTGCGGATCCGGGTGGAGATCTTCTTCTTGCTGGTCAGCGGGTTGACCCAGTGCAGGCCCGGCTTGCGGACCGTGCCGGTGTAGCTGCCGAACAGTTGCAGCACCTTCGCCTCGCCCGGCGCGACGGTGAGCAGCCCGGCCAGGAGGATCAGGCCCACGAGGCCGACGAGCACACCGATCGTGATGCGGATGCCGTCCTCGGCGTTGACCCCGGAGACCAGCACGAGGGCGGCGGCGACGAGGAGCACCAGGCCGATCAGCAGCATCAGCACCCCGTTGGTGCTCGACGCCGGGCGCTCCTGCACGGCGGGGTCGGGCATGCGGACGGTGACGTCGCCGGTGGGCGCGCTGCGGGTGGTCGACATGGTGATCTCCCTCGGTCGGCCGCTGTTGCTGTCACGAGNATAGCAAAGTGATATCANCTTGCGCGCACGGCGTTCCGATCGGGAACCGAGCGCCGTCCCGTTACCGGGTCTCGGGGAACCAGCGCGCCTGCCCGTGCACGGTGACCGCGACCGGGTCGCCGGGCCGCACGTCCGGGACGTCGGGCTGCCGGCACCTCACGCGCAGGCCGTCGCCCAGCTCTACCACCACGGTGGTGTCGGCGCCGTGGAAGACGATCTCCCGCACGGTCGCGGAGCCGGCGGCATGGGGGTCCGCGCTCGCGCGCAGCTGCTCGGGGCGCAGCAGCACCGAACCGCTCTCGTCCGCACCGGAGCCGTTCGCCGAGGCCACCGGCACCATGCCGATCGGGGTGCGGGCACACCCGTTGCGCAGGCTCCCCGGCAGTACCACGGCCTCCCCGACGAAGCGGGCCACGCCGAGATCGGCGGGCTCGCGGTAGATCTGCTGCGGGGTCCCGGTCTGCACCATCCGCCCGTCGCGCAGCACGGCGACCAGATCGGCGCAGCCCAGTGCCTCCTGCTGGTCGTGGGTGACGAGCACCGCGCTCGCCCCTGCGGCGCGCAGCGCCTCCCGGACCTGATCGCGCACCTCGCTGCGCAGACCCGCGTCGAGCGCGGAGAACGGCTCGTCGAGCAGGACGAGCTCGGGGGCGGCCGCGAGCGCCCTGGCCACCGCCACCCGCTGCTGCTGCCCACCGGAGAGCTCACCCGGTCGGCGCTCCTCGAAGCCCGCCAGGCCGACCAGCTCCAGCATCTCCGCCACGCGCGATCCGCGCCGCTCCCGCCGGCTCAGCCCGAAACCGACGTTGTCAGCGACCGTGAGGTGCGGGAACAGCGCCCCCTCCTGCGGCACCAGCCCGATCCGCCGCCGCTCCGGGGGCACGTGCAGGCCCGGCCCGGCCACCGGCCGGCCGCCGAGCTCGACGGTGCCGGCGGCAGCGGGGTGGAAGCCCGCCACGACCCGCAGCAGCGTCGTCTTGCCGCCGCCGGACGCCCCGAGCACGGCGACCAGCCCCCCGCGGGGCACCTCCAGGTCGATGCCGGCCAGCACGTCGGGGTGGTCCGGGAAGCCGGCCCGCAGACCGCGGACGCTCAGCGCGGGCCCGGTCATGCGGGCCGCCCGGTGATGCGCTGCAGCAGGAGGGTCGGCACGACCGCGAGTATGACGAGCGCCGCCGCGTACGGTGCGGCTGCCGCGTACTCGCTGACCGACGTGTGTTGCCAGAGCTCCACGGCCAGGGTGTCGGCGCCGGTGGGGCGCAGCATGAGCGTGGCCGGCAGCTCCTTGGCGATCGTGAGCGCGGCCAGTGCCGCACCGGCCGCGATGCCGGGCGCGGCCAGGGGGAGGGTCACCCTGAACAGGGTCGCGACCCGGCCGTGGCCGAGTGAGCGCGAGACCTCCTCCAGCCGCGGCGGGGCGGCGGCCACCGCGGTGCGCACGCTGCCGACGGCCAGCGGCAGGAACAGCACCGCGTAGCCGACGAGCAGCAGCGGCAGCTGCTGGTACATGCCCGGTACGAGCCGCACGCCGAGGAACACCAGCGCGAGCCCGACGGTGATGCCGGGCAGTGCGTGCCCCACGTACGTGCCGGCCTCCAGCAGCGCGACGGTCCGGGTGCGGTAGCGCGCGGCCAGCACACCGACCGGGACCGCGAGCACGGTCGTCAGCGCGGCACCCAGCGCAGCGACCTCGAACGTGGTGAGCGTCGCCGCCGCGAGCGCGCCGAGGTCGAGATCGGTGCCGGTGGCCGTCCAGCGCACGAGGCTCAGCACCGGCACGCCCACCGAGATCGCGACGACGCCGAGCAGCGCCGCGACCGCGACCGGCTTCCACCGGCCCAGCCGCACCGGCGACGGCGGCCGCGGCGCGCCGGAGGAGGTGCGGTGGGCCGAGCGGCCGCGGGCGCGGGCCTCGCCCCACGTGACGAGGGCGGCCAGCGCGACGAGCACGCAGCCCAGCACCGCGGCGGGCGTGCGGTCGAACGTGCCGCGGTAGCTGGTGTAGATGCCGAGGGTGAAGGTCTCGAAGCGCATGAGGGAGACGGCGCCGAAGTCGCTGAGCACGTAGAGCGCGACGAGCAGCCCGCCCGCGGTGGCGGCGGGCCGCACGTGCGCCCACGTGACGGTCGCGAGCACGCGCAGCGGCCCGTACCCGAGCGAGCGGGCCACCTCCTCGGTGGCGGCGTCGGCGCTGCGCAGCGCGGCGGCGACCGGGAGCAGCACGTACGGGAAGTTCACCGCGGTCAGAACGCCGAACGCGCCCCAGAACCCGGCGAGCCCGGGTGCCTCCGCGATCCAGGTGAAGCCCGCGACGTAGGACGGGACGGCCAGCGGCAGCGCCAGCAGCACGGCGAACACCCGCGGCCGCGGGATGTCGGTGCGGACGACGAGCCACGCGGCGCCGGTGCCGATGACCACGCACGCCGCGGTCACCGCTGCCGCGAGCCCGATGCTGCGCATCGCCAGCTCGAGCGTGCGCGGCCCGCTGAGGATCTGCAGCACGCGCTCCGGGCCGGCCCCACCCGCGCGGACCGCGAGGTAGACCAGCGGCACGACCGCGACGACGGCCGCGGCCGCCGCGCCGGCGAGGAGCAGGACCGGCGGCCGGTTCGGATGAACCGGCCGCCGGGACCGCGTCCGGGCGACTGTGGCGGTCAGAGCAGCCCGACCTCTTGCAGCAGCTGCTCGGTCTGGGGCAGCGAGTCGAGCGCGGCGAGGTCGACGGCGGGCCCGTTCAGGGTCGACAGATCCGGCAGCGGCGGCTCCTTGCGGGACGGCGTGACGCCCGCGACCGTCGGGTACTCAGCCGTGCGGTCGACCAGGTACTGCTGCGCCTGGGGGGAGAGCAGGAACGCGACGGCCTTCTGCGCTGCCTCCGGCGCGTCGGTGGACTTCACCACGCCCACACCCGCGACGTTGATCAGGCCGAGCGGGTCGTTCGGGACGTAGTGGTTGCGGACGGGGTAGGTCGCCGGGTCCTTGTCCCGGGTCTTCTCGTACAGGTAGTAGTGGTTGACCAGGCCGAGGTCGATCGTGCCCTGGGCGAGCGCGTCGAGGATGTTGCCGTTGCCCTCGAACCGCTGCGGGTCCTGCGCCGCGAACGCGGTGAGCCACTGGCGCGCCCCGTCCTCGCCGCGCAGCAGCCGCAGGCCGGTCACGAACGACAGCCACGACGCGTTCGACGGGGCGTAGCCGATCTTGCCCTTCCACTTCGGGTCGAGCAGCGCGTCGACGTTCGCCGGCAGCTGGTCGGCGGGCACCTTGTCGGTGTTGTAGGCGACGACGCGGGCGCGGGCCGACGTGGCGACCCAGGTGTTGTCCGCGGCCTTGTAGCGGGCGTCGACCGGAGCGGTGACCTCGGCCGGCAGCGGGGCGAGCATGCCGGCCTTGGACAGCGCGCCGAGCGCGCCGGCGTCCTGTCCGAAGAAGACGTCGGCGGGGGACGCCGAGCCCTCCTCGAGGATCTGCGCGCTCATCTCGCCGGTGCTGCCGTAGCGGACCTCGACGGGAACCCCGACCGCCGCCTTCAGCTGGTCGAGCAGGCCGCCGACGAGCGACTCGCTGCGCCCGGAGTAGATCGTGAGGGTCGCCGCCTGCGCCGGTGTCGAGTCCGCCGCTCCGCCTCCCGAGTCGCTGCCGCTACCGCACGCGGCCAGGGTTGCAGCGGCAGCAAGGGCGACGCCGGCAGCCAGGCTCCGTCGCCACCGCACTGCGAGAACGCTCATGATGTAGGTCCCCTTTGTCCGTGACTAGCGAGCGAAGCCTAGCCTTACCAAACCTGTTCTGGGTAGGTGCGGCGGACAACCTCGTCGCCGATCGGTGACGGTCCCGGACCACCGCGAGCCCGCCACGCGGACATGGGACGATGGAGGCTCCCGCAGCCCGAGAAGGAACGCGCCTTGTCCTCGTTCGCCGATGAGACCTTCACTGATCCCGAGAGGATCAGGAACTTCTGCATCATCGCCCACATCGACCACGGCAAGTCCACCCTGGCCGACCGGATGCTGCAGCTGACCGGCGTCGTCGACGAGCGGCTGATGCGCGCGCAGTACCTCGACCGGATGGACATCGAGCGTGAGCGCGGCATCACGATCAAGGCGCAGAACGTGCGGTTGCCGTGGGAGGTCGGCGGCGAGCAGTACGTCCTGCACATGATCGACACGCCGGGGCACGTCGACTTCACCTACGAGGTCAGCCGCGCGCTCGAGGCGTGCGAGGGCGCGATCCTGCTGGTCGACGCCGCGCAGGGGATCGAGGCGCAGACCCTGGCCAACCTGTACCTGGCCATGGAGAAGGACCTCACGATCATCCCGGTCCTCAACAAGATCGACCTGCCGGCCGCCGACCCCGACCGCTACTCCGCCGAGATCGCGCACATCATCGGCTGCGAGCCCGATGACGTGCTGCGGGTGAGCGCGAAGACCGGGTTCGGCGTCTCCGAGCTGCTGGACAAGGTCGTCGAGCTGGTGCCGCCGCCGGTGGGCGATCCCGACGCGCCCGCCCGCGCGATGATCTTCGACTCGGTCTACGACACCTACCGCGGCGTCGTCACCTACATCCGCGTCGTCGACGGGAAGATCCTGCCGCGCGAGCGGATCCGGATGATGTCCACCGGGGCCACGCACGAGCTGCTCGAGGTCGGCATCGTGTCACCCGAGCCGAAGCCGTCCAAGGGGCTGGGCGTCGGCGAGGTCGGCTACCTCATCACCGGCGTGAAGGACGTCCGCCAGTCGAAGGTCGGCGACACCGTCACCACCCAGCGGGACGGGGCCAGCGAGCCGCTCACCGGTTACCGGGAGCCGCGCCCGATGGTCTACTCCGGGCTCTACCCGGTCGACGGGTCGCAGTACCCCGATCTGCGCGACGCGCTGGACAAGCTGCAGCTGAACGACGCCGCGCTCACCTACGAGCCGGAGACGTCGGCGGCGCTGGGGTTCGGGTTCCGCTGCGGTTTCCTCGGCCTGCTGCACCTGGAGATCACCCGCGACCGGCTGGAGCGCGAGTACGGCCTCGACCTGATCTCCACCGCGCCGAACGTCGTCTACCGGGTCGTGAAGGACGACGGCACCGAGATGCGGGTGACCAACCCGTCCGACTGGCCCACCGGCAAGATCGCCGAGGTCTACGAGCCGGTCGTGAAGGTGACGCTGATCTCCCCCGCGGAGTTCATCGGTGCGATCATGGAGCTGTGCCAGAGCCGGCGCGGGCAGCTGGCCGGCATGGACTACCTCTCGGAGACGCGCGTCGAGCTGCGGTACACGATGCCGCTCGCCGAGATCATCTTCGACTTCTTCGACTCGCTGAAGTCCCGCACCCGCGGCTACGCCAGCCTCGACTACGAGGAGGCCGGCGAGCAGCGCGCCGATCTGGTCAAGGTCGACATCATGCTGCAGGGCGAACCGGTGGACGCGTTCTCCGCGATCCGGCACAAGGACGACGCCTACGCCTACGGCAGCATGATGACCCAGAAGCTGCGCGAGCTCATCCCGCGCCAGCAGTTCGAGGTGCCGATCCAGGCGGCCATCGGCTCGCGGATCATCGCCCGCGAGACCATCCGCGCGCTGCGCAAGGACGTCCTCGCCAAGTGCTACGGCGGTGACATCACCCGCAAGCGCAAGCTGCTGGAGCGGCAGAAGGAAGGCAAGAAGCGCATGAAGACCATCGGGCGGGTCGACGTGCCGCAGGAGGCCTTCGTCGCTGCGCTGTCCACGGACACCGGCGCGGCCGACCAGCAGAAGGGAAAGAAGTAGCCGCGCGATCGGCGTGCGCCACGATGGGCTCGTGAACGTCGACGCGATCCTGCCCCCGATCGGTTCCGGCGACCCCGCGCTCGCGGCGGCCGTACTGCTCGCCGTGCTGGTGATCGGGTTCCTGTCGGGCCGGGCGAGCAAGCGCTTCGGGCTGCTCGTGGGCGGACTTCTCGCGCTGGTGGTCGCCGGCGGGGCGCTCACCATGCTCACCGGGGTGCGGATGGCCGACCGGCCGGCGTGGTTCGGCGTGCTGCTCCCGCTGACCGTGCCGCTGCTGGTGGCGTTCCTGGCGGGCTGGCTGGGGGCCCGGGCGAGCTGGTTCGCCCGCATCGTGATCGTGGCCGTCGCGGTGCTGCTGCTCGCCGCGTTCCCGTACGCGGCGATCACCGCAGCCACCGCGGAGGTGCTGCCGGCCGGCTGACCGCAGGCGGGAATCCCGGTGAACCCGGCCGGGACCGTTTGGCAGGCTTTGCGCCATGGATCAGCTGTCCGGCACCGTCGTCTCGGTCAACCTCGCGGTGGTGCGCACCGCTGTCCCCTACGCCCGCAACGGCCGGACGGGGATCGACAAGCGGCCGGTCGATCACCCGGTCCTGCTCGACGTCGGCGGCGCGGCGGGCGACACGATCTGCGACACCGATCACCACGGCGGGCCCGACCAGGCCGTGTACGCCTACTCGACGGCCGATCTCGCGTTCTGGTCCGCCGAGCTCGGCCAGGACGTCCGGCCCGGCGGCGTCGGGGAGAACCTCACCCTGGACGGCATCGACTGCTCCACCGCTGTCCTGGGCCAGCGCTGGCTCGTCGGCGACCCGGAGGACGGGCCGATCCTGCAGGTGCGCGGTGCGCGCATCCCGTGCCGGGTGTTCGCCGCGTTCCGCGGGGTGCCCGATCTCGTCAAGCGGTTCATCGCGGCGCTGCGGCCGGGCTGCTACCTCGCCGTCGAGCGGCCGGGGTACGTGCGGGCGGGGGACCGGGTGAGGGTGCTGGACACCCCGGCGCACGGCGCCACCGTCGCCGACGTCCTCGCGCTGCACGGCGGGGACCGGTCCCGGCTGCCGCGGGTGCTGGCCGCGCGCGAGCACCTCTCGGCGGAGAAGCAGGCCTGGCTCGACCGCATCACGCAGCGGCAGCCGGCCTGACCCGTCCCGGAAACGACGAGGCCGGCTGCCCCACGAGGGGACAGCCGGCCGGGGACGTTCGCTAGTCGGGGGACGTGCTCGGGGGATCAGCTCGCGGTGGCGAGCGCTTCGAGGAGTTCCGCCAGCTGAGCGCGTTCCGTGGTCGCGGGGCGGCCGATGACGGCTTCGGCGTCGCGTTCGACGCGTCCGCAGACGCGCTCCACGACGGCCCGGCCGTCGGCGGCCAGGTGGACCAGGACCCTCCTGCGGTCGTTCGGGTCGGTGCGGCGGAACGCCAGCCGGGAAGCGACCAGCCGGTCCACCACGCGGGTCGCGGTGGGGGCGGGCAGTGCGGTGTGGGCCGCGATCTCGCCCATGCTGCGGCCGCCGCCCCGGGCGAGCATCAGCAGCACACGCCAGCCGTCTCGGCTGACGCCCTCGGCGCCGGTGACCGGGGCCAGCGCGGACGCGACCGCGCGGTCCAGACGGTCCAGCAGGTCCACGATGCCTGCGACGCGTGGCGCCGGGACCGGAACGCTTCCCGGCGCCATTCGACTAGGTGGCTCAGACACGGTTACCCACTGTACGTCGTCGTCGGGGGAAAGAGGACTGCGAAACGGAAGAAACCCGAGACGAACGGACGATTGACAGCGCCGAGCGGTCTCATAGGGTGAGTACGATCTTGCCTGCAGTACGCCCTTCGAGCATCGCGCGGAACCCGTCGGCGGCCTTCTCCATGGGCAGTTCGAGCCCGATCTCGGGCTTGATCCCGGCGGAAACGACCAGGTCCAGAAGATCCACGAACTCGTCCCGCGTGCCCATCGTCGACCCCACGACCCGCATCTGCTGGAAGAAGATCCGGGCGAGGTCCTCCTTCGGCCCGTAGCCGCTCGTTGCGCCGCACGTCACGAGGACGCCGCCGGGCTTGAGCGACTTGAGCGAGTGCGACCATGTGGCCTCTCCCACACTGTCCATGACCGCATCGACGCGCTCCGGTAGCCGCTCACCGGTCGAGAACGTCCGCTCGGCGCCTAGCCGTTCGGCGAGGGCGCGCTTCTCCTCGTTACGCCCTGTAACCCACATGCGCAACCCGGCCGCCTTGCCCAACTGGATCAAGGCCGTCGCCACACCGCCGGACGCGCCCTGCACGAGGACGGTCTGCCCGGGCCGGACCCCGGCGCGGGTGAACAGCATCCGGTATGCGGTCAACCACGCCGTGCCCATCACGGCGGCCTGGGCCGGGGTGAGGCCCTCCGGGAGCGGGACCACGTTGCGCCGCGGCACGACGACCTTCTCGGCGAACGTGCCCTGCAGCTTCTCGGTCAGCAGCGTGCGCTTCGGGTCGAAGGTCTCGTCGCCGCGCCAGTCCGGGCTGCTGATCACCGGGTAGACGACGACCTGGCTGCCGTCCTCCAGCGTCCCGGCGGCGTCCATGCCCAGGATCATCGGGAACTGCTCGGGCTTGATCCCGACCCCGCGCAGCGTGAAGACGTCGTGCATGTTGATGCTGGCCGCGGAGACCCGGACCGCGACGTGGCCGTCGGGGACCTCGGGATCGGGCCGTTCACCGACGACGAGTCCGTCGAGCGGGGAGTCGGGGTGCGGGGCTGAGGCGTAGACGGCGAACATGCTCGGGAATGTAGCCGCTGCCGTGCCCCATTACTGTGTGAGCGTGATCCGGGCACTCGTCGACTGGTGGGACTCGGTCGAGCTGTGGTTCACCCAGTTGGCCTTCCCGCTGCAGGTGCTGCTCGCAGCGGTGCTGCTCCTGCCGCTGTGCTGGTTCACGGCGGCCGGCGCGGACCGGGTGCTCGACCGCGTCACCGATCTCGTGACCGGTCTGGTGCGCTCGCGGAGGACCCCACCGAGAGGCGAGGTTCGGTGATCGGGACGAACGGGGCTCGGATCGTCGCCGGGCTGCTCGCCCTCGTGCTCGTGCTCGGCGGGATCGCTTACCTCGTGCAGCCTGCCGGTGGTTCGACCACCGAGTCCTCGTCAGGTGCGCCAGCCGCACCGGTGGCGACGTGCGCGGTGCGCGCGGAGGAGGTGCCCGGCGCGGCCGAGTCGGGGCTGCCGGTGCAGCCGCTGTGCGCCCTGCCGCCCGAGGTCGAACGGACCTGGGAGCTGATCGTGGCCGGTGGCCCGTTCCCGTACGAGAAGGACGGGACGGTGTTCGGCAACCGGGAGCGGCTCCTGCCCCAGCAGCGCAACGGCTGGTACCGCGAGTACACGGTGCCCACTCCGGGGGAGCGCGACCGGGGTGCGCGGCGGCTGGTGACCGGTGGTCCCGCCGGGCCGGAGCAGCAGGTCTACTACACCGCCGACCACTACAACAGCTTCGTCGTGGTGGACGTGACCGCAGTGGGAGAGGACGCATGACGACGCCCGGGAACGGGTTGGTGCGCGTCGCGATGACGGCGAACGCGATCGCCGCGGAGGCGAAGCTGCGCGGCGCGATCGTCGCGGTGGTGGGCCCGGCTGAGCGGCGCGTCGAGCTGCTCACCCAGATCGGGAAGGCGCTGCGGTTCCCCGGCTACTACGGCCGGAACCTGGACGCGCTGGAGGAGTGCCTCACCGATCTGTCGTGGCTACCGGAGGGCGAGGTCGTGCTCGTGTGGGACGGCGATGAGGTGCTGCGCCGCGCCGACCCGGCCGGCTACGCCGCGGTCGTGGAGGTGCTGACCGCGGCGACGGAGGAGATGTCCCGCGGGCCGCGGCCGCTCCACGTGGTGCTGCCCACAGCCTCCGGCTCCTCGACCGGCACGACCTGATCGGGCTTCCCTAGACTGGTGCCCGTCGGTCCCGGGATCCGTCCACGCGAGAGACATCGAGCTGACGAATGAAGATCCGGCTGCACAACCCCCGTCGGGAAGTCGAGACCACCGGCCCGCTGCGGGCGAGCGACCTGTGCAAGCAGTTGGGGCTCAACCGCGAGTCCGTCCTGCTCATCCGCGGCGACGAGCTGGTGACGGGTGACGCCCTCCTGCAGGAGGAGGACGTCGTGGAGGTGCGGCCGGTGATCTCGGGAGGCTGAGGCGCACGGGTGAAGTGCCGTCGTTGCGAGGAACAAGCCGTCGTCGAGGTGCGGCACGCCCATGCCGCGTACTGCCCCACGTGCTTCGTGGAGCGCTGCCGTGAGCAGGTGAGCCGCGCGATCGGCGAGCACCGGATGATCCGGTCCGGCGAGAAGGTGCTCGTCGCGGTCTCGGGCGGCAAGGACTCCCTGGCCGTGTGGGACCTGCTGCTCGATCTCGGCTACCCGGCCGACGGTGTGTACCTGGGCCTCGGCATCGGCGGCTACAGCGACCGCTCCGGCGACTGCGCGCGGGCGTTCGCCGAGCGCCGTGGGGCGACGCTCATCGAGATCGACCTGGCGAGCGAGGTCGGCTTCACGATCCCGCAGGCGGCCAACACCCGCCGGATGCCGTGCTCGGCGTGCGGCCTGGCCAAGCGGCACCTGCTCAACAAGACCGCGCTCGACCACGGCTACGACGTCCTCGTCACCGGGCACAACCTCGACGACGAGGTCGCTGTGCTGTTCGGCAACACCCTGCAGTGGAACATGCCGTACCTGGCGCGGCAGCGCCCGGCCCTGCCCGAGTCGTCCGGGTTCGCCCGCCGGGTCAAGCCGCTCGTCCGCCTGACTGAGCGCGAGACGGCGGCGTACTGCGTCATCCGGCGCATCGACTACATCGTCGAGGAGTGCCCGATGGCGTCCGGCAACCGCCACCTGCTCTACAAGGAGCTGCTCAACACGCTCGAGGAGCGTGACCCCGGGGCCAAGGCGACCTTCCTCAACGGCTTCGCCGACCGCGTCGCGCCGCTGCTGGACGATCTCGCCGCGCAGGAACGCGACTCCGTCGGCACCTGCTCCCGCTGCGGTTCCCCGACCACCGCGGAGGTGTGCGCGTTCTGCCGGCTGCGCGACCAGGCCACGCGCCCGCCGCGGCGGCGGAAGAAGCGTCGCCGCGACCGGTCGGTGCACGCCGAGGAGAGTCCGGTCACGGGCGGGGAGAGCCGCCGCCCCTGACCCGGTCACCCACCGTGAGGTCCCGGGAGGTGGACTGCGTCGAGAACGAGCTCGTGGTGATCAACAAGCCTTGTTGATCACCACAGGTTCGTTCTCGACGCGGGGGCCTCATCGGCTGGTGACCCGGGGTGAACACCTCAGCGGAGGTGCGCGGCCAGGGCCTGCAGGGTCTCCGAGCAGCCGGCGTCGAGCTTCAGCGTGGCCAGCTGATCGCCGCGGGTCTCACCCCGGTTGACGATCACCACCGGCATGCCGATCCGGGCCGCGTGCCGCACGAACCGCAGCCCCGACATCACCGCCAGCGACGATCCCGCGACGAGCAGCGCACCGTCCGCGGCGGCCACCTCGTCGACCAGCGCGAACGCCCGCTCGACGCGGGGCTTCGGCACGTTCTCCCCGAAGAACACGACGTCCGGCTTCAGCACCCCGCCGCAGCCGGGGCACGGGGCGACGCGGAACCCGGCGGTCGTCTCCAGCTCGGCGTCGCCGTCGGGGGCGGCCTCGATCGCTGCGCCCACCGCTTCCAGGAAGCCCGGGTTGAGCGCGGCCAGCCGCTCCTGCAGCGCCGCCCGCGCCCCCGTGCGCCGGCAGCCGAGGCAGATCACGGTGTCGATGCGGCCGTGCAGATCGACGACGGTGCGCTGGCCCGCGGCGCTGTGCAGCCCGTCGACGTTCTGGGTGATCACGCCGCGCAGCAGCCCCGCCCGCTCCAGCTCGACGAGCGCGCGGTGGCCGTCGTTCGGCTCGGCCCGCGCCATCCGCGCCCACCCGACGTGGCTGCGCGCCCAGTAGCGGCGCTGCGCCGCCGGCCCGGAGACGAACTCCTGGTAGGTCATCGGCGTGCGCCGGGGCGAGCCGGGACCGCGGTAGTCGGGGATGCCGGAGTCGGTGGACAGCCCGGCGCCGGTGAGCGCCACCAGCGGGCGACCGGCCAGCACGTCGAGCGCCGCGTCGACCGGCTCCTGCAGCACCTGCACGAGCACCAGGCTAGCCGTGCCGCCGCGCTGTCGCGTTCGTCCAATACCCACGCCGCCCCGGCCGCGAGGGTGGACGCATGGACCACGCAGACCACATGAGGAGCGCTGTCGACGTCGTCGTCGCCGCCGTCCGCTCCGCGGACCCGGCCCGCTACGACGCGCCGACCCCGTGTCCCGACTTCACCCTCCGCACACTCGTCGACCACGTCGCGTTCGGGATGCTGCTGGCCGAGTACGCCGGCCGCAAGAAGCCGCACGAGCCCGACTGGGATCCCACCGCATCCGCCCCGTACCTGGCCGGACGGCCGGAGAGCGAGTGGCCGAGGTTGATCGCCGAGCAGGGCGAGCGCCTCACTGAAGCCTGGGCCGATCCCGCCGCGTGGACGGGCGAGGCCTCGTTCGGCGGCAGCCTGATGCCGGCCGCTGACCTCGGCTCGATGATGATCGTCGAACTCGTCCTGCACGCCTGGGACGTCGCGCGCGGCGCGGGCAGCGAGCTGCCGCCCGTCCCGCCCGCGCTGGCCGACGCCGTGCTGGTGGGGGTGCGGGCGATCGCGCCGATGGGCCGGGACGGCGGCTGGTTCGGCGCCGAGGTCCCGGCCGGGTCGGACGCGACGACGCTCGAGCGCGCGCTGGCCGAGTCCGGCCGTGATCCGCGCTGGTCGCTCAGCCGGACGTGACCCAGGCGGGCGGGCGCTTCTCGGCGAAGGCGCGCATGCCCTCCTGGCCCTCCTCGCCGGCGAAGTGCCTGGCCGACAGCTCGAGCATCGCGGCGAACCGGTCGGGCATGGGCGCCGACCGGTCGCCGCGCAGCATCTCCTTGGTGGCCGCCAGCGCACCCGGCGCGCCGAGCCGGAACATCTCTGCGTAGCGGGCGACCTCGGCGTCCAGCTCGTCGCTCGGGACGGCCCGGTTGACCAGCCCGATCTCGGCCGCGCGCACGCCGTCGAACGTCTCGCCGGTCAGGAACAGCTCGTGCGCGGCCCGCTCGGTGAGCCGCGGCAGTACCACCACCGAGATCACCGCCGGGACGACGCCGATCCGCACCTCGCTGAACGCGAAGGTCGCGTCCTGGGCGGCGATCGCGACGTCGGCCGCCGCGACCAGGCCGACGCCGCCGGCCCGCGCCGGCCCGGCGACGCGCGCGATCACCGGGGTCGGGGATTCCCAGATGGTCTGGAGGATCCGCGGGAACTCGTTCACGCCCTGCTGCTGGGCGTCAGCGCCGCGGGACTCCTTCAGGTCCATGCCCGAGCAGAACACCCGGCCCGTGTGCGTCAGCACGATCACCCGCGCCGCCGGGTCGGCGATCGCCGTCTCCAGGTGCGCCTGCAGCTCGCGGCGCAGCTGGGCGGACAGGGCGTTGCGGTTGGCGGGGGAGTCCAGGGTGATCGTCGCGACGCCGTCGGTGACGTCGAGGTGGACGAGCTCGGCAACATCGGTCACGGAGCGGACGTTAGCCGAACCGCTCGCGCAGGTACGCCGCCGTGGTCTCGTCGGCGGCGAAGAACGTCTCCACAGCCACTTCGTCGAGCGTGACGTCCAGCGGTGCACCCACGACCGACACCGTGGAGAAGAACGTCAGCGGACCGTCGGGGTGGCGGATCCGCAGCGGCAGCACGATGCGGTCCTTCGGCTGCGCGTTCGGGTCGATGCCGGCCTCGGTGCAGTAGCCGACGATCTCCCGCAGCAGCGCGCGCAGCCCGGTGGTCGCCGAGCGCTCCGCCTGCCGGCGAAGCCGCGACACCAGGTGCGCCGCGTACTCCTCGAGATCCTCCACGTGCGGGGCCAGTCCGCGTGGATGCATGCTCGCGCGAAGTACGTTCGGGGTGCCGCTCATCAGGTCGGGATCGATCAGCTCGACGAGCACCGCCACCGCCCGGTTCGCCGAGACGAGGTTCCACGATCCGTCCACGAGCACGGCCGGGTTCGGCTCGTGGCCGATCAGGATCGTGTCCAGCGAGCGGCGGACCTCGGTCAGCTCGGCGTCGTCCAGGCTGTGCTCGGTGTACGCGGGCGCGTACCCCGCGGCGATCATCAGTTCGTTGCGGGCGCGCAGCGGCACGTCGAGCTCCTCGGAGAGGTGCAGCACCATCTCCCGGCTGGGCCGCGACCGGCCCGTCTCCAGGAACGACAGGTGCCGGGGTGAGACGTCCGCGGCCAGCCCCAGGTCGAGCTGGGTCATCCGGCGGCGCCGCCGCCACTCGCGCAGCAGCGGCCCGAACGCCGAGGTGGTGGGCACCGTCGCGGTCGACATGCCGGCGACGGTAGTGGTCCGCGCGGCGCCGTTCCATGACCTCGGAGGTCATCGACCGGCGCAGGGCCGGCGGCACACGCTCCTCCCATGGACGACGACCTGTACGCGGCCATGCCGTTCACGAAGCTGCTGGGTGCCACCGCCGTGACCGTCAGCCCCGCCGAGGTGCGGCTGCGGATGGCCTGGGACCCGGCCTTGACCCGCGACGGGACCGTGCTGCACGGCGGCGCGCTGATGGGGCTGGCCGACGCTGCGGGCGGGGTGTGCGCCTTCCTCAACCTGCCCGAGGGCGCCACGGGAACGGCCACCATCACCTCGTCGACGAACTTCCTGCGCCCGGTCGTCGACGGGCACGTCGAGGCGGTGGCCCGGCCGCTGCGGGTGGGTCGCACGGTGATCGTCGTCGACACCGAGATCTCGGACGCGGCCGGCCGGCTGGCGGCCCGGGTCACTCAGACCCAGGCCGTGCAGCGCTGAAGGGATGGGCGCTGAAGGGATGGGCGCTGAAGGGATGGGCGCTGAAGGGATGGCATCGGCGCTGCGGGATCACGGTTCGTCGACGAGCCGGAACCGGATCCTCTGCCCGGGCCGCACCTGCGCGGCCCGGTCCACGTCGGCGTCGAGCACGACCGCGACGACGGGGTAGCCGCCGGTCACCGGGTGGTCGGCGAGGAAGAGCACGGGCTCCCCACCCGGTGGCACCTGGATCGCGCCGCGCACCATGCCCTCGCTGGGCAGCTCCTCGTCGCGGCAGCGGGTGAGGCCGCCGCCGATGAGCCGCATGCCGACGCGGTCGCTGCGGTCGGACACGGTCCACGTGGAGCCGTGCAGGCTCGCTGGGTCGTGCACCCAGTCCGCGCGGGGGCCGAGCACCGCACGCAGGGTGACGGTGTCGGCGGGCGGCGGCGCGACTGGTGCGACGTCGAGCAGCGGGTGGGCGTCCGGTTCCGGGCCGATCGGCAGCACCGTCCCCGGTTGCAGCGGCGTCGGACCGAACCCGGCCAGCACGTCGGTGGCGCGGGACCCGAGCAGCGGCGGCACGTCGATCCCGCCGCGGACGGCCAGGTAGGTGCGCAGCCCGGTGGGCGGGGTGCCCAGCCGCAGTGTCTGCCCGGGGCCCAGCCGGACGAGCGCGTTGTGGCCGACCGGCTTGCCGTCGACGGTGGCCGGCGCTGGTGCCCCGGTGAGCGCGACCAGCAGCGGCGCCCGCAGATCGCTCCCGGCCCGCACGGCCAGCCCGCCGAAGGTCACCTCGATCGCGGCGGCGTCCTCGGGGTTGGCCACGAGCCGGTTCGCCAGCCGCAGCGCGCAGCGGTCAGCTGCCCCCGACGCGCCGACGCCCGTGGCGGCGTGGCCTGGTCGGCCGAGGTCCTGCACCAGCGCCTGCGCGCCGGTGGCGAGCACCTCCAGCACGCGTGGCCCGTCGATCACCGGGGCCCGGCGGGCGGGTGGGCGCGGCTCCCCGGAGAGCCGCTCGACCTGCACGAACCGCACCCGCGATCCCGGTTGCAGCAGCGCGGGCGGATCGCGGTCGGCGTCCCAGAGGACGACGTCGGTGCGGCCGATCAGCTGCCAGCCACCGGGCGACTCGCGCGGGTAGATGCCGCTGAACTCCCCGGCGAGGCCGACCGAGCCAGCCGGGACGCGGGTGCGGGCGATGGGCCGGCGGGCGACGGTCAGCCGCGGATCGCCGCCCGCGAGGTAGGCGAATCCGGGGGCGAACCCGCCGAACCCGACGGTCCACTCGCTGCCGGTGTGGGCGGCGACGACCTCCTCGGGCGTGAGGCCGGTCTGCCGGGCCACCTCGCCCAGGTCGGGGCCGTCGTAGACGACGGGGATCTCGATGGTGCCGCCCGCGCGGCGGGTGGCCGCGACGTCGAGGGGCAGGTCGAGCACGAGCTTGCGCAGGCCGCGCAGGTCCGTGCCGGGCACGGTGCGCAGCAGCAGGGACCGCGCGGCCGGGACGACGTCGACGACCCCGTCGAGGTCCGCGTTGCGGACGGCGGCGGCGAGTGCCAGCACCTCGTCGAGCGTCGCCAGCTCGAACAGGAGCCCCGCGTCGGCGCAGGGACGAACGTCCATCAGGCTTCCACGAACGAGACGATCTCCACCCCGGCGTCCCGCAGGCGGGACCGGACGGCGGAGGCCAGCTCCACGGCGCCGGGGGAGTCGCCGTGCACGCAGATCGACTCAGCCTCGACCCTGACGTCGGTGCCGTCCACGGCGGGGACGACGCCGTCGCCCACCATCCGCAGCACCCGCTGGGCGACCTCGTCGGGATCGTGCAGCAGCGCGCCCGGCGAAGTGCGGGGCACGAGGGTGCCCGCCGGGGTGTAGCCGCGGTCGGCGAAGAACTCCCGCACCGTGCGCAGTCCGGCCGACTCGGCGGCCTTCAGCAGCGCGGAGCCGGGCAGGCCGAGCACGGGGAGGGACGGATCGTAGGCGGCGACGGCGGCGACGACCGCCTCCGCCTGGGCTTCGTGGTGCACGACCGCGTTGTACAGCGCGCCGTGCGGCTTGACGTAGCGGATCCGGGTGCCGGACACCCGGCAGATCCCGTCGAGGGCGCCGAGCTGGTAGACGATGTCGTCGATCAGCTCGTTCGGCGGGACGTCGATGAACCGCCTGCCGAAGCCGGCGAGATCGCGGTAGCCGACCTGCGCCCCGACGACGACGCCCCGCTCGCTCGCGCCCGAGCAGGTGCGGCGCAGGGTGGTGGCGTCGCCGGCGTGGAAGCCGCAGGCAACGTTGGCGGAGCTGACGACCTCGAGCATCGCCTCGTCGTCGCCCAGCTGCCAGCGCCCGAACGACTCGCCGAGATCGGAGTTGAGATCGATCCGCATCAGCACAGCCTCCCGGGTCGGTCCGCGGCTCGGTGCGGTGAGCATATGGATTGTTCAACAATCCTACAAGAGGGCATGTGAACGCCGGGTACTACCATCACGTCCGTGACCGTCGTCGATCCCGCATCCGGCTCCCTGGCGCATCTGGGCCTGGCCCGGTCGGCGGTCACGGGCAGCACCACTGCTGAGCGCGCCGCCAACGCCGTCCGCGAAGAGGTCGTCGAAGGGCGGCTGCGCCCCGGTACCAGGTTGCCCGACACCGAACTCGCAGAGCTGCTCGGGGTCTCGCGCAACACGATGCGGGAGGCGATGAGCCAGCTCGTCACCGAGCGGGTCCTCGTCCGCCATCCCAACCGGGGCGTCTACGTCGCGACCCCGAACATCGACGACGTCCGCGACGTCTACCGGGCCCGCCGGCTCATCGAGCGCGCTGCCATCCGCTGGGGCGAGGACGCCGATCCCGTGCGCATCGCGGCCCTGCGCGCCGCGGTCACCGAGGGGCAGAAGGCCGTCGCGGCCGGTGACTGGCCCGCGGTGGCCAGTGCCAACCAGCACTTCCACCGCGCGCTCGTCGCGCTCGCCGGCAGCCCGCGGCTGGAGCAGCAGATGGCGCTGCTGCTCGCCGAGATGCGGCTGATCTTCCACCGCATGCCCGAGGTGCGCGAGTTCCACGAGCCGTTCGTCGGCCGCAACGACCGCGTCTGCGCGTTGATCGAGCAGGGCGATCGCGAAGCGGCCGAGCAGGAGCTCGCCGACTACCTCGACGAGGCCGAGGCGCAGCTGCTGGAGGCCTACGCCAAGCTGTGAACGGCAGTGCGCCCCTCTCCGCCCGGCGGAGAGGGGCGCACCTGCACCTACGTCACGGACCAACCCCCGGCGATCACGCCGCCGCGGGGGTCTCCTCCTTCGCCGCCTCCACGGCCGGGCGCTCGCCCGTGGTCACCGCGATGCGGGTCGCGGTGGACGGGGCCGCGTAGGCGCCGGCGACGCGGATCGTGAGGATGCCGGCGTCGTAGCTCGCGGTCACCGCGTCGGCGGTGACGTGCGCCGGCAGGGCGAAGGACCGCGCGAAGGAGCCGTAGCGAACCTCGCGCAGCATGCGGCCGGACTTCTCCTCGGACCGCTCGTCGCGCCGCTCGCCGCGGATCATGAGGCGGCCGCGGTCGACCTCCACGGTGACGTCCTTCTCGGCGTCCAGCCCGGGAACCTCCAGGCGGACCAGGGCGTCGTCACCGTCGCGGACGACCTCGGCGGCGGGCGTGAAGCTCGCGCTGCGGATCGGGGTCGCGAAGAAGCGGTCGACGTCGAAGAAGCGGTCGAACTCGGCGAAGGGGTCGCGCCGGGTCCACAGGGAGAGGGTGCTCATCGTGTCCTCCAGTCCTCGTGCTCTCGGGGGTCGGTCCCTCCGACCCGACATCCCCTTGAACGTGAGTCGACACGACTCAATTCCCTTCAGTCGATCCGACTCCATCCGTGATGTGCGTCATGCACACTGGTGTTGTGCTCGTCCCCGGTGATCCGCACAGCCCGGTCCTGCTGCACGTGCCGCACGCCGGCACCGAGATCCCCGACTGGGCCCGTGAACATCTGCTCCTCGACGACGCCGAGCTCGCGGCCGAGCTGGCCGCGCTCACCGACCACCGCACCGACGAGCTGGCCGCCGCGGCCGCCGACGCCGCCCGCGTGCGGCCGCACCTGCTGGTGAACCCGATCTCGCGGTTCGTGGTGGACGTGGAGCGCTTCCCCGACGAGCGGGAGGAGATGGCCGCCGTCGGCATGGCCGCGGTCTACACGCACGGCACCCGCCGCCAGCGGATCCGCGCCGACGATCCCGAGCACCACGCCGCTCTGCGCGCCGCCTTCTACACGCCGTGGGCGGAGGCGGTGCGCGCCGCCGTTG
>Ga0065720_1019190_pt1 | contig 33391 bp, 31 predicted proteins | sample Thericmetagenome_FD_59107 | JGI IMG/M metagenome (GOLD analysis project Ga0065720, IMG submission 59107) | Thermophilic microbial communities from the Joint Bioenergy Institute, California, USA of rice/straw/compost enrichment - eDNA_2 v2... | ecosystem: Engineered > Solid waste > Grass >... | reverse complement strand
GAAATATCATTGATGTGAAAATGTTGAAAGTTGAAGCGTTAGCTTTAATGATATTTACGGCTAGCCCAAAAAAGAACTAGAAGATTAATTTATCTTCGAATTATATTCAAAATCTCGTATTTAATTCAATTTGAATTACAAAATATAATTAAAAAAATACAAAAGTTTTCACTAAAGAATGCAAGCTACAATCACTCAGCCAGGTTACCAGAAATTTACCACTAGATTCAATCAGCTTCCTTCAGAGAAGGAAGTTACGATTGCCGAGTATATTTGGCTTGGAGGAACTGGGCAGGACCTAAGATCTAAGACGATGTGCATTCCAAAAAGAGTCACCAAGCTTGAAGAGTTCCCTGAATGGAATTTTGATGGTTCATCAACAGGACAAGCGACTACTGATAACTCCGAAATTATCCTAAAGCCTGTCTATTTCGTCAGGGACCCTTTCAGATACAATAAAGAGTCTACTAATGATCTTGCTTACTTGGTTCTCTGTGAATGTTACCACAATGACTACAAGACCCCAGCCAAAGGAAACTTCAGATATTATGCAAGAAAGGTCTTTGAGGAGCAAGAAGTCTTGAATGAGAAGCCCTGGTTTGGATTTGAACAAGAGTACATCCTTCTCCAACATGAAGGCACTTCTCACAGATGGCCCATGGGTTTCCCCAAAGGAGGATTTGCATCACCTCAAGGACAATATTATTGCGGGTTGGGATCAACAAATGCCATTGCGAGATATGTTGCAGAGGCTCATATGAAATGTTGTCTAGCTGCTGGTCTTCAGATCTCTGGATTGAATGCCGAAGTCTTTCCAGGTCAATGGGAATTCCAGATTGGACCCGTTGAAGGCATTCATGGATGCGACCAACTCTGGATTGCAAGATATCTTCTGACAAGAGTTGGTGAGGAATTTGATGTGGATGTCACTTTCGAACCAAAGCCAGTTAAAGGAGATTGGAATGGTTCTGGATGCCACACAAACTTTTCTTTTGAATCCACCAGACGCGACGGTGGATATGAACGAATTCTAGAGGCTATGGAATGCTTGGCTAAAACTCATAGAGATCACATTTCAGTTTATGGCGCTGATAACGAAAAGAGATTGACCGGTAAACATGAAACCGCCTCCATTGACAAATTCTCTTATGGAGTTGCCCACAGAGGAAGCTCATGTAGAATTCCAACTTTGACAGAAAAGAACAAGAAGGGTTACTTTGAGGATAGAAGACCAGCTGCAAATTGTGATCCTTATTTGGTTGGAGCTATGTTGTGCGATACAACCATACTAAAGAGTAAATATTCAAAAGAGATTGTTGAGGCTTATAAAAAGTTCTTAGACTCATTCGTCGAGCACTAATTGAGAAGTTAAATTAACATAAGCCATTTTCAAAGTTATCCTATGTGTAATTGCTACAATTCTCTATGTTACATAACAGTACATACTGTATAGGTCCAACCTCAGATTCAACTTAAAATTAAAGGATTTAAAAGATTTTGATCAGCTTAGATAGTTAGTCCTTTCTCGATGTTGAGAGAAAAGTAAGCAAACTTTCATCTAAAATCAAAGATTCACGGACTGTGTAATCATAGAATGCCATTTATGTTCAATCATTTTTTTGGGGTTTTCACTGGAGGGAAAGTGCTTATTAACTAAAAGCATAGGTGGAAGAGAATAAGAAATCTCAGACTGCCTTTTTGGTTTCTGAAAATGACCCCACTAAGCGGGATTGATTGTCACTCATAAACTAAAGAATCAATCATTATCATAAATTTTATTGAATAAGGGGTGGATTAGATTAGGTTCCTTTTATATGCAGATTAGCCCACTTAATTATAAATAATTTCTTCAGATTTCTTACAAAGTATGGATTGTTCTGACAGCATTGTTCTCAAGTCTGTGAAGACAAACTTCAGTTCTCTTATGGAGTTTGGCTCTGAGACCTCATCTCTAAAGATCTTGCCTCACAAAAGCCTTATCTTAGCTGCGTCATTCGGGAAGGGAGAAAACTCTATCCATTTTCTAAAACGGAATAAGGTTAAGGGACTCTTTTCACAAAAGGGCCTCAGAATTAACCTTAAAAGGGTTCTCCCTGAAGAAACTAGCTATTTCGAAGGCTGGTCATATCTCAGAGCAATCTTCCATAATTCAAATGTTAGGGTTCTCTCCCTGGACTTTGGTTTGGAAGACACTGCTAAACCCCTTATGATCACAACCCTGAACACCTCTCCTCAGCCTTTGTTCAATCAGCTTCTTAGAAAGAACAAAGGTATGAAGGTTCTTAGAGTACAAACATACAATAAGAACTTAGAGAGATTCTCAGTCCTGGGAGCAACTAAGCACATCACAAGACTTGGAAACCTTGAAGAATTATCTGTTTCTTTAAATTCGCGAAATAATCGCAGTCAGACCTTCCTTTCTTTAGCTCCTTCAGTTAAATATTTGAGAAAACTCAAAATTTTGTCGCTGAATCTCAGCGATCGAGTGATTGAAGCTCACACCTTCAATCCTTTTCTTGTTTCTTCACCAATAGAAGATTCCATTGCCAAATTGTTAAAGGGAACACCAAATCTGGAGCAGCTTTATCTTGGAAATAATCTTGAGCTCGATCAAAAGGCTCTCGATTCTATTGGGCAAATGCTACCAAAGCTTCTGAAATTAAGAGTCCTTGATTTTGGCTGCTATTCTAATAATTCTGATCATGAATCTTTTTATAAGGGAGTTTCTAAGAGTTCCTCTTTGAAAAATTTATCTTTGACTCTTTCACCTGAACCTCACAAACATTCTCGTATTCATTCACAATTGGCCTCAATTTCTGAAATCAAATCTCTGGAAAAGCTCAGAATCAGATTCGAGTCTGAAGCAACCTATGATACAAACTTATCTGGAAATGTTCTTGGCAGCTTAAGATCTTTCAGAAATCTGAAGAATATGGACCTTGAGCTCAACTTTGGATGGGCTGTTACTAGCAAGCAACAACTTGGGGGCCAAAGTAATCCTTTTGCGGAAGGATTATTGAACTCAAAGGACACACTTGAAAACCTCAAAGTTACCTTCATTAAAGTTAGAAATGAAGAGATTGAAAGCTTGCTTCTTGCTCTTCCTGAGCTCAGAGCACTCAGATCCTTCTCTCTTTGGATTAATAATTCTTCATTATTTTCTGACAGACATTTCGAAGCACTTCTAAGTGCTATTTCTCAAATGGAAAATCTGGAAAAGCTTTCACTCAAATTTGATGATTGCTCTTATATCACCAATGATTCCTTTGTTCCATTTAAAAAGCAACTAGATCATCTTCGACTCAAATCTTTCACATTGAGAATTAATAGCTGCTTCAACATTTCTAACCCAGCAATCACTAATTTGATGAGTCTCATTTCCAAACAGGATCAGCTCAATGAGCTTGACCTTTATTTTGGTGAGTGTATTGGCCTCAATGCAAACATTTTGAATTCAATTTCTCATTTAGCTAAATTAAAAAATCTTGAAGCAGTTCGCCTTGCTATTTTGAGGAACAAGAAACTGAACCAGAAAGCATTAACACCTAAGCAAGAACAAACAATTTCTGGCTTAATCGAGTCATTTTCTGAAATGAAAATTCTTAAAGAATTATGGATTTTACAGGATTTCTTTTCTCTAACAGTTTCAGAACAGCTGAAAAATAATTATAAGCTCAACAAATTGAATTTCTGTTATTTATAATCGGCCACGATTATTTGGAATTTGCTTCTTATATTCATGTTGAGCATGGAATTTTCTATATGAAGATTTGTGTTATTTTATGTAATTTTAGTTTCTCTTTTCATTTCTGTTTACATCTGTCTATGAATATATCAAATGCATATGATCGATCTTATGATTTCATTTTAATAAGGATAATTCTCTCTCGAAACTTTTAAAAGTCAATAGAACTGTTTAAATTTAAATAAATTACTTGAATGTCTATTCAAAATAAATCTCTTCAATTGGAGAGCCATTCTAGGCTAGCAAACAAGGCCTATGAATTACAGTCAAAGGAAAGTACAGGTCATGGAACTGATTTAACAACGAAGTTGACTCCTGAATCGGATGGACCAAATAAAACCTCAAGTAAAAGGATATTTATACTATTTCTCCTCACAAACCTCTTTGTCAATTATGATACAGGAGTCATACCCGCAAGTCTTGTGGAAATTGAAAAAGAACTAAAAGTAGATTATACTCAAGAAGCCGCATTAGGTAATGCATCTTTATACTATTATTCAATTTTAGGTTCTTTAGTTTATTTGGGTTTGAGTGCTGCTTCACTTTTTGTATCACCAACATTCAAAAGATTTGATGCTAAGAATGTCTTGGGGATAAATATCTTCCTCAATGCAGTATTTTGTGCTGGCTTCTCTTATTTCAACGACTTAATAATTCTGTACTTTTGCCGTATAATGATGGGGGTTACTCAGGCCTTTTGTGTCATTTATGCTCCTGTCTGGGTAAATGAATTCAGTCCTGCTAACAAAAATGCTACATGGATGGGAATTTTGCATGCTTTTGTTTTGCTTGGTATTGAAGAGACTTCAAGTTTCTAAATGAATAGGTGTGATGGTTGGCTTTTTGGCAGCAGCTCTTATTATTACTTACTTCGGAGATTATTTCACATGGCGTTTCGCTATTCAACTTCAAGCTATATGCGAAGTTCCAATAGCTATTGGATATCTCATCACTGATAATGCTAAAGTTGATGTTCTCCATACTACTAAGAAGCCTCGTATTGTCCCAGTAAATATTGTATAGGCCGCTCTTAATTTTAGAATCCTATTCCCCCCGAAAAAGCTGATCCTGAAGAGCATGAAGTCAGAATGGATGCTGTTAGTTATGATAGTGTTGAGAGCATATGGCGTCAAATGTCCCTCATCATTACTAATTCTACCCTTGTGCTAATGACTCTTGGGCTCTGTAGTCTTTATTACGTAGTTACCGGAATTCAAGTAAATCTCTTAAATCAATCCTAAGACTTTATTTAGTATTGGGTAACAATGTATATGATCAAGATTATTGAAGTACCTGCCTACTTTGCCATGTGTACTTTTGGAGTCATATCAGTTACTTCTCCTCTACTCGGAGTGTTTGTTGGAGGGTATATAAGTGACTCTTTGGTACTTGAATGAGTTTCTGATGTAACTGAATTAGGGAGGATACAAAGGAGAAAACAGATTAACAGCAATAAAGCTCTGCAGCGTCTTTTCAATTTCAGCAGCAATTATATCTGCTCCTTTAGGGTATCATTTATGTGAGCCATATCTCTAATAATAGATATGTATACAATCCCTGGTTCTTCATTTTCCTCCTCTGGGCATTATTCTTCTTTGGAGCATGTATTATGCCTACTGCAACTGGAATAATTGTTGATTGTGTTCCAAGGTTTATCTCTTGGATCATGAGATAATTTATTAGAGAATATCAAGCAGCTACTTCAAGCTTTTCCCAACTTCTTTACAATATTTTTGGATTTTTCTTGGCTCCTTTTCTATCTGCCATTATTATGGATAGGTTTGGAGATGAAGTAGAAGGCTTGACTTGGGGGTAATTGAACCAAAAAGAAATAGTCTAATAAGTAGGTTCAGATCAGTTCTATGGATGAGCGGACTAGGCGTCGTCTTGATCCTATGTACATGGGTAGATATCAAAAGAAAGTTGGGCTCATATAGAGAGATGAAAGAAGAAACAGAACCTCCTTCAAGTGTCCTCTCAAAGGCTGAAGTATTTAAAGACCAATTCGTATTAATAATGGATAGGTACAAATCGAAATTGCAAGAAGGAGAGCAATCAGCTTGTTATAAAATATTCAACACTAAGTTTCATCATTGTGTAATTTCAATTTTGTCAATGGCAACTAGAATATAAAACTAAGTTTGTAAATCAATTTGAGTAGTCTTCATTTGTGGTAATCAATTAATGTTCCTATTCTTCAGGAATTTTCCTAAATTGAATTGGATTCAAGCAAGTTTGAAATGTTATAACTCTCGTTTTTGATAATATAAAAGCTCAATAATTTTAACAAACATGATAGGAAGAGGAGCCGTACTTGGATTATATAAAAATAAGAGACAAGCAAATAGAAAGGCCAACTATTTAGGTAAGTGAATGCTATTCTTGGATGATATCTCAGAGCTTTATCAAGACCAAATAAAGAAAGAAAATAAATCAATTCTGAAATATTCAAGAGTTCCAGTTGCTGTTTGGTTTACAGGCAGTCTTCTTATAATATTTGGAATATTTATAATGTTCTATGTTGGTTTGGCAAAAACAGAAAGGCTATTCGATGGTGTTAGAAGAGGGTTCAAATTTAGTTTTGTGTAGTAATTAAAAAGGACTTGGTGGCAATATTTAGTTGGAGCTGGAATAACTGTTGTGGGAGTTTTGTTTATGTTTGCTGTAAAGAGAGAAGATGTTGAAATAAATAAGGCTGTAAGCCTAAAAACCAAACCATTAAGTGAATAGAAAGACATTGTCAGTGTTACAAGGACAAATATCTTATGCAAGAAAAAGAGTAAAGTGAGACAATTGTCTAGAGTAGAACATATTGAAATCGTCAAAAGAGGAATGGATAGTAATAAATTTATCCTCAACTTTTAATATATTAGCTGTTTCCAATAGTACCATACATTACAAACTCATTCTCAGATTTAATATGGATCTCCCTCTATCTATCTGTGAGACCAAGAGCAGACTCAAGATCAAGAAAAGAGTAAATACCAATCATGGTTTCTTAATAAAATAGTATGTCGAAATCATGACTTATTTGGGGAGAGAACTCGACATTCAGCATGTTGACATTACTGATCAAACCGTCCCACTAGAATCTGAAACAAACAGAATATAATTTCATTTCAAAGAGATTCAGGTGACTACTTTATGACTTCATCTCTTTCAAAGTAAATACATGAATGTTCCATTATCTTTTCCTTTTGTATTAAATGCATTAGTATGATGGTAGTTAAATCGAAGTTGTGTTCCATCAAAATAGACCCTTCTATCACAGTGGAGAAAAAAAATCATTGTCCTATTTAGTCAGTATTTCTGAATACTTTGATTTCTTATTTGAAAATAAATTTAAAGTTGCATCAACGAGATGAGAGATAATGTAGCTCTAATATTTATCACTCTCTTGCTCTCCTATCTATCCGAAGAAGTTTGTGCTGATCAGCCAAACTGTCTTATCACAAGCAAAACTCCAACCAAAGTAAACAATATGACATAATTGTTTATTTTAAGCCAAATCCTTCACTAATCCAATGTTATAAAAACAATCCCAACTCTTGTTGTAACTCTGTCTCAGATAGTTATATAAAAAATGAATATGACAAATTACTTACTCCTTCCTGTCAAAGGTACATGATTAATCTGAAAATATTAATCTTTTAGGAACTATGAATTTTTAGAAAGGTATTTCTGCTTAGCATGTTCTCCTTCAGAGCCAAGTGCGACAAACCATGCTACAAAACAAGTAAAAATTTGTCGATCTTTGATGGAGAATATCTGGAAGTCCGATATCAATTCAGTAATAATTTCAATACTGGATATAATTGTTAGCCAACAACAGTTTTTGATAACTGTGGAATGTATTCAGCATGGAATACAACTGTAAACCCTATATTACCTAGCAAAGTAAAAGTTATCAATATATAGCTGATTAAAAAGGAATTTACTAGTGCATCAGACTTTGTGACCAAGGTCAAACCTCCTTTTTTTGAAGGCTATACTATAACTATCGTTGATGACTCTCAAGGAGGTTGCTATAAATCAGCTTATAACTTAACATTTTGGGGCATATTTCTTGTTCTATTTATTTCCTTGCTTATTCTCTAGAAGTTGTTATCTATTTAGCGTTCAATACTCTAAATAAGAAATGTATACCAACTACAAAATGTTATCAAAGATACTTCATAAGTTTCTATTCAATTATTAAGTTTTATTTCAATTTCATAAAAGGCTCAACAATAACAGGTCAATTAATAAATGGGGTGTTTCCTATCCAGTTCAAATCAAGATGGTATTGGTAACCCAAAGCAAGTGCGTCAAACAGCTAGAAAGCTTTATCAGGAGGGAGTACAATGTCTAAATAAAAAAACACCTCAGAAAGCTATAGAAACATTCTTAAATGCAGCTGATATTGATATTCGTGTTAATTTCAAGCAGACAGAGTTTTCTTTCGAATGTTTCAATAAGATAGGTGAGATTTATTTCAAGGAGGGAGACTATTTGAAGGCTTCCTTATATCTAAAATATCTTCTTGATTACTATGGCTGCAGAAATGCAATCGAGCAGGGCACCTTCGTGAAAGAATATGCAAAAACCTATAAAGATCTATCTAAGATATACCTTCAGAAAAAGAAACGCATTAAAGCCTACTTTTTTCTTCAATTAGGACTTGCATTTGTGAACGAACAAAGTACTCTTGAAAATGAGATAGTGTCTAGTTTTACTCAGGAAGAAAAGCAAGTCATCAAGGAGATTCGCAAGGAACTAACTGCTGCCCTAGCTATCATTGAAAAAAATAAACATGATGATAATGATACAGCTGAGAGATATGTAGAAGTAGGCAAAAGATTGGTAGATCTCGGTAGGCCAGCAGACTCTCTCATTTTTTTCAAAAGAGCACTCGATTATTATACTGTTAAGAACTTTGAAAATCCAAAGTATGGAGAGTGGATTGGATTAGTTTATTATGAAACTGGACAAGCTTATAGAGATAGAGGAAATCAGAAGAAAGCAACTTTATATTTATCTTTGGCTAAAGAATTGGTTCGATCTATCGAAACGAATAGAAATATGGTTAATGCATATCATGAAAGAAGTTTAAAAAAATTGAGTGAGTCAGATAAAGCGACTAGTGAGACTTTAACAAGAGAAAAATTAAAAATTCATAATGAGATTGCTCAAAATGAGACAGAAACTTCTGATGTCTATTTCTCTTATTTGGTTATAGGAAAGGACCTTAACGAGTGCGGAAAATACGATCAAGCATTTATCTATCTAAATAGAGCATATGACTTTGCTTCCTTCAAAAGCTATCATGATTCCTCGTTTGGAGAATTTTTTGGGGAAATTGCACTTAATCTTGGAAAAAGCTATTTTGGTAAGAAGAAATTTGTGGAAGCCCAATTTTTTATTGAAAGATCAATTCATCTTCTCCATGAACCTTTAAGAACGGAGGCTGCATCACAATTGTCAAGTTTAAATTCGGAGCTTAATCATTTGGGTAAGTCTTCGATTATGTCAAATTTAACTCATAAAACAATTGAAAAAAGAGCCCAAAGAGCTGACCACTCTCACTTTAAAAAGATATTACCTAAATCTTATCTTGACCACCCTCCAAATAAGACTTAGCTATTCTTTAACTCACCTTCTCTTCAGATTACCTTCTTTGCTTTAGCTTCTATTCTAGCTTGTATTTGAATTATTAACTTCTTATGTCGTATATCTTAAGAATAGTTTCCAACCTTGGGACAACAGAGGGTATATTTGATTGAGAATTTTAATGGCTTTGACATTAAGTAGCTTGTCAATGAACTTTGTGACCGATAAATTTTAAATTTTCAATAGAGACTTAGCTCAGATGATGTACTCACCAAATCGCCAAGGAATTGATAGAGGCTCTTTAAGAACTCCAGAAGGTGCTCAGATACACATCACACCAAAAGTAGAAGCTATATATAACTCTCTCGTAGAATATAAGAGAGAGCTCATGGAACCTGAGCAATATAGAGATATTTATACACCAGATTTGCTAGTTAAGATTCTAGAAAAGAAGGTATATTATCTCGAGACTGTCTAATTGAAAACAAGGCTGGTAAACCCATAAATCAAGATGTCTTCCTTGAATTATTCCAAAGAGTAAAGAAGAATATGAGGAGCGAGTTTAATATCTATGATTGGATTCAAACATACATTGAAGCTGAGGATATCCTTACCTCTAAAATTGAAAGATGCAAACTGAAATTGAGTGATTTATCTCAAGAAGAAGCACAGCTTCAAACATGGCTTGAAGCAGAGCGAAGCAATATGAGCGCATTTGCTGAAAAGTCTCTCTGGATTAATATCCTCAGTGGAGAACTTGTCTACGAACAAAAGAGAAAATCATTCAAAGCTCCTCCTTTTGTCAGAATCCAATACGGAGAAAATACTCTTCAGAGCAAGATTGTCGACAACTTGGTTAGACCTCATTGGAATCAAGCTTTTAAGATGTAACTCCTAATGATCACAGAGTAATATTAATAGTCCTCTCAATCGAAATGACTCTTTCATTAATATCTCAGTTTGGGATACCCAACAGCATCTGTATGGAAGCATTAAGTTGAATGTTTCCAGCTTTGAAGATCAAAAGAAGAGAAAAGAATGGGTCTATTTGTCATCAAATAAGAAAGATGGCACTACTGCTAAACTTCATGTCTCTATCGTCCTCTTAAACTCTGATGTATTTTCCTTTTAAAAATGTTCTAATATTGATAGCTTGAAAAAATTCAAAATGAAATTAATGAAAAGGAAGCTAAGATGAATGAAGTTACACAAGATCTTGCTGATTATGAACAGATGTTGTCTGATCTCTATGCTCCTTTCAAATCACTCAACTTTGGAGAATTTCGTTCTTCAGTGCTTAATCAATCCAACAGACCTTCTGTCTTCACTCCTGATATCAGGGTTGGAAGAACTGAAAAAAAACTAGTTGAGAGACTAACATTTGCTACTTCTAAATACAGTAGAGATTAGCAATTCTTAGTATTAACAATTTAGTTAGCAACTGGGCAAAGTTCTTCTTTATCATTTCAGCAGTTATACTGGGAATGGCCTTTATCATCAATATGATGAGACCAAGTTTAATTGAAGTAAAAGATTGTTAACTCTAGTTATAAAATGTAGGTTGTTGTTATCATCTTTATTTATTGTGAATCAGTTAAAGAAACTCTTACTCAATTTCACATGAGAATGGGACTCGGTCTAGGATTTCTTAGCTTGTTAGGAGACATTTACTGGCTATTCAACAACTCCAAGGTAATAGAAATATAATATTTGTTATCTTTTAGGATTGGTGTGATATAAAAAATCCAATTCCAGGATGCGAGGGAATGAACTTTATTGTTACAGTAACCTATATCAATATTTTAGTCAAGGTAATTTTATTATTTCTTTTGTTGAACTTTTAGTTAATTTGGCTTATTGCATTGTGGAGAAATTCCGCAGCCTTCGAAGAATATCAAGAAAGAGCACAGCTCATCTTAAATAGAAAGAGAGCCACCGTCGGCATTAGAGACGGAAGAGACAATCGTTATCAAGTTTAAGTATTGTAACTACAAACTCTTCCATAATTTTTATTTTTGCCCATTAAGGGAATTCCATATTATGTTTGATACTATGTTCCTTCTTAAGAAAACAACTATTTCAAAATTCTGGCTTATCTTATGTTAAGATTATCAAAAGTATGAACATAATAAGCCTACATAGTCTTTAACAGACATTTTTAATGCACTAATTAAAGATTTGTGAATGAACCCTTTTTCATTTTCAGTTCATTTAACTTATATTGAATCCAATTCTCAACAAAAGCGTCCTTAGTTCCAGTCTTCTTTAACGCTGAGACTTTTTCCATCAAGTAATCAAGCTTATCTGTTTTAGGAAGGAGGTTGTGTAGGAGTTTAACATCAAAATCTTGATTATCTAAAATAATCATTTCCACAATTTCGAACCATTTGTCAATCATATAGTCCTCACAACCAAGTCTAGCTCCCTCTATAGAGGCAACAAGTAATGGAGAAATACTATCTTGGTTGTATTTTTCCCTGATCTCTTCAAACTTCGGGGTGATCAAAGCCTTGAATTGTGTCTTATAATATTGCGCAACTTGATCATTAGCATGAATTTCTGGAAGAGCCAAGAATTTATTGTAGAATTCCTCTCTTTTAGTGACTATGTAGAGCTTCTTAAATAGTTCATAGATGCCTGCTAGGCTCATCTTTTCATAATTATCTTCTTCGGCAAGATAGTCATTGAAGAAAGCAAAGAGTTGATTGCCATCTTCATCCTTCTCTGCAAAGAGTGAAAGAGAGTTTACAACCAGTGGCTTTAGTGCCAGAGGGATTTCGCTCTTAGTGTAGTCCATTAGAGTTTGATATAATTTACTCTTTAAGGCAATTTGATTTGCCTTAGGAACTAGCTCTTCAGTAGTCTGTTTAGAGATCCAAATCAATTTTTGAAGAAGGATAGCATCCATATTTTTCTTTCTTTGAGCCAAGAAAGTTGTGATGATATTGATTAATCTTAACGCAGAGAATTTTCCCTGTGCAGTCATCTTATAAAGTACGGTGAAAATCAAGAATAAGAGCTTCTTATCTTTGATCTTAGCAATATTCTCGATGAGGAAATTTAATGAACTTGGATCTATAACGGAATTGACATAGCCATACCCTTCATAATTTAAGATTAAAGCTGCTGGGATTCTATCAGGATCTTCTAATATGAAGGAAGTATTCTTTTGTTTCTCTATGTATACATCCTTTACCTTGAAGACATCCCCATTTTGATTGATCAAAGCAACTTTTATTCTGTGATTCCTTAGAACATTCCTTTCAGAGGACATCTGGCTTTGCTTGATCTTAATCATATTATTGAATCTTGGATTATCCTTTTCCCAAGCCACTTCAATTTCATTCGCTCCTGGAGTCGCCATCCAATCCTGTACCCATTTCATGAAATTAAACGAGTTAAGATCAAAGGCGTTAGTCATGATAAACTTATCGACAGATTCCATAAGCATTGTTTGCTTTCTATGATTGATAGCATCTTCAAAGCATTCAATAAGTACTTGAGCACTGACGCTAGAGGCTTCATTTTCTGTAATTATTTTCTTAAGTCCCCTTTTGAAACTATCCTCTCCTATTAAGTAATAGAGTTGTCTCCAGATGCCTGCGCCTCTCCATTGATAGAAGGGGTCCATGAAATGAACATATTGATTAGCATTTTTATATTCATTGGACATAGTTTTATGATCCTTTAGGGTATCTTCAATCAGGTTAACTTCCTTTTCAAAGTTAAATATCTCCCAGATCATATCACATCCAGCCAATGGGCTTGTGTTAGGAAGTTTACTTGTGATTTTAGAGAGTGCAAGATAGGAAATGAATAGAGTCAAAGCGTCATCAAAGCAAGCATCATTCCACCAGCTAATTGTCACCAAATTTCCAAACCAAATGTGAGCAGCTTGTTGTAGAAGAAGTGCTGCTCTCTTAATTTGGAATGCAATATCGCCTTGAAAAGATGTTAAAAGTGATTCGTCAAGAATAGGACAGGTACATAATTCTAAGGATGGATATTGGGTAAATGGTAAGAAGGCAAAATCTAGCTTGTTCCAAGGGAGATGGGATCCAAAGAGCTCTTCTAGGTACTTGATACCGTTGATTATAATCTCGAATATTTCATCACTTTCTTTTTTCAAGTGTTTCAAAGCAGCTTTTCTGCAATATAAAGTACATCTTAAAAGTTTATAACTCCTCTCTGGGGGAAGACGTATTTCTTCAAAGTTACCTGCAAAGAAGCCTATACTATGTGGGCTTAATTTTGAGAATGACTTGAAAGACCAGACCTTACTGTCTGGATGATTTGATGTATACTCATTAATTTCAGTATTGATAATTTCAGGGTAACTACCACCAGATTCAGTAAGAATCGTTCCAGTATCATTAGATACGGCTTTCCATTTTTCAGGAGCTATAATTATAAGCTTATAAGCCCCTTTGATATCTGGTTGATCAAAACAAGGATAGATATAATGTGAAGAAAATGGTTTCGTCATTGTGTAAACATATTGCTCTTCATAGTTATCAAGCACTGAAATCAATCCTCCTCCCAGTTCTCTATACTCATTGTTAAATGTAATTTCGACCTGGTTTTTTCCTTCTCTAAGAAGCTCAGAAGGTAGGTTTATCCTGGCATCCTTCCAAACTAAGTTTGCCCCTTTTACTTCAGAACCATTCACCCTCAAAGACGATATTTCCTTTGCGAAAAAGTCTAAGAATAATGGTTTTGCTTGATCAGGTTTCTTTAATCGCACAAGGCTGGGAGGTGCCAATTGACATTTCACTTTTATATTTTTGATAATTTTGTGAAAAAAACTGAGATTCAGAATTTTCATTTAAAAAATGATTCGGATTATAGAGCAGTTGAAGAGTCAATTTCTTAAAATAGCTTTTGCAGTTAGGTTTTGCTCATGTATAGAAAAGGTTTATAAAGAACTCTGTCATTGTTTTATATGTTTTAGAAAACACTCCTGTCCCATATGCGTTAAAAGACTGAATCTGATATTTATGACACCCTTGTAAGTATCATAAGCACCTGTATTCAATATAAATAGAGTAGTATATTCCACTTCTCTTATCAACTTGCTTCTATATTCTGCTTCTTCTACGCTGAGAGATCCTCTGTTAATCCTTTCTTTTAGCGATTTTTTATTTTTGTCCCTTGACTTTTTGGACTTGTCCTTAGCTTTTCCAATAGAATTTGGAGTATCCTCGAAGTTATTCTTGCCCATAATACGTTTCCTCAAAGCGTTTAAGATAATTAGGGAAGAAACACCTCCAGCAAGATAACAAGCCAATTTCCACTTTGTCTTTTCATCACTTAAGTTATATTTATTTACAAGTTCTAATGAATGAGATAACATACTAGTTAGAGAACCATGAGCTTTAGACTTTATGACTTTAAAAGAGTCCGAGATCTTTTCCATATTGATTTAGATTTAATTACGGCTCAGAAAATTTTAGATATTGTAATATACAAACTAAGAAAAGGGTTGTTTACATCTTTCTTTGCCAACTAACAAGCCCTTATTCATTAGAGACCAGAAGATAAACTAAGCTTTTCAAGTTTTTGTCTTTGGATAAGATTAGACCTGATTGACTGAACAAAAGAATGTCATGATGGTTAGATGTTCAATCGTTACTTAGAGATACTGACTTTGGCGAAGGATGCAATTTTGTTAGGATTAATCTGTCTTCGATATTCATTGTGAAGGTTTCATTACTATTTTGAGATTCCAAAATAAAATTTAGCAAGTTTTATTTATTCTTCCATGAGAAGCAATCATTCTAATGAAGCTCAAAATCCTAATACAGAGCCTACTGAAATTAAGCATCACTCTTATGATCCACGACAAATTAATTCCATTAATCTGAAGCACCATTTTCGCTTAATGAAGCCTCTACAAATGAGTGAAAAAACCAAAATACATAAAGACATAGCCCAATCTTTAAAACTTGCCTCTTCGAATGCTGCAGATTCCTATGACAGCTCAAAGGATATAACGTTAATTATTCTTAAAAATCGAATCAAGGAAATTGCTGCTATTTCTAGGGCCCATGATCGTCTATGTAACAACAACAAAATTAGGAAAAAAGTGAGATTGGCACATGATCCTCAAATTGAAAGCTCCAAAGAGAAATTGAGTCATTGTTTGCAAATTGCTAAAGAAAGACTGAGTGAAAAAGGACTAATTGACATCTTAGACCCTCCTACTCAAATGCCGGAGTTATCCACAGAGCCTTCACAATTTAAGGAATTGAAGACCAAATCCAAGTCTCTAAAAAGGTTGCCTAACAATAAGGAGAAAACTGCTAACATGCATTCACATCGTAAACTTCATGTATCTAAGCCTATGAGTACAGAGTATCCTAAAATTGCTACTCAAACGTTTACACCAACAAAACCTTTTGGCAGGAGCATGAGAGCCACTCAGAAATTATCATCAACTATTGAGAAAATGCTTCAACCTCCTGACTCACCTTTGGATATCTTGAAAAAACACAGAAAGAGAGTAATAGATGACACTCCCAAAACACCTCCTTCTAAAGAAGGAAGCACTCTTAAGCTCTATCAAACAGTAAGCACAAGCTTTCTTAAAGATTTTCAATCTCAAAATCAGCATCCAACTCTTGACTTAGAAGATATCTTAGATTCTGCAAAAAGTAAAATTAACTTATTAACTCCATCCAATTCTGTTTATCCCTCTCAAAGCTCTAATATCAAGTTGACTCCAAAGAAACAGAACATGCCAGGAATTCAAATTGAAATTGAAAGAAATAGATCTTCTCCCTATATTTTTAGTACACCTGAAAACCATATCCTGAAAGAGCATGACTTATCTCCAAGCAAAACCTTTGGCTTACCATTTTCCCCAGAAAAAGGAATCCAAACCTCTTCCTCCAAGACAGGCTTTCATATTAAATCAGATATCCATTCTGGGCATTCTGGGCGAAGTATAGTCTTTGATATTGAAGAGCATAGAAATTATAAAACAGAAGCCACCCCATCTAGAATGAAGAAACAATCCCAAAACAACTTTCGAGCTCAATTATTGAAAAATATTGAAACTTCGAGAAGGCAACTTCAGAAAAGTATAAGCAAAAGCAGAACAGAAGAAACTAGGGAGTCCTTTAGAGATAAATCCCTAAAACCAGCCTCTCCTCAAAAAGATGTTGAGCAACTTTATAACGACTTTGTGAATTTTTACAAAAAGGTGAAAAGAAGGAAGAGAGCAAAAACAGAGCAAAGAAGCGAAATGCTCCAAGACCTCCACGACACTATCAAAGATGTGATTAACCAAAATTATGATGATACTCCAAATGTTGAAAAACCAAATACTGATATTGTGACAACTTCCATTGTAAGAAGGTAAGAAAACAACTATATTCGCTGATTTGGTAGATATGGATACAGAGATGGTAAGAAGTACTCGAGAAGAGAGCAAATAGACACTTCACCTATTAAACGACTTACCTATGTCGGTGGCTTTGAAGCTCTTGTCAATCAAGCAGCATTGGCAAAGGCTGAGAGCTATCTTGAAAGGGTTAGAAGTAAGAAGACCACAGTTGTTAGAGTTGAATAAATGCCAATTTTGTAGCTACAGGCTCATTATGGTCTTTTTTAACGGTATCTCTTACCTAATATTTATGAATTACTTTCCTTGTATGAATTTCTTTTCGTACTTAATTGAGCAGTTTAATCTAATAAATCTATTCAAAATCCCAAATGCACGGCAGAAAAAAGAGAGGAATACAAATTTCTGAGGAAGAACGCATAAAGAAGAATGAACAAGCAGCTAAAATTGGACAGATGATTTCAGATTTTCTTGCCTTCCGCAAAGACATAACAAAAATCACTGATCCTTTGGAATATACAGCAGTCATGGTCAAAATTTGCCCTGAAATCAATACGATCTATAATCTGAGGAGAGAGATAATTGAGAAGACTCTTGGTACCCTTCAACCTAAGGATAGGTATAATTTTTTACTCAAAGAACTCAAGCTTCTGTTACCCCTTATGCAAAGCAACCCTAAATCTTACTGCTTATGGCATCACAGGTAGACGTCAAAAAATATCTAGTTGACTTTATTAGAAAATGGTGCATCATCAAGGGAAGTGAAATAGAGAAAGAAGATCCTACCATTGAGAAACTCATTGTCAAACAGGAATTAATGTTATGTGATCAAATGCTTGCTAAGGACGAAAGGAACTTCCATGTCTGGAACTACAGAAGCTGGATTGTCAATACATTCAAATCTGAGAATCATGCTCTTGTTGACAATGAACTCAAGTTCATCAACTCAAAACTTGAGCATAATTTCTCAAACTTCTCTGCTCTCCATTTTAAGTCCAAGAATCTCCTTTCTAAATATGCTCTGTACTTAGATGAACACAAAGATGAAAAAATGGAAGAATCTCAGGAGTTGGAAAAGATCAAAGACATCTTGATCCATAGAATGCCCTTTGAGACCTTGAAAGAAGAATTCGAAAAAGTCAAGACCGGACTCTACATGCAAAGTGGCGAGCAATCCATGTGGCTCTATCACAAATGGCTTCTTGATGTCATTTCTCCTATCAAAGTATTTCTTTTCAGGTATATCTAAAGATAATAGGTTCTACATGTGAGAGTAATTTCGAGGTCTTCTGAAACTGTGACTTTGGCATTGTTGCTCAACAGAAAGGCCAAAGGACTTTCAACACACAACATCACCATCACAGATGCAAACGAAAACAAGCTTGAGTTTACAGCTGAGGCTCTTGATAAACTTGAGTACTCAATTGCATACAAGCTGATAATCAAGACCCCTCAAAATACTGAAAAGCTGACAATAAAAATGAAGAACTTTGATATCCTCGTTGATGAGCATAAGTCAAAATCTCTCCAGGAAGTCATTGATCTTGGAATTGTGGCCTATGACAAAAAGAGGCTTGTTTCCGATCGCCCATTGATCGTTGAAATTAAGGATAGCACCTGTATTTACCATGAAGAAGATTCATCCAGTCCCAGAGCAGCAGAATATAATCAGATTATCGCTGATCAAAGAAAGACAATAGAAGAACTCATTGAATTAGAGCCTGACAACAGATTTGCTCATTCACAGCTAATCTTTATGATTGAGACTATGATTGAACCCTACTCTAACTCTCAACAAAAGCTGAAAGAAAGAGTTGAATTGTATAAACTTGTTGTTAAGAGCTCTGAAAATTTACTGGCTAAAAATCCCAAATATCTTCACAAATTCACTTATTTCTTGAAGTTATACAAGTTCAAGTAATAAGCATTTTAAACTATTCTAATTCTAGGCTGCACGCTCTGGAAGCTTTATTCGAAGGCAAAGAGCATGCCATTAAGGAATTGGCCACTCAAGAAGATATAAGATCAATTAACTTAACTGAATTAGCTGATGTTTTGCTTCTAGGTCATGTTGATATCAAAGATAATGAAGTCTCTCCAATTTTAGCTCTCTTTCAATAGCTTATTTGTGTCTTTATCACTTTTTATCTGAGTATTGAGTGAAATCTTGAATTTAATAAAGTTTAATAAAAGTACAACTCCCTCCTCTCTAAAGAAAATGACTGACAAATTGAATAATACTGGACCCCTCACAGGAAAGACTTTCAAAGTACTTCAGCCCGACAATGAAAAGCTGGGTGCCCTAGGAAAACAAATGATCGAAATGCAACAAGATTTCGAAGAAATGAAGAGAACTAGAGAGGAAGCCAAAAAGCAACTTGAAGCAAGATTCCAAGATGTTCATAGGTAATTATCGACAAACTTATAAATGAATTGAGTATAGAAAAATCCAAAACACAAGAGAATTCGTTGTCTCAGAAGGGAAAAGAATAAATGATACTCTCTTAGCATTCCAATCAAAGTTTGATCATCAATTGAAGAGCCTAGAGATTCATTTCCAGACTCAACATGAAGCCACGGTGAAAGATATGAGAGAAAAGTTTGTAAAAGTCCACGAAAGAAACGATGAATTGGAAAAAATGATTATTGAAGAAAGAGAGGAAAGACTTAGGCAAACTGATGAACAGTTGAGGCCTATCAGAGAGAAACTGCAGCGTATAATCCGGATAATTTTATGATTAAAGTTTCATAGAATTACAAGAAGCATATGAACTAGAAAGAAATACAAGAATTCAAAGAGAAAAAGAAATCCTACAGAAATTGTCAGATGAAGCCTATAAACTTGATAATAAGATTGACAACGAAACTACTCATAGAATAAGAGCTATTAAAGAAGTCAATGATTCTCTTATTTATGAATTGAAACAGCAAGAGAAAATGGTTGTGGAATTCCACGAGAAGGCTATCGAAGAGTTCAATCACGTGGCCAATAATATTGAGAAAGAAATGGATAACAGATTTGAACACCAAGATAAGATTGTGGACAACCTTAGTAATATAGTAAAGACCTTCCAAAATACTCTCAAAGTTATTGGTTCCGAGCCTTAATGTAACACTTTGTTCTTCTTGTCAAAAATGTATACTACATGGCTTATGCTTTATATATGTCCTTCTAAAATACCAATTAGAAGACGATTAATCTTTAAATTTCTCAATTATATCATCAGTCTATGGAAAAGCTTAACCTCAAATTCAAAGACTCTAACCTCGAAAAGGAATATTATCATTACGAAAGGAGTCTTTGCTTTCCTTTTAACCTTGCTGCTTTAATTTCCCTAGGCTTTTACTTAATTTTCCAACTTGTTGACAGAAATTCTTCCACTCTTGAGATAACTCTAAGCATTGTTGCTGCAATTGCCTGTTTCTTGATGATTATTCTACACCGAATGCTCAAGGAAATTATACAACCAGCAACTTTCCTATTAGTGATTGGAACCTCTTTGTACATGTTGTTGAGTCGGGATAAAATATTTGAACATCTCTCTAATGACTCTCTCTTTTTATTTGGATACACATGGGGGTTCATTCACTCTTTCTCTCAACAATCCTATTCCACCATTCCATACCTATTTCTCATTGAAGTCTTTTTCCTCGTGTCTAAACTTGCCATTCAAAGACATCTAAAAGTGCAATTCCTTATTCTTTACATCTTCCAGTTTCTATTACTTCTTTATGTCAGAATAAGAAGGGATCAATGTTCGCGTACAACTTTCCAGAAATTTCAAGAGTCTCGAGCGTCCCTTATTAAATTTAGTGATATTCTAAATCACCATCTTCCATCAAGCTTAGTTATAGTAACCAAATCCCTAACAAAAACCCTATTTACCAATTATTCATTCAGAAAATCTTTTCATCATATGGGAGAAGAAAACGAAGCACTTGAGATTTTCCACAAAATGAAAGTTGAGCATGAAGAAAGACCACAAGATCCTGATGGTATTACAGTTCCGAGTACCACTGGTACTAACTTGTCGCAACATTTGACCAATCTAAAGGATTTGCTTGACAGGAGGACCAAAAGAAGATCCTCTTTGGTCGGTTTATACATATCAGCCTCTTGTTCCTATAATGACCCTGAAACTGAGAATAAGATATTGTATGAAGTAAAAGGCTTTGCTATAAAATGGGATGGCGAAGATGCCTTAGCCGTCTTATTTAACGATATATCTATACAGGAAACACTTTTATCCCTCAAAATTGCAAATGACAACAAAGAAAAAGCTATATCCACAGTGTCACATGAGCTCCGAAACCCTGTTAATGGTCTTCTAGGTATGATTCAGATCATGGAGACCCAAACCAAGAACACAACACTGCTAAAGTCTATATCAATTCTCAAGACTAATGTTCATCTACTTCTCAATATTCTAAATTCTATCCTTGATCTTCAACAAATTAACGCCAACAAGCTAAGTCTGAATATCACAAAAGTTAATGTTTTTGAAGTTCTACACAATGTCCAACTTCTCTATGAATTTCAATGCTTTCAAAAAAATCTTGAGTTCCGGCTTGACCTAGATGATTCAATTCCACCTTTCATTCTTACTGACAAGAATAGACTCAGCCAGATTTTAATTAATCTTGCTGCCAACGCCCTTAAATTCACTTTCCGGGGAGGTATCACTATGGGAGTCCGGGAAGATCCAAATGATCAAAATAAATTAATTTTTTGGGTAAGCGATACTGGAATAGGAATCAAGCCTGAAGATCAATGTAAGCTCTTCCGGATGTTTGGAAAGATTGATAATAACGGGGAAATCAATCAAGAAGGTGTTGGCCTGGGACTTATGATCTCAAATAGCTTGGTAAAAGTCTTGAATAGAAATGATGAAAATGCTCATATACAACTTGAAAGTGAACCTGGAGTTGGAACAACCTTCTATTTCACACTCTTTAAAAACTATATTGAAGACAATGAAACTAGAGATTATCATGAACTAAATTCATCATCAGTTGCAGAAGAAGAGATTAGAATAACAACAGAAGACATCGAGTCCCCAAGAAAAAGTAAATTTTTTGATGACATACGAACTTCAAATGCATATTATCAAGACTCTGCCAGAAAGACATTGTTAGAGGATATTAAAGAAGAATCATCAAAGAATGACCCAATGACTCCAGGAGCCAAATATATCCTTGTTGTTGATGATAACCCATTTAACCTCATGATTACAAAACAGCAAATAGAAAACAGAGGATATCGATGCAAGATAGCTTGCAATGGCGAAGAAGTTATTAAAGAAGTCAGAGATGCAATGGAAAAAGAATGTTCAATTCAACTCATTCTAATGGACAATGAGATGCCTGTAATGAATGGACTTGAAGCTGCACATATCTTGACAAACATGAAAATGAATAGAGAAATACCCGATATTCCCATTATTGGGCTATCGGGCAATGATTCTCAGCAAATCAGACAAGAATGTCTCAAAGCAGGGATGAAAGATTATCTTGTGAAGCCTCTTAAAGACAAAGATATTGATAAGTTGCTAAGAAATGTCGGTGCATAATCAGATATATCATCATTTCGTTTAATTTCTTCTTATTTTCAGTTTCATACTCAATATAATGATCCTTTGTATCTGTCTATTCTATCATCATTGAGATGAATAATTTCTTCAGACTCAGCTCTAGTAGCTTCCTATTTCTTTTAGTTGAATTAGATTTATGTTTATATGAGGTTTGCTGCACAGACCAGTGCAATATAAAACAAACTTTGGGTGATATATGTCGAAAAATCTTCATGGAGATGTATTAGTTAGTATGATTCTAGAATACTTGGAAACACTACTAATTAGAAAATGAAATTAGTTTGGAAAATAAATTTCTGTCAAGTCAAAATTTCGAACTCAATAAAATTCTTCAACCCGATGTGAAGTAGTCTGAACTAATTTCTACTACCCGTCAAGATGCAATAAGACTCAACCTCTATGAAACAATGATTGATTATAACTAACCTCATTACTTTTGATCGAGAATAATTTTTAAAGTCAGTTCAACCTTTGCTAACAGTTCTGGTTATATTAATGAAAAATAAAAACTATTCTGAATAGTATGGAAATAGAAAAGAAACTGGCTAACATTGTTCAGCTCTTGGTCCAATCTGGATCGAAGAAATTGTTGTCTCTGAAAATTCATGACCAATTGGTTGGACGAATCAGTACCTTAAGCTTCATTCTAGGTGAATCGAAAGTTGATTCGTAAATTTCCGCATTTTTTTCATTCAATTTCTTAGGCTCTCAGACATACTGAAGAAGCTGGTAAATGACCTTCTTAGTGAACTCGAGACAAACCTTCAAGCCCTTAACCAAACTGAATCATCATTGTAAGAAACACATCAAACAATATTCATTTTCTAGTTTATCAAGAATCTATAATTTGCTCCCCGGCTCTCATTCAAAAAAGATCGAGGCTCTCATTCCGAAGCTCTTAGAACTTACTGACAAACTTGCAATGAATATCTCTCTCCATAAATATATTGAGAGTTCAGTTAACACCAAAAGAAAGGCAGAGAGACCAGCGGAAGAAGGCGAAGACCAAAATAGTGATGAGCTCAAAGCGGCTTCACAAGGATATAAAAAAGTCAAAGTGAATAACGAAGATTCTATAGACATTGAATCTAGTCCAATTGGAGCAACTTCAACAACTAAAATTGTCAATAAAACTCCTTCAGGACATTCTTTCTCAATTAAAATGATATGTTGCAAAGAATTGGATCCCTATGTTCCCACTCATAGCAGAGTCAAGTATCCTTTAGTCAATGCTAAGGGTACTGAAGCTTCTTTGACTCTTAGAAGAGAAGAATTTGCCAGTCTTCCTAAAGATGCTGTATTAAGACTTTCTAAAGAGCATGTTACAGTCACAGCTAAAGGACTTGCTGACAATGTAAGTTTCCAAATAACAGATAAAAGTGCTAATGGAGTTTATTTTATGGGAAACCGTATTGAAGGAAGCTATTTGCAAAGAGTTCCTGAGAGATTAAAGAAAGAAGCTCCCTACAATATTAGAAACGGAGATATTTTTGGAGTACTTATGAATAAAGACACTCAGAATAAGGAAATGTTGCTGGGATTCGAATTTATTGAAGGCTAAATTATTATTTGAATGACATCAAAGACTATTAGCTCCTATTTGTGAATATTAAGGATTATAAATCTTTCCATATTTCTCCTTTCTGCTTAGCATCAGATTCATGCTTAACCTAATTTTTGACTTGAGATTTTGACTATAATTCATATAACAAGAACAATTTTGTATTTATATCACAAAAGCCATAATTTATTGATTTTGTATCCATTGTTAACATCAACATTTTCAAGAGGTTTCTGATAAATCATAGTGATTAATAACCATTCTTTACAAGAGAACAAAGTATATGAAAAAAATTGGTTAAATCTCTTTACACCAATATGACTAATACTCACGCATAACAAGAAAACTCAGACTTAAGAATTATTGATATGAGAAACCCAGCTATCAAAGACTTGTGCGATTGTTCGAGCATGCTCCAAATTTTTCTTTTTTACAAACTTAAGTTCTCCATTGTTCTGTTGGTATGAATCAATTGTTGAGACAGGATCAAATTGAAAGAAGTAAAAGGGATCTATTCTCGGCTTCTGAGCCAGAATTTTCTCGGCATAATTATACTCCTTTATACGTCCTTTTTGCTTCAGCTCTGTGAGCTTCTTTTGTTGTATATCCCAAAGTTTATTCTCTGACCTTATCAGTCGATCTTCAATTAATTTCAAGCTTTCTTGTTTCTTTTGTAAGATAAAGTCCTCCAGTTTTGCATTGAAATAACCCAAATCTCGAATTAAGTTTGGCTCGACAATCGAGATTCCAAGTCTCTGTTTCTCGAGCTTTTCAGGGATAGATAAATTTTCTGAGGAAACTTCAATCATTGAAAATTTCTTTTGAAGCTTGTCAGAATCGTAGTCAACAATCTTATGTACTTTCGACGATAACAAATTAATCACAGCTGCATTATTATTAGCAAATTTTTCTATTGTTTGATGAATTTTCTTCTCATTAGCAATTAATGTGTACAGAGCCTTTAAGTTATTTGCAATATCAATAAACAAATCTGAATGTTGATTATGCCAGTGTAATTCTTGCGTAATGAGTGTTCTTCTGGAATGACTATGAGTAAGTTTAGAAGTACTCTTCTTTGGAGTTAATCCTGGTGGGCTGTCATGTAGACTTCCGTCAGGAGAGTCACCTTCTCGAGGTTTAAAATTTATAGGCTTTAGTTTAGGCTTAGCCTTGACGTGGACAGTACTCTTATTAGTACTATTCTCGATGATTGTATCTGAGTGTTGTTGTTGTTGTTGTATCTGAGAGTCGAAAGATGGCTTTCTAGAGAGAAATGATCTACCATTGGAAGGACTCCTTCCTCCAATGAAGGACCCTGATTTTGAGTCTTGTGCTGAAGGGATATGGACAAGCTTATAACTAATAGAGCTCTCTTGTAACATAGAAGAATGACGAGGTAAAGGGTGTTTTCCATAAATCTTTTCCTCTAGAGTTTTCCTCAGCTGAGAAGGTTTGCTGAATTTGCTTAAGTATCGAAGATATTTCTCTATATCAGTTTGGTTTTCAGGAGTGTGAAGTGAAGTAATAGAGGTGCTGTTTTGTCTTAGGTTCAAGGTCATTGATTCCTTCATGGATTGAACCATCTTTGGTTCAAACGGGTTCTTATTTCTGTTCATTACTTCAGTTTGTCTTTTAGGATGCTCTAGCTCCATATCTTTATATGAGAGTATAGGTATATCTGATAGGTGTCTGTGATGTGTCGGACGAGGAGATTTATACAAAAACGAAATCGGGAGGGACTCTTGTTTGATAGACATAAACGAAGCATTATCTATTCTGGGTGATCCAATATGGCTCAATGCATCTGGGGCTAAAATGGGGAACGAATTTACAGAGGAAGTCATAGATGAACGTTTTTTGTGTGAAAATGTTGTACTTGTAGTTTCAGAAACCAATTTATGAGGATCGTCAACACTAAATCTGAGTTGTGCATCTGCCAAGTTAAATTTGGGAGCATTAAAGTGTAGCCCATAAATTAGGCTCTTTGGGCTTGACATACTTGTAGGTTTGTTAATTTAGTTACGAAAATAATTTATCGCATGCAGTAGGAAATAAGTGAGCATTGTGTCTCGGTGTAATCAACATTAATAAAATTATCTCTATGGTGAACCTCATTTAGCAACAGACCAAAAGAAGAAATCATGCTCAAGTCTTGTGAGATTTGAAGTTCACTTATCAGAAACACCCAATTTTGACCAATATGATAGTTACTGTCTGGTTGAATGACGCAATAATGACGTCAATAATTGTAATTCTTCTTGTAACTAATCAAATTATTGATGAAATATCGTCAGATGTAAATTGTTAATCAAACTCAGAATTTATTATACGTATCAAAATTTCTGTATGATTTTGATGTCAGCAGAATAGAACAAGTCTCTGGTAAGTGAAGTAAATTAAATTATCTCTAATGATCACATGCAATAAGACTCTCTGAATGAATCAAGAAAACCTATGTTTATATCTTTACGAAGAATATTTTTTATTGCACGTATACATAATAAAAAATATTTTTATTCGCGTTGTCACTTATGAGCAAGACCACCCCAGAGAACACGCCTGCAGACAAAGATCTAGCAGACTCTGTATTATCCAGGGAGACACGTAGTAGAAGAAGCAGTCATCGTCGTAAGAGGACCGTGGAGCTTAATTCTCTTGAGCAACTCACCTTTGAATCATTTTACTATACTGACATGAACCTACTTGAAGCCAAGGTTACAGGAACAAGCTCTAAAATGTTTGGGCCAACGGTATGATTTCTAAAATAATTGTAATACATTCCAGTTCTTTATTGTTGAAATAAAGATCTCAAATATTCCTCCCTTCAAAGTACCAAGAAGATTCAATGAGTTCCACGCTTTTCATACTGCTGTAAAAGATTAGTGTAATACAAGAGTAATCTTTTCTAGTTGAAAGAAAGGTTCAATAATGTCAAATGGCCAGACTTTCCGAACAAATTTATCATTATGGGAAAAAATGAAGCAAGGAAGAATGCATTTAATAAGCTGCTTGAAAAAGTAATAGAACTGATTAGAATGAAAGATTCACCAAGGAAATATCTTCTGATTATCTTTTACAGATTCTTTCTTGATACAGGTTCGAGTTGTATGTTTTTTTTTTTTTATTTTATAGAGGCTGCGCAGAAATATAAAGCGGCTGCTTCTGCCAAGAAAAATAATGACCCTAACAAGCAGCGTACAAACAGTGAAGGAGATGAAGAAGATGAAGGAGAGTCTAAAAAGCTAGCAGAAGATCTAAATAATGCTGTCTCAGACTTTGAGAATAAATTAAAAAACTTAGAGAATGGAGAAAGAGCGGATACTCTAGAAAACGATGACGACGAATCAGGAAGGATAAGCGCTAGAAGCTTCACTGATTGCGGATCACTTGAAGAAAATAAATCAGCTCTTAACGGAAGTCCTAAGAAGAATGAAAATGAATACTTTACTGAAAGAGCAAATGAGAATATTGTGCCATCAAATATTGGCGAAGAAGAGGAAGGAAAAGCTGATTTTAAAAGGGAAGGTAGTATTTATGAAGATCCATTTGCAGATCCTGGAAGTCCAGAAAAAGAGAGAAAAAAAGAGTTAATCGCATCAGTATTAGAAGTAGAGCAGGATGAATTAACTTCATTGAAAGAAGAAGAAGGAGCTAAAACTGAGGTATTAGATAATGAGAGCGCCTCGCCTGGAAGTCAAGAGAGTAGTTTAATGAAATCAATGACAATGGATGAAACCAAAATTGGTGAAACCACAATTGTCAAAGGTGATTTGACGGGATCAAGACTATCTACTCAGCCAAACACCGTCAAGAAGACTGAGAAAAATACACAAATCAAGGAAACTCTAAATCAAATGAAATTCGTTGGAAAGGTTTGGGGAAATGCCGGACTTGAAATCCTCAAAAATATTGGAAAGAAATCTAAGCCTCCTAGTAGTGGGAATATCAATGTTCAAAATCTACAGCCAGCAAACCAAGCAACTCCTCAGAATCCACAAGAGGAAGAAGTGAAACCTCTTGACAAATTCATGCAAGAAAAAGCCGACAAGCTAGTGCAAGAGGAACAGACGGAGACAAACAAAGGAGGAAGCTTTATTGAGAACAGAGATAGATCCAATGCTTTGGAAAAGCCTCTTGTAGCTGAGAAAAAGGATATGTCAAAATTCTTAAATTCTGAAGTTTATGGTTTTTCTGGAATGATGTATCAATATTATTGAACCTTCCTAATATCATAGACATATGAAGCTTTCTTCTGAGAAAAAATGGGCAAAATACTTTACAAAAGTGGCTGAATGCTTCATTTTATTGCATCGGAGCATATTGGTAATTTTCATTCAAGTGAAATAATCTACTAGGACAATTACCCCATTCATATTGTTTGCATTTACGCAGCTACGCTGAATCGTGTAAAAACTGAAGATGGAAAAGAATATCTCGTACAGTTGATTTAGATGTTACTAAAATTCTAGGAACTATATCATTTCTTTGATAATGAAAAAATAGAGATTTGTATTGATCCAGCTATCGAGGACCAGGATGATCCTGTTGATCCTTCAAAGAATCTCAAAGTATGGGAGAATCAGATCAGAATAGCTACAACCAAGGTAATGCTCAACACTAACCAACTGAATATTTAAGACAACTGGATTGCATCTTAATCAAATTAAATACAATCCAATTGGAAAGTGTCAACTCATAAGTAAGAGTGCCTATCTAATAATTAATCTTTAGTTTCTGAAGGGAATGGTGTTAAAGGCCTACCAAACAATTCAACCTGTTATGTTCGCGTTGGACATACTCCATACTACCTCAAAACCAATAAAGCTGCAGCAAGTGAAGCAATGGAATGGAAGCAAACCTTCTTTTTGTATAAGTTTTAAGATGAAAATTAACCGTTAGGCCTCTTTGTGATCCATTCTTCACTATAACACTCGACATTGTTGGAAGCTTCAATGATGGATGGATTACCGAACATCAACGAGAACAGATTGTGGCCTCAGGAGAAATTTCGGTCCCTGACATTCTTCGCCTTGGAAAAGGAGATGTGCTGACTCTTCACTTACCTCTCAAGTATACTGACACCAGAAAGAAGGCTATTGCAAAAGCGCTGAATATAAGTGAGGGTGATATTCCAGATCCGACATTAAAAATCAAATTGAAAAACTTAAGTTCTTTCAAATCTCTATTTGCTCCATCCATGAGAGATTATTTCGAAGGAATTAAGTTAGATAAGGAAAACTATTCAACCCAACACTTTAAATTGGGATTTAGAAGAATTTACAGAATTATTGCTCAAGTCAAAATCTTAAGGAACTCTGTTTCAGATGTTTTCAATTTTAAATACCCCATATTTTCAACTTTTTGCTTTTTGCTCCTCACTATATTTATCCTCACTTTCGACATCTCCACATTTCTTCCAGATCTCATGTTCTTCTTTGTCTTATTATCTATCTATAAAGCCCCTTTTGTCAAAAGATATGTTGAGCCCTTCCTCGAGGAGTACTTCTTTAATGAGAGCCACCTGAACCCTTACTATCAAAAACCATGTGTGACAACAGCAGAAGATCAAGATATCAAAAAGTTTATGAATACTTCAAAATGGAAAGAAAAATTTCGTAATGAAGAAAGCTTGGTCACAACTTTCAAGAAAGCTAAGAAATCACTAGCTACAATGACAATTGTTCTGAATAGTGTATCAAGCTTCTTTGAAAAAGTCAAAAATATTGTGTGTTGGGAAGATCCAACGAGGACATTATGCTTTATGGGCTTCCTTATGTTCGCTTATTGTGCGATCTATGCAATTGGTATGAGAACTATGATACTACTTGCAGGTAAGTATACCAATGACTTTCTAATATGTTATAGTATGGGGGAGCTTCTTTAAAGGCATAACCTACTTCAAAGTTGTCTATCCAAAAAATAAGGATGTGGCTCGTGTCACATTGAATTTTATTGTAAAGAGATATTTTCCTGAACATTACAATGCTATTTCAACTAACTTGACTTTACCATGGCCTCATACAGTTAATTTTAACAGCTTCCAGAGAAAAGTAATATCTTCCTGATCAAAAATAATCTTTTTAGCTTCTAGAACAATTCCTATACAGACTCAGTATAATTCTACCTGAGGATGCTCTCCAGATTTATAAAACTCCAGAAGAGCTTATAACTGCTATCGCAACATGCCCAAGACTATTAGTATCCTATAAGGAACCAGCAGAAGAAGCTATGATGGAAAACAATTCTAGAAAAGAGCCTAAATTTAGCTTCGCTAATATTATATACTTTTTGCTCAATGTCCCAAGTGATTATTATAGAGTAATTCATCCCAGACTAACTTAATACAGCTACATGTTGTTTAATGTACTTATTAAATGTATCAATCCCTTTTTGATAGATTTCACAATACTTCACTTTGAATCGCTAATAGTTAAGTACCTGATTTTTTCATTAATTTCAAAAAGTTTTCTGAGTAATATCGAAAATAATATATCATCTTAAACTTTATTTTCGTTACTCATGTTGATGCTTGGAAGAAATCAAGGACAGACAGGTTCATCTAATGGGCGAAATTATGAGATGTCAGGACTAAATGGTCTTCGGAATGGTAATTTGTTAACTAAAGGGGAATAATTAAATAGAATTGCCATATGTTAGACAACATAGCATCGAAGATACCAGTCCCATTGAAAACCCAAGAAGCAGTGATCAAACAGCAGATGTCATAATTAATTTCAGAAATGAGGACAATAAAAGAAACAACGATAGCCGAGAACCAGCCAATTTTAACATAAATACACAGAATACTAACTCAAATAACCCTCCCGGAGAGTCAAATGTAGATGCAAGTGTAATTCAAGAGGAAGAATGGGATGAGGCATCCATCCTATACGTTCTCAAAAGCTTCATCTTCTCAGTCTTGAAATGGAACACGTTAAGTTTGCTTCTTTTTATCTTTATTCTTGTTGCTGTGAAATGGAATCTCTCCTATCTCTATCCAATTGTCTTCCTGTGGATTGTGGACATTTACAATATTATTAGTACAGTCAATACAATTACAGAGGCATCGAAGTAATATCCTCAAATAATCAATAATGAAAATAGTCCTCAACAGAAAAAAGATAAAATTATATCAATCTGTCAAGTGGTGCTTCTTGCAATTTTTAAGGTATTCTTAGTTCTTTTTTGTTAATTCAATAGATATTCCTGGTATTATATCTTGAGACCAAAAGTTTCTTGATTATAATTCCATTCCTCCCGATCTTTTTGCTTGAAACCACTGCGATCATCAGAAAAATTAAGAAGAAGTATAACTTCTTTAGAAGTTTCACATTAGTAACGATGAATAATTACACTTCAACTATTAGTTTGGAATTGCTTTCCACATAATGACACTGTTGCAAGCCTTTCTAATTTTGCTCAAGGTTGATGATCTCATAACTTGGAGATGGAGAGAAGTATTTTGGTGCTATTGGGTTGTATTGGCTGTCTTAATTGGAATTACTTTCGCTGGTGTGCTTATGGTCCTAAGCAAATGTTGTGCTTTAGTTTTCGCAGAAATTGAAAAATATGAGAGTATATGAATAATGCTCATTGAATTAGTATATAGTGAAAGGAGTGTCATGGCTCTTCTTTGTTTTCTCAGGAGCAGCAGCAATGTCATGCTTACTTGTTGTTAAGCTGATCCAGTCACTTGAGCCTGAAGATACTCCAATAGAAACTAAGAAACAAGAACCTTCTCAAACATCTCCTTTAATCACAGCCCTTATCCCAATAATTGTATATAATCTGCTCATGGCGATTTATACACTTTCTAATTTTAAGGAACTGGAGTATAATGTATATGATTATCATAATCTTCAAGGAAATTTTTCAAACGATTAGCTGGGATAGATACTGAAACTCATTCAGAAGTCCCCAGTATGGCTACTGAGAAAAAGAAAGAAGAAAAACCTAAAGAACCAGAAAAAATTGACATACCCAAATTTTTAGCAAAAGCTTCCAGCACTTACTATCGTAGAGCAACTGAACAAGAAATAAATAAAATGAAAGAGGCTAAAGAAAGAAAACAGAAACAGAAAGAGGAGACTGGTAAAGGCCATCCTAAACGCCCAAGCCATAATAGAATTGGATCATTCGATTATTCACGACTTACTAGAAATACTAACATAACTGCAGATACTACAAATCCACTTATTACAATTCCAGAAACAACAGAGAGAATTGCAGACCTCTCTCAAATCGACTTAGGTGAGACCACTGGTAGAAAACCTGAGAAGAAAGACATCTTCTCCTTACCAAATAAATTCGGAGTTGGAAGTATTATGCCGAAAATATCTGCTCTCCTCGGTAATGCTGATCAGAAAGACTTCAATGCTCCAGTGTCAATCAGTCACAGAGAAGACTACCACCAGCCATTATCCACTAGAGATGAACTTCAGCAAAAAAGACCTATTCCTCCTCACATAGCCAGTGAATTAAGTTCAGATAAAGCCTTAGTTAACATGGTTGTAACTCCAGCAGGAGATGATATTGACAAGCCTGCTCGTAGGCACAGAAGAATTCAGTCCTTGCAAGTTGTTCCCAAGAATATTTTAATGAATCTTTCCACTCCAAAAGAAAGTACTCGAGAAGCCCCTGACAAATTGCCTAGTGAAAATCATTTACCTTCAGGAGTCCAATCCCCTGTAAGCAACAGATCAATGGCTGGAAATCAGTGTCTGATCTGCTTTGATAATGAACCTGATGCAGTATTTATGGAATGTGGTCATGGAGGTATAAAGAGTGTGAACTATAATAAGATGATAGGTATATGCTATGAATGTGCATTGGAAGTTTGGAAATCTACTGGAGAGTGTTATTTATGTAGAAATGTAAACATATATCAAATAGTTGCTAATTCTATTAGAGAATAATTCAAGTGCTGCAAGTGGATCTCAAGACAAAACTTGAGGGAAATGTTATCAAAGTTCTTTCTTCAACACAAATGGTCATGTATGAAGAAGATGACCCTGAGTATCAATAGGAAAAATTTTTTAGGAAGATTTCTTTTGAATATTTCTGTTTTCGTAACTTATGTAATTATTATTCCATAATATCTGTTTTGCGCATAGTAACTCCTAAAGTGGAAAGAGCCTTGTTCAAGAAATTATTTCGATTAATTATTAATCAGTTATCACTTTGAATAAACTAGAGAAAATGTTTTAGATGATAAACTCTCTTCTGTCTTAGTTCTTTATTTTATATACTTATGCTATAGTAGGGAGGTTAGATGCAAAGGCCTGAAAATTGTCATGTCTACTCATTAATTGAGTCCTTAACTATTGAAGAAATAAGAAAGAATCTGATCTCTGTTCAACACATGAAGAAGGGATTCTTTCTAAATTGTAAATTGATCTAATATTTTTTTGAATTGCCTATGAGGTTTTAAGGATTTAGTGCTTTCATGATAGTGTCAGATTATATATAAATAATTATTATTACAAACTCATTTTATTGAATTTATAATACTATGGATGAGTGTATAGAGCATACAGAAACATCGAAAAAGAAGACTCTTC